>Ga0214542_1006772_pt1 | contig 20567 bp, 7 predicted proteins | sample CNSS1metaG_FD_160096 | JGI IMG/M metagenome (GOLD analysis project Ga0214542, IMG submission 160096) | Root nodule microbial communities from cowpea collected in UCLA plant growth center, Los Angeles, California, USA - CNSS1 | ecosystem: Host-associated > Plants > Roots > Nodule | place: USA...
CATGATAATGGTTGAAGCAAATCTCGTTGGAGCAACAGAAAGAAACTTCAATGAATTGAAGTTATTAAACATTGATAATCTCATAGAGTGCCCCATAATGAAGTTTTTAATAAATGTAGCATCATCAGCAATTTGTGAGATCTAATAAAATTCTTCATAAAGATCACTATTTCTTTCTGTATTTTTTGCCGCACAAATATTTTTCAATGCAAGATTCAAGGTGTGCACTACACAAGGAGTCCAATAGATTGAAGAAAATTCTGATTCTATGATCATACCTGCTGCCTTACATACTGCTGCATTGTCTGTGATAATTTGTACCACGTTTTTTGGTCCAACTTCCATAATTACATCTCTCATGTGTTTGACAATAAAATCCTTGTCTTTTGTCTCACCAGATCCATCTATTGCTTTCAAAAACATTGGTCCACTCTCATTGATAGCCATAAAATTGATAAGAGGTCTTCTTTGAGGGTCGCTCCATCCATCGCTAACAATTGTCACACCTTTTGGCTTCCATGAATTCTTTATAGGTTGCAGAAGATTTTCTACATGAGCTCTTTCTTTATCAAGCAGTGGACCTCTCAATTTATTATATGATGGTGGTACATATCCACTAAGGTTAGAAGTATTGGCAGCGTAAGAAAAGGCACTCCTATAATAAGGACTTCTTGCGAGATGAAATGCTAATCCTGGAGAATAAAACATCCTTGCAATTTCACAATCAAGAGCATCTCTAGCTTGAATGTTGAAAGAAGCTTCTAGAGGACCCTTGAGTTTTTGGTGAACACCACCACTGCTTGTCTGCTTTCTTTCCTCAGATACAGGTGGTAGAGAGACCTTTTTCTTCTTTGAATTTTCAATTTTCAAAGTTGCTTCATTATCCAATCTTTTAAGCTCAGCAAGTTTTGTCGGATTCACCTTTGGACAAACTCTAACCCCTTCTCCCTTAATTTTTAAGAGATGAGCTCTCACTCGAGTGTAAGATCCATTAAATTCAAAATCACACAAAGTACAGTTGACCATATAGTTTCCACCACCGGGAGTTTTTCTTAAAATATCTCCAAAGAGGTTTTGTTTCATCTTCTTGTTCAATAGCTTGATTAGGTCTACTCATCTTAATTTCCTATAATAAAATAAATTGAAAATACAAAATTTACTTAATATTTAAAATTTAAAAATAAAACAAAAGTATATAATTTAAATAATTTTTATACATAATATATTTATAAAATTAAATTCAAAATATAAAACTTATAATTTTATGTTTATAATTTAAATTATAAAATAAATTAAAATTAGGTAACGCATATGTATTGAAATCTGAAATTAAAAACTAATAAAGTATCATGTATAATCTAATCATAATATAAAATATAATTATTTATAATATAATATATTTTTAAAGTAATGTTAAATTATTAAATTATTTTATGTTGTAAAAAGAACAAGGAACATAGTACCCTCACATGTATAAGTTATAGCAAATATGATGGATGCATAGAATGACATTAAGTATTAAAAAAGTTAAATTATTAGCATTTAATGGATGGATTTAATAAGTAGAAGGAAAAGAGTGTGTGGATAACATTTAATATAGAAGGCAAAGAATTTAATAGATAGAAGGAGAAGAGACATAGAGAGTACTTACCTTTTTCTACACACTTCTTTTTCTCAGTATTTACTTTTTTCTCCTGCTCAAAATATATCTCTTCTTATTCTTCTATCCGAGCTTCTTCCTTCTTCCTTCTTCCTCCAAGAGCTTTCTTGCAATGACTATGTGTTTCGCTCACTAAATCTCAACGTTTCTTTCTTTTACCTCTAACTGATTTCTTTTTTCTTTGTATATTGTGTAAGTCTCGTTATGTATTTATAGGACATGTATAAGGTTTTTGTTATTAAAAGATAAAATATAAAGATATTCAAATAGATATATTTAAAGATTATTTTGTTAAAATTTTTAGTTTTAATTCTATATAATTTATTAAGATTTTTAGTTAAGATGATTTATATATTTATCTTTATTTTTTATTTTTTATATAAAGTAATTTATTTATATTTATTTGAAATACAGAACATGTATCTAGTAATTTATTTATATTTATTTACATATAAAAAATGAAACATGTTATAGATTAAAATTAATTATAATATAATATATTATATACTGATAAAACAAACTAAAATCTCTTTAAATAAAATATTATATTAAGAAAGAAGAAAATTTTAGATAAAGTGAAAATGTGATAACTGAACAGATTTATTTGGGGATCCGTAAAATTAAAACAAATTTCATATAAAATAACTAAATTATTAAATTGATAAGAATATGATAATGTTTTCTTTTCAGATTTTTCTTTTTCTTTTGCTTAATTTTCCCTTTCCTATCTTTTGTCTTCTCTTCTTCGTGAATTTGCCTGCAACGTAAACGGTGTCAACTCTGCAATTGCGTCCACGTTCCACCTTTTTGCAGCACCGCAACGTGTCTTTTCCGCGTCCAAAGAGAAGGTCGTGTCCGACCCAAAAAACAACGTCCGACATCGCGTCGTGTGCGCTTCTGGCGAGTGTCCGTGTCCGATGCGCCTCCGAAACGAGGAAGCGTGGCTCGGACGCCGTGTCGGAGCTTCCTAGGTTACAACTAAAAATCGGTTACAAAAAAACACATAATACATTATTTTTTCTTCTATATTCATAAAAAAATGAATATACAAAAAGTTCATGAGATAAAAAATAATGTCAAATATTAAACTAATATTTCATTATCAAGTGAGACAAGAGAGAGTTATCTTTTTTTCTTCAAGAAAGGAAGAGAACAAATGAAAAATGGGAGCAAAAGTAAGTTTGTGTCTAACTTCTTTCTTTAAAAACAAGAATAGAACAATTTGTGGAAAACTAAAAGATAATGAGAAAGGAAATAAAAATATATCTTAATAAATATTTAGTTTATTTACTCTTTTGGTTACTGTTTTTCTAAAAAAATGTTAAGTTGGTCCTTTCGTCTTTTTAGTCTGAACTTTTGAAAAATTGATACAATCTGGTCTTTTTCATTAAATTTATTGAAACGGAGCAAGGAAAGTATAATTAATATAATTTTAGTGTCAATTTTAATTATAAATCATTGATCTGTTTCCAGAAACTTAACTAAAAGGATGTGATTGTATCAAAAATCAGGACCAAATTGAAACTAATAAAAATTAGAGGACAAACTTGATGTTTATAAGAAAAGTAAAGACCAAAAAATAATTAAACCTAAATATTTTTTTTATTATATATAATTTTATGTTTTATTATCTATTAACATTAAATGTTATGCTTTATAAAAAAAATACACAATTTAAATTTTATCAATTTTTAAAATATACCGCTTACAATCTAAATAATTTCAATATATATATATATATATATATATATATTATATAATTAATTAATTAATTTAAAAAGATTTCAAAAATATTTAGGCACCATGAGCCCTTCCTCCTATAATAATTTGCCACTGGTTTGTAGCGACACTGATGGATGGAAAGGAAGGGGGAAAATTGGTGTTGCCACTGGTATTACTGGTGATGATCGTCGTCGATGATGACGCCAACGACTGTGGTGATCGATGAACCCGGTGGCGTTGGCCATGGTTGGCTGCACGAAGATGGTGTTTTGAATATGGGTGCCAAATATTACGTTAACAAGGTGGAAGTCTGAAAATTAAACCAAAGGGTTAAAACAAAAGAAATTCAGTTTAAATATAAAGAAAAATGCAATTTCTTCCTACACACCATCGAATTTTTTTGGTACCATACCAATTTCGGATTTTACTTTCTGAAACACATTAAATCAATTCCTGAAAACTTTTCCCGGAAGACACTCATCACAATCCTATACCGGAAAAAAATTCCTTAAGTTTTGATGGGTGGCACAAGAAATTTAATGGGATACAGGAACAAGCTGCCAAAAATATAGATTGCAACAATCCAAATACATGTGGGCAAATACATATCAAGGCTCATAATATTTAGGTACACTAAGTAACAGTGAGGTGCGGATAGCAATCTGAGGAAAATAAAGCTAGGAAGAAAATAGTAGAAAAAAGGGGGTCTAAAAAAGAAAACTGAGTCGGCTAGACTCATACCACAGATTTTAAATTTTTTTTTATTCATTATTTTTTTATTTATCCTTTAATTCTAAAACATTTTTTTAAGAGAAAGAACTCATAAGCTTCACATCTTCAATAAAAAATTAATGGTTGTCAAGTCATGGACTTCTTGATTATTAAAATTTTCATTCCTAATAAAAAGTTATTTGTAAATTAAAGTCTTGACTTAACAATTAGTTTTTTTTTTTAATTTTAAAAATTACTAATTATCATTTCATTAAATTTTGGTGTTGCTTGATAATTAATTATTTTTATTATATTGAGTCTTGAATTCACTTGATAAATAAAAAATATTAAAATTTCAAAACAAAAAATATCAACTAACCAATAGTTTTTTAAAAAGTACATGATCCATTATTTCTCATTATTTCTCATCTTGAATGAGAATACATAGGAGCGATATTAGTCCTTGTCAGATTCATCCAAACAAAAAGTTATTTTTCTCAAACAGTTTTCAAAAGAATTAAGTAACCTGAATTTCTCATTTTGAATAAGAATATTGATATGAATTACATCATGGTCCAAATGGAGGAGAACTAACGCGCCACTTTGCTACAATTTCTAAGTAATTAGTCTATTTAAATAATGGCTCAATCCTTTGTAAAATTGACTGATCAAATTATGTTTTTGGTTAATCAATTAATGGGCTTTAGTTTTTGTTTCATTTTCAAGTTGTAATAAGGGCCTATTAACTTAGGAACTAGACTTTGGAAGATCAAGAGGATGCTGAATGCTTTTGGGTGACTTTTGGGTTGTCACAATTTCAATTATAATTAGCCATTGATAGTGAGATCATTAATAGATTAAGTGAGATGTAATTGTAATTTATGGGTATTTTGTAATTTCGATGGTTAAAGTTTTTATATAAGCTGAACCAATTTTATCAATAAAAACAAGTTCAGTTTTATTCAGAAACATTAGAGTTCATCTCTTCTATCTTAGTGAGAGTGATTCTCCTAAGTTCTTGAGTGATTCAAGAACTCGTGAGTTTTATCAAAAGTCCTTCATCCATTTGTGTGTTTAAAATCTAGGCTTATCTTCCATCCTTGAAAGTGTGATGTCTCTCAATTTTCACTCCATCTTCTTATCAATTTTCGTTTTCTCGTTTTAAATAGTTTTCCAAATTCCTTGCTTGTTAGCATTCCAACCTAGACATATCCGTAAAACGAATCCACCCCTCTAGATTCACGACATTTGGTATCAAAGCTTCAACTCTTAGTTTGGAATAACAATGGAAGTTTACTATACAAGGTGTTTAATCGAAGGTCACCCTTGTTTAGTTGCATACGATTACGGAAGCGACAACAATGTTGTGAGCCAAAGATTGATGGAAAAATTTCACTTACCAACAAGTTTTCATCTGATTCAAGCATTGACCAATTCATCACAGGACAATGTGTGAAAGAAGTATTATGTGATATTGCTCCCATGGACCATTGTCATATTCTTTTGGGATGGTCATGGCTTCATTTTAAAACATTCAATCTTGATGAACATTTGCTTTATTTGAGGCATGAGAGACATAAAACTAAGTTGAATTTTGTGACACCAAGACAAGTCAGTAAACATAGGCTAAAGGAGAAAATAGAAAAAAAAAGACATAATGAAGAAAAAGAAAAATAACTAGAGAAAAATAGCATACAAAATTTAGTTCTTCGTTATTTTTCTTCTATTACTTGAGATGTCATTTTACAGGAACAAAAGGATGGGCATGTACACCAACTTCTATGTTTGAAAATAAAACTTGTTCATAGTGCTTTATTATGCATCCAGTTCTGTTCTGGTCAAAAAAGATGTAGAATAAGCTTCAGCCGAAAACAAAAAGAAAGATGTATTTTAACCTCAACTAGTGACTCACTTAGGCCAAAATCCCTTTGTCCCTTGACCATGGAAGTAAAGTTCTTATTTATAGGTGAATCAATTACAACTTTAAAAGATTTACATAATTAGTTGCTAGAAGATTTACATAATCAATTGCTGTAAAATAATACCTCGACAAGATAGCTACCAAATCACAACCCACATATCTTTTCCTAACAATAAACTAAAAGAATCTTCTTAAATACCTAAAATATCTAACTTACTAAACTAACCAAGTGTTTCTATTTATATTCTCACATAATTCACGATCTGCAATCTTGACCCATTAATGAGTTATCTTTGGCTTTATGGAGATGCAGGTCCTGGAGAGTACAAGTTCGCTACTGAAAAACAAAGTCTTGAGGATAATGAAATACAACACATGAAGTTATTTGTTGTTACTTATGAAGATGAGAGAGTGTTGGCAAGAGAGGTGCTCCACGGATTGCAACCATTGAAAAGGAACAAAACTAAATTTATTCAAGTTGTATTTTGTCTCAAAGTTGTGGAAAAATAAAGTTCTTTACAAGGACATAATAAATGTTTATTAAAACTGGTAAAAATAAATAAACCCCTAAGATTTGGGACGAATATTCTCGAAGAAGGAGTGTATGATGTGAATTGCATCATGACCCAAAGGGAGGAGGACTAACATGCCACCTTACTACAATCTCTAAGTAATTAGTCTGTTTAAATAATGACTCAATCCTTTGTAAAATTAGTTGACCAAATTATGTATTTGGTTAATCAATTAACCGGCTTTAGTTTTTGTTTCATTTTCAAGTTGTAATGAGGGTCCATTTGACAACTTAGGAATCAAATTTTGGAATACCAAGAGGATGTATAACTGAATACTTTTGGGTTGCCACAATTTTAGTTATAATTAGCCATTGAGTAGTGGGATCATTAATAGCTTAAGTGAGATGTAATTGCAATTTATGGGTATTTTGTAATTTTGATAGTTAAAATTTTTATATAAGCTAAGCCAATTTTATCGATAAAAACAAGTTGAGTTTTATTCAGAAACATTAGAGTTCATCTCTTCTATCTTAGTGAGAGAGAGTGATTTTCCTAAGTTCTTGAGTGATTCAAGAATCCTTGAGTTGTTTTATTAAAGGTTCTTTATCCTTTTGTGTATTTAAACTCTTAAGATTATCTTCTATCCTTGGAAGTGTGACGTTCCTCATCTTCCACTCCATCTTCTTATCGATTTTCATTTTCTTGTTTTAAACAGTTTTCCAAATTCCTTGTCTATTAGCATTCCAACCTAAATAGATCTATAAAATGAATTCATCCCTTTGATTCACGTCAAATATGTATGACCCAAATAAAATTTTTTCAAAACTATTTTCCTTATTATCTCGTTTTTTCTTATTTTCTTTGATTTAGGGAAAACAAATATTTTATAAATGACATTAGCTTTTCGCAGCCCGGAAACCATCTTAGGACGAACGTGTAGAGTATTAATATCTTACTTATATAAAACTGATTCCCAGACTCAGTTCGATTTCACAAGGTCATATTTTTTAAAATTTTTTCGTAATTTTCTTTAATAACTATGATAGTGATTTCCTCTATTATTTTATAAAAATTTTGTCAGCCGTCCGTTACGATTTCAGTTGCAAGAATAAGTGTGAAGCTGAGTTATATATTATATTGATAGAGGGTAGGCTGTGTTCTTGAACATGACATACATAATATGAAGGCATGTGGTGGCATAAAAGGCAGCAATCCATGGCTAATATGAAGATGGTCCACGATGCCCTTCTGGACAGGACACAAAATCCTACATTTTCAGTCCACTCTTTCACGCCTTATCCATAATTAAACACTCTTCATTTCACTCAATCTCCATCTATACCCTTCTTCAGATAATACTCAAACATGCTTTATTATGCATCTATATATAACTTCATATATAATTATTACCAAAAATTACCATCTCATCTTTACAAATACGAACGATGAAGGTCGTACCAAGATAAATAAACAAATCTCCCATGCCTTTAATTATACTTTATAAACAAGTTAGATAAAATTATCCTCTGAGTAATAAAAGCAATATAATGATTATCGTAAGTGAGTTTTACATTGTTTTGTACCTAGAAATCAAGATTCTAAATTATTATTTAGAAATTAAACTTCTGTTTGTTTTATATTTTTTTATATATATATATATATATATATATATATATATATGTTCACGTCAAAATCTTAAGTGTTATGAGTCTTTATTTTTATATAGTGTTTAACTTTGTCTATTTTATCTAAGGTAAAACTTTGACTCACACTTGTACTATTTTCAACAAATTCTACATTATTACAAACTGAATTTAAATTTCTTATTCTTACAAATTGACCTGTATCCGGTATTTTTCGTCCCAAACATATATATATTTCGTGTATAAACTTAAATATTTGTAAGTAGTTATATATTATGGTAAGTTTATCAAATCTTCTTATAATGACATTTGATTCTACATTAAAAATTAAATTTAAATCTAATTCATCTTCATATTATATAAAGTGAGAATTGTTTTAAATAGTATAAATTAGTCTTATTTGTAGTTGATGTAAGATCTTTAAATTAGATGTGTTTTAATTTTAAGATTGGTGGGTTTTTTTTTTCTTGTTTGAAATTAAAATTTGATTTTGAGAATCCAAATTTACTTGTGAATTTTAGTCGTTATCAAGGACTGATGAGAGCGTTTAGTTTTTTGTCAAGTTGTATATGCAATTCTTGGCATGTAATTTGGCGACAACTACTTTTACGTTTGTGGGGGTAAAAAGCTGAGGAATCTCACGTGTTGCGTCCTAAAAATTTTGGACGCATTAATTTCAAATTTCAAATTTATTGCTTCAAATAAAAACAAAACAAAACTAAAACTGATAATTTCGAATTGTTTTTTCACTAATTAGAAAAAGGTTCACATGCAATAAGCTATATCTATATTAAGATAATATTAAGTCAATCGCTTTGGTATTACAATCAACTCACACTTACAGTAATCGTATACTTTAATAAGTCTTGCAATTTTTTAATCGTTAATTTCATTGGGTCAAACAAAGTGATTGCAAAATGACAAATTAAAGTAAAAAGTAGATTATACATCCCTGTTAATTGGATTTAGCATTGAATTATGATGCTTCTTTACTTTTCCAGTTATGTCACAATAAATTAATCATTCATTACATGCAATCCAAAATTGACCTAATTTCTATCCGCGGCTAGCGTTTTTTGTCGTTATTCGTGATGTGCATTTCTCAAGTTACTTACACAACGTAACTCGTTTTCTCTTTTACTCTCATAACTTCTTCAAACTTAAATAAAAGAGATTTCATTTTTCTAAAAATTCCCATTCTCGAGTACGCATAATATTACATCTCTCATCATAGACTTTACCATATACATATATAAAAATATTTTTCTAAAAACCCTTTCTGGTATACTCTCCTTTAAAATATATAAAAAAAGAAATTTAAATTTTTATTGCTCGATAGTTGACTTGATTCATGTTTTTATGATATTAAATATGTTTATTTTTCTTTTTCTTGTAAAGTAAAAATTAGGATGTGAAGGAATCCAAGTGTAAAAGCATAGTAAGCACCAAAAAGTGTAACACTTGTTACTTTAACTAATAGGGAAAAAGGAAAATTTTGGATATATTCAAAAGATTCAGTGTCATCTTCGAAGCAAAGCATGTTAGCGCATGCAAGGTTATAGACACATATTTTTGTTTCGATTTTTTATATATATGCATGTCACAAACTCAAAGTGTCACTTTAATATTTTTCTTCAGCCAGTTCATAAATGCTAAGAAAACGATATCACTGCGTGTGGTCCTAATTAAGGAGAAGAATAAGTTGATGAGTGCTATACAAGTTCTTCATATGTGTGTTCATTATCTATTTATTTTCTGATTGAAGAACCCTTAATTTTTAAGCATTGTGATATTTATAATATATTTTGCACTATACTCATTCTGAGTAGGATTTGATATTTTACATTAAAATGTTAATCGTAATTATAGACACCACCACTATGAAGAAAATAAAAGAAATGAGATAAATAAAAGGAGAAAGGTAAAATAAAGTAAACAATATATATGATAGCCTGAAATCGAAGTACAACACTTTTGGTGAAATTTTGCAACTCCACAACTTCTTGAAAAATTCTTCCTGTTGTTGGTGAAATTTCCAGTTTAATTGAGTTTCTTCCAAGGATTTTTAGTTAATGATGCACGATAAGGAAGATCTTAAATAAATTCTTGTATACTTGTAAATTTTAAAAACTTAGAGATTTGATTTTAGCTTTTGTTACTTGTAAAATAGGTGCAAATAGTAATTTTGTAGTAGAGACAATTAAAGCCCAAAAACTAGGAGGTGTGGATAGTAGAGGATTAAGAAGCAAGGAGCAAATTTAAGTGATTAACAACCAAATGTAACCCGCTCAATTTTTGATTAAGCATGGAAATCAAAATTAAAATAAAGTAAAGAATAAGGTAGGCATGAGAACTATGAATGAAGCATGGGAAGTAACTCAAGCATGAGAATTTTAAGATTAAATTTTTTCCTCCTTTGTCTAGTTTAAAACTTATGTACAATATTATTTGTTAATTCATTTTGAGTTGACAAATTAGTTGTAACATTGTAATGTCTAAAACTTCTTACTAAAAGTGATATTGAATTTGGACATTAATTATCTTGATTGAATAGTTTGCAATATTAAGTCTAATACATTTTTATTCTTACTGTTACCTTCTAAAGTTTTTTTTTTCTCTTTGTCATATTCTTTGTTTAACCACTTGATTTGCTGTTTGTCTTTCAAAATTCTTAAGTTTTTGTTCTGGATAAGTTTGAATCCTTCATCTTCTTAAGTGTGTATTGAATTTATCCCCTTGCATTTGATTCAAGACAGATTTTTTAAAATTTTACTTTATTTGTTTCAAAAATTGAGTGATTGAGAATGGTTTTCTACCTTCACTAAACGAGCTGGGGGTATACACTTGAAAGAGTGATATTTAATTGCTTTACTAACTCTTTTTTTTTTTCTTTTATATTGCTATTATTTGTTTGTTTTGATAGAACAATGTCAACAACATCAACATTATTATCAAGAGCCAATATAACAATGGAATTAGAAGTTTCAAAAGGAAAGAAGTGGAACAAGATGAGTAATCCAAGCTTTATGATAAAAAGATTGATTAAACTTGAAGAATCATAGATGATGAGAAAAAAAAATGGAAGAATGAGGGAACCACACAGAAATGCTAGAATACATTCCTTCTATGGAGGTCAAAATGAAAAGAAATGAGGGATGAGACATTTTCCTCATTTATATAAATCTTGTAAATACTTGTATTCATATAAAAATCTTGTAAATATTCTTGTCGTCTACAAGTTGACAAAAGGAAGTGAAAATATGGAAATAAGTGTGTTGCAAGGTCACCTTGCACAAAGTCGGGTTGAAGAACATGTTAGAAAGCTTTCCAAGCACATAATTTTCCATTTGATGAGAGAAATTCCTTTCAACCTATCTCATATCCTACACTCAAACCTATTGAGAAATTGAAAGGTTTGGGAGAAAATGTTAATGAAGACATTTATTCCAAACTACTAAAATAGATGATAAGGAAACAAAGAGCGATAAAATCTCTTTACAACCTCAAACCTCAGGTCAAGCAGAAGATCATCCAAAGGGGAGGACCTATAGTGGTGTGCAACACACCTTTACATTGTTATGGTGTATCTAGACATCAATCTAGACCCTTAGGGTTTGATGTGGAGCACAACATGGAAGACTATGCCAACAACCTTTAACCACCACACAGGAATCCATATAAGTTTGAGACTTTTGATGATTATAGCACCAAGGAAAATACCTTGGTTCAAGAACAAAAGAGGAGATGGTTTACTCAAGAAAAGTCTGGACTCTTGATAGAACAACTAACTCCAGAAAGGGGTATTGAATAGAGCCTGAGACTCTTTTCTCACAACTCAAGACTAGACCGTTTAGTATATCAAGCACACAAAAGATTTTATATTGATTTATCCTAATTCTGGAACTACGTTCATTTCTCCTTTAAGCTCATTGCTTAAGTAGCTCCATTAAAGGACTGCAGTGAATACATAAACCTTTCTATGTTACATGAGTACACAAAACCTCTTAAGTTTGTGTACAATGATTTTGATAAAGCTTAGAAAAATGTGGTGCTAGTGTGTGTTCTTCAACCTTTTAAGCTCACTTGGAAAAACTTTATAGAATGAAGAATTTACAACATATCTCACGACCGACAAAGAATATAATAATTTCGATAAAGTTTAGAAAGATATGGTGTTAGTATGTCTTCTTCAACTTCAACTCAATCTTTTTATATAACTTAAAATTTTAACTCCCATATTAAGTAAGAATTAGTCTTTCACTGACTCTTTGTATAGACTTCGAGATGCATCTTTATAGTTGTAGATCCCTGATTTGAAATATTCTTATTCAATCTTCAAAACATTTATATCTCTTTATCTCATTAAAGGAAATAATTAAAATAATATGTGTAGATATAACAATTAAACAAAGTTAAAAGAAAGCATACAATATAAACGGCTTTGAGTTCAATTTTAACTTAGTATAAAATTGTTAATCATTACAACTTGTTTAAGATTTTATTAAGTAACTTAAGATCTATTTGACAAAATCCATTTAATAGGTGACAGAATGTAAAACCTATGCAACAAAAACACGTATTAAAAAATTTATATACAATACAATTACATAACACTTGAAGTATCTGATATTTAAAGACTTAGACTTCAAGTGTTTCTATATGTTCTTGGTGTTACATTCTGAACCTAGTTTTAAGGAGGTGCTTTCTTGTATTATTTAATGATGTGTCCTATCAACTAGATTAATAGGAGTGGATAGATGCTCCACATATAATAACGATATATACTTGCACTAAATACGTTGCGGATAATATCAATTAGATACATTGTTGTTTGAAACCATTAATTTTACAGGTAAATGTGAAGATTTTTGAGTTGAGGGTAAAACAGTAAATAAAGGCCAACAACTACCACATATATTATTATATTTTTTGGAAGAAAGCTCGATTGTCCCATATCATTTTTCTTACATCCATTTTATGTCCACAGAAAAAGAGCCTCTGTGCTCTCCTTTTCTCCCATCATCATCAAGAAATTTAATATTTAATAAAAAGTACAAAGAGAAAAGAAAGTTTAGCAACAAATCTCTTAAAAAACTCGCACGTAACAATGGAGTCCACAAAGTTGATCACATATTATGGAAGTGACATAGTGTATTAATTATTATGTGTATTGTTATGTAGAGAAGTGTGGAAAAGGAGTAAGAATGAAGTGTGTGAGCGTTGTTGGTGTATAAAGCAAATGGAGAATGTAAATGTGTGAGTTGCAGATGATGATGATGGTAAAGTCCACTAAGAAGGAGGAAAATGAATTGAGAAATGAGAGAGCCCTTGTTTTTAGGGGCAAAGGCCAATTGAGGAATCCCAAAGTTCCCCAACAAAGGTGCAGAACAAAAGGCAAAGGCCAAAGGCAAAACGAAATGATTACTTGAATGAGAAGGGACCCACCGGATAATCTTTCCTTTCCAGGTCTTTCAATTTTTTGACTTGGGATTGGGACCCACCACGCCCTCCATTGTCTTTATGGATTGAATGATAAAAAAGAGCACCTCACGTGGACTCTGAACCAAAGACTCTGTCCAACCACAATAAAAAGGGCAACTCCTCCCTCTCTCCCATCACAAAATTCAAAACCATAAAATCTTTCATTTTTCCACGTTCGCCATTTCAAATTTAATTATTTTCCTTTCATTTATACGCTTATACAATTCAAAACCCATCCATCCACCCAGACACAACTACAACCAAATTTCTTTTCTCACAAAAATCATGCTTTTTAAAGCTCACCCATATAATTCCCACTCATTATCTTTGTTGCTTAAAGCTCATGCCCTCTCCCACTCTCTTATCTCTCTCTCTCTCTCAAATTCCTTCCCTTGCTCCAAAAAACAAAACAAACAAACCTAGACACACACCCCTCTCATCACAAACACATTAAACCATAAACTCACTCTGTCCCATAAAAAACACAACTTCAATAACCCTCCCATGCGATCATGGACGGAGGTGACGATTTCCACCACCACCATCACCACCACCAACACCAACACCGACAAAACTTCCCATTTCAACTCCTCGAGAAGAAAGAAGACCAAGACCCCTCTTCCTGCTCCACTTCCTCCCCTTACCCTTCCCTAGCCATCTCAGCCGAACCCTCCACCTCCAACTCCACCCGATCCACCACCCTCCTCCCCACACCCTCCGAAGCCTCCCCCAAAAAGCCACCACCCAAAAGAACCTCCACCAAAGACCGCCACACCAAAGTCGACGGCCGCGGCCGTCGAATTCGAATGCCCGCTCTCTGCGCCGCCAGAGTCTTCCAGCTCACGCGGGAGCTCGGACACAAGTCCGACGGCGAGACCATAGAGTGGCTCCTCCAGCAGGCCGAGCCTGCTGTCATCGCCGCCACCGGCACCGGCACCATCCCTGCTAACTTCACCTCCCTTAACATATCTCACCGGAGCTCCGGCTCCTCCATGTCCGTCCCCTCCCAGCTGCGATCCAACTACTTCAATTCCAACTTCTCTCTCCAACCCAGGAGAAGCCTGTTCCTTGACAACACCAATACCTCCACCACACTCCTCAATTTTCAATCCAACAACCCCATCTCCACTTCCATATTCCAACCCAAGCACGAATTGCGCGACTCCTCATCCCTCGACTTGTCCTCGGAGAACAACGAAGAGGGCTTGGGAAGGAAAAGACGGCCCTTGGAGCAAGACCTATCCTCCACCATGCAACACCATGTCGGAAGCTATTTGATGCAATCCAGCTCCTCCGGGACAATTCCGGCGAGCCATGCTCAAATCCCGGCGAATATATGGATGGTGGCGAATTCCAATAGCCAAGGCGTGAGTGGTGAAGCTCCTCTTTGGACATTCCCCGGTGTGAGTAACAGTGCCTTGTATAGAGGAAACATGTCGAGTGGGTTGCATTTCATGAACTTTCCCACCCCAATGGCCCTTTTACCGGGTCAACAATTAGGGTCTTCGGGGATTGGTGGGAACATCAACGAAGGGCATTTGAGCATGCTTTCGGGGCTTAACCCTTACCGGACGGTGATCGGCGTTTCGGAATCTCAGGCGAGTGAGTCACAGTCACATCACGGTGGAAGCGAGGATCGGCACGATGATAATTAACACCACAGGATCATCAAATCCACCAACTCGTGTTCTTCGATTCCTACATGTGTACTAGTTTGGTGTTTTAACACAACGTGACGTGAGGTTTGGTTATTATTGCCCTACGAAATTGAGTTTTGTTTATTTTGAAAGGATAATCATTATCATTATTATTATTTTTTCTATTTCTTTGGTGTGGTTAATATGTTGGAAGAGAAGAGAAGAGAAGAGAAGAGAAGAGGGTTTTTTAGGGTTCGAGAGAGAGAGAGATGACACTATTTAACAGTTGGATATTATTTGGCTTTATTTCACTACACGATATCTTATCATCATTGTTTGTGCAATTGGCTTTTCTTTTCCTCTCTCCCTTTTTTCTCCCGAAAGCCTTTTGATTTGTAATTTTATGCTTTTTATTCTTAGAAGAGAAAGAAAACAACTCACTTCTCCATCATAACATGGCAAGTTCAATTATCTTCCTTCTGAATTAACAACATTGGTGTTTTTCACATGTTGCGTTTTCCTGGTCTCTAGTAAAAGGGATGAAACAGTTTACCAAAGGGAAAAAGCTAGAGGGATAAAAGGAAACAAGTGTGACAATGCTTTTGCACTCTAAATCTTCGCCATGAATGTGGAGGTTTTGGAGAATGGATGATTAAGAATTTTGAGAGATGGAGGTATAGTAGAATGGTGGGGTCTGCAACACCTTATCGGTTCCAGGTGTTGCCTCCATGGTGGGTTCCAGCTGCTGCTTATTGTCCAAACCAATGTACAAATTTCACTCACTAACTCCTCCATCAGGAACAATATTAATCTCATTCAGAAATTACTATAATAAGGTAATTATTAATTTTATTTTACATAATTAGACTTGTCTTTTCTCTTTTATAATACTTCTCTTCTCTGTAAAACATAAAACTCATTTAGATATATGGATATCTATCAAGTTTCAATTATATTGATGGAATATTTTTTCATCTTTTTTTTTTTACATTTATAATAATCAAGTTTATCATTCTTACTTTTATCTCTCATGCGTGATTTAAAAATGAGCAAGTAAATAAATAGCAAAAGAAATGTCTTCTCATGTTAAAAAAAAGTATAAAATGTGACTCAATTATTACATGGAATTTAAATAGAACTTAATAATAAAGTAAATTGAAGTATAAGAATAATCAAATTGCATAATCATAAGACCTTAGCATTTAGAAAGAAAAAAAAGGCAATTGAGAGTATAAATTTAAAACAAACTCATTTCTGTATTGTTTTTTCTTTGAGTTATTTTTTTCTTCACTTTTCATGGAGCAGTTGCTGGCATCAGAGCGTTAATTAATGATCTTCTGTGACATGGCCCACCAGTCCATCAACCAGGACCGTCCATTTGGCGGGCCATTCTTTTGATCGCCGCATTGAATGATTGGGTCTGTGTCCACCAAATCGTTTTCTTTTTCAAATGGCATCATCTTTTGATTTAATCTAACTTTAAAATTATTTCTGTTTACTTTAGAAGTGACATCCGAATTATTTTTGGAGATTTAATTCTAAAGTTGCTAAATTATTTTAAAGTACATTTGTAAAGAAGGTTTAAGGTCACTTCTAAAATTAAAAATCTAGAAAAAAGCTTCACATACTATATAGAGTTATAATTCCATAAAGATTAATATCATCATTTTCATTTTTATTTAATTAAAAGTAGTTTAGATCGACAATGTAAAAAAAAATGGTGTCTTGATGAAAAAGAAAATACAAAGAGAAAGTGCAGAAAAGAAAAACAACGACATGCGGAATCTAGTTGTATGGTTGTACTCTTTCTTGTTATAATAATGATACAGATACTCATGCGTATATCTAATTGATACCCTTTCATTCTTTAATCTATTTATTTAACTTTTAGATATATGAATAAAAAAAAAACAGAGATTGAGATAAAGAAAGAAAAAAAATATGAGTGCAAGTTTAATTTCATTTGAAAGTAAATCTCACATTCTCATTTCTAATATTCAAGGAGGATATTTCATCAACATCTTCTTTGTATACGCCTATCTTATTCACACTCCTATTCATCTAAATATTTATTAAATAATATTTAATAAAAAATAAAGGTATAATTAATTGTAACATACCCACTTTCGTTTGAATGTGTTTAAATAGTACTCATTTTTAACTTTGTGTCTACTTAATGTCCAAATTCGTCAATTTGCATCAATGTAATCCATCCCGTTAAGTTTTCATAAACATCTTTAACAGTGCACTGATGTGGCATTGCAGAATAAATACATGTCAATGAACATAATTGTATAGTGGCAATTTTGGTTTAACGTGTCATATCTCTTTTAAATTTTATTTTAAATGATTTTTCCCATTTGAAAGCCCTAATTGTCCATTGCCATCTTCATCTTCTTCTTCATCTTGAGCTAAAGGAACTCATTTGCTGTAGGGGTAAGGTGGTGCTTGAAGTGGAAAATGTCTCGCAGTTTTAGTCATCCGTTCGTGTGGGTCACATAACCACAACGTTTCTTCTCCCACATAACAACAATAATTAAACCACGCATAAGATTCAAACAAAAACCACGATCCCAACAACAAATCATGCAATCAACAACCACAAATACTAGTTTGCGCACCTGCGATCCGAAATCAACACCAATTTGATGTCAAATGCACCTTCAATTTTGTCCAAATCACGCAAACTCCTCCAAATTTAGCAAACCCTCTTCCCCCTCTTCACCAACGAGTGCAGAAGTGTTCCACATCACACATAACTCACGTGTCACCTCATAATATTTTTCCTCACTTACTAGGTTCACAAAGTCAGACGTTATCTTATTTAACGACGTTAACAAAAAGAAATTATATTGATACAAATTAACGAATTAGGGTGCTAAATATACACAAAGTAAAAAACGGGTACCATTTAGACACATTCAGACGAGAGTGAGTATGTTGCGTTAATTATACCAAAAATAAACTAAAAATGATTTAACAGGTTAAGACTTTATATATACTTATTTTTGTCTCTTACCTAATTTAAAAATTTAGATATTACTTGTATCGATTAATTTGTATATTCTCTATCAACATGGATACATATTCATAGAATATCTACACATACAAGTCCTAGTCACATGCGAAATACTTTGAGATATTTAAATCCAAGGTTACTAATTTATTTTAAAGTGAATTTGCAAATAAAAGTTCACTTCTAAATAAAATTTCCTTAAAAGTTAATATCACATTCATTTTATTTAAGTAAGAGTAGTTTAGAGGGGTGCCATTGACGAGAAAAAGACGAAACAAAGAGAAAGTGCGAAAAAAAAAACAACTATTCGGAATAATCATTCCTTTGTTATTTATTAAATATAGTAATGACATAGATACTCATACATATATCCAGGGGATAGCCCTTCATTTATTTTATTTTTAATATATGAATGAAAAAAAAAAGAGATTGAAAAAAAAAAGAGAAAGTAAAATTGTGAGATGGTAAATATGAAATGGAGTAAGAGAAGTGAAATAAGAGAAAGTAGTCATTCCTTAAAAAAAGAGAAAGTAGGTATGTGATAATAATTATTATTAAGACGCATGAATGTGAATGAACCATTATTCTTTATAGTAAATTAATGAAATTAACTATCAATCTTTATCAACTCATGTTCTGTACAACTCATTATTATTTTGTAACTTAAATATTATTTAAATAACGTGTTGTATATGTTAATATTACTATAAATAGTTTTTTATTTAAAGAAACGATCATAAACGACTTAATTTTGTTTTAATTTAAATTTCCTACACTGCAATATATTTGCCATTTAACCCATTATAATTTACTTTATGTATAATTTTAAAGTAAAGGAATTACAAAACGAAGAATTTTAATATGCGTACTAGGCCAAAGTTATGATAAATAAAAAAAATTTAAATGCTTTATCATATGCTACAATAAACGATTTTGTAAAGGGATCTCCGTGACTTCGGGAGTGAGATGACAAAACAAAAAGAGTGAGGAGGAATTAATATATTTCTAAATTACTTTTTTTAAATTATTTATCCACCGAAGAAAGAAACATACAAAAGAATAAACTTAATCCTCTAGTTATAATGAAAAAAAAATTTACATAATCTTGTCATTTATAAATTGTCATAAGATAAATCATTGTTAATAATAGTACTTATTTTAAAAAGCATATATAAGCTAATTTTAAGTTGTTAAAAGTATGGATATATATAACAGGCAGCATTAGTGTATGATGCAAAGGAAAATTAGAAAGAAAAAGAGGAAACCCTAAAAAGCAGGTTCAGGATATTCAGCAGTACAGTTTGTGTTGTGCACATAGGATTCTGATTTAACTTTATTTATGAAGATGATGAGCATAAGAAGAGATTAAAGGTTTTGTATGTAATATATGTGATGTGAAATAAAAATTGTAAGTAGATGAAAATGGTGAAGGGAAGAAGGTACCTTGGTGATGTTCCAATTATGGGCAGTTGAACAGTAAAGGGATAAAGACAGTGCTTGAAGATGGCTCCCACCTAATGCTAGCTAGCGCTGTAAAAGGCGAATCAGGGAACAACAATTGAAGTTGCTAACGTACGTGTCTACTTTCTCGTATTGCCACTTAATGCATCATTGCTTCGGTAAATAATGCACGTTTCGGATAACAAAAATAACATTATTTTGGATGAATCTGCGTTTTATGTTGTCCCAGACATAACTTACTTCCTTATCAGATACTACACAGATTTATGGTATCATCACAATTAGTAGCAGATCGCAATGTGTATCAGACATTAGTTTCAAGTTTTGTCTTGATTCTACTTCTCTTTTTTATACTCTTTTTTTTATAAAGAGTGTTAGGATCGAACGCTTACCACTAGACTAAAAGTTATAACTATTAGTTAGGACGTAACTCTTTTTACTTAAGAGTGTAACTTAATCCAATCACCACAATTTGATAATGATTTGACCCATTTGATTTCCATTACGGGACAATTGAAGCCACATGCAACAATTTTTCTTTCAATAATTGTCCTATTAAAAATTTCATTTGGATTATGACTTGGTCCACCTGATTTTCGTCACGAAACAATTGTGCAACCTGCAACAATTTTCCCTTAACAAAAAGATATTAGAAATTAGAAAGTGTTTTATTTAGTGATTTTTTTTGTGTTATGTTTTCTTCCTTATATTTCAAGAGTCTTATTATATCAAAAGTATATTTAGATTTACGATAACCTCAAATTCTTTTTTCTCTTTTTTTTTTTTTTTTTTTTCTCTTCTTT
>Ga0214542_1006773_pt1 | contig 20564 bp, 15 predicted proteins | sample CNSS1metaG_FD_160096 | JGI IMG/M metagenome (GOLD analysis project Ga0214542, IMG submission 160096) | Root nodule microbial communities from cowpea collected in UCLA plant growth center, Los Angeles, California, USA - CNSS1 | ecosystem: Host-associated > Plants > Roots > Nodule | place: USA...
GATCTACCTTATATTTTTATGTTTGTTGTTTTATTTTCTCAGCTCACCCTTTCTGTTTGTGTGTGGCGATGATCGTGTAATTCGTTACACGGGAGCAGATGTTGATACAGGTGGTGCTGAGGATGCCTAGATGGCGGAGTGAGGGCTAGCATGGGAGTAGTGCTAGGGTTTTACTAAATTGTAATTTATGTTTTAAATGCAAATTTTGGAACTTGTAATGAATTATGAATTAGTTATAAGTTTTGGCGCGCTAATTTAATGAAATAAAATTTTCCCGCGTTGGGATTTTTATCGAGATGATTATTTAATGAAATTATTTATTTTAATGTTTATTTTTAAGTAATATTCCTTAGGGATGTTACAATGAGAGTATCAGAAAAGGATGAGGAGGCGACATATCTCATAATATTTCATTTTTCCTTAATTGGAAAATCAAAAAATTGGTTGTAATCTCAACCAAATCAGAGTTTGGTGAATTGAGAAGATATGGAAAGAAAATTTCTAACTAGATTTTTCCCACCATCAAGATTTATAGGTGCTAAGTCAACAAAAGAAACTTTCTCACAAGGAATAGATGAGCCTTTATGTGAAACGTGAGAGAGATAAAAATCTCTTCTAAAAAAGTTTCCAAACTATGGATTTGATGATGAGGTAGAACGCAATATGTTTTATAGTGTGATTAGGCCACATGCCATAATGCTTTTGGATACTTCTGTAGGAGGTTCTATGTTGCAAAGGATGTGGCTAATGCAACTTCAATCATAGAATCCTTAGGAGTAAGTGACCACAAAGTGCAGCATGGTAGGAGCCAACTATGGAGGAATTTTGGAGCTAGATACACAAAGTGCAATTCTGGCTCAGAACAAGTTAATTTCACAACAAATGGAGGAGAAAAAAAAAGCAACTGGCTAAAATGCAGGTTGAAGTAGCTATAACTAGCATGTCTCAATAGGTTCTGAGGTGTGATTGCTATGTTGGTGATCACCCCAATGGCCAATGCTCCACAAAAAAATTTATACAAGAAAAGCAAGCCAATTTCATTAGTGGATTAAGGAACCTAGAGAATTCTAACTTCCACCAGAATTCAAATTAAAGGAACAAAATTCAAAGATTTCCAAGCCTCCAAGTAACCTTCTTATCAAGGATACCAAATTCAATTTTGATGAGGATTGTGAAGAAGCCTTTGCTGCACTCAAATAGTAGATGGCTCAGTGCTAATAATCACTACACCAGATTGGACTCTCAATTTTGAGATGATGTGTGATGCAAGTGTTTATGTTGTAGGAGTTGTTTTGGGACAAAGGAAGAATAAACAATTTCATGTCATTCACTATGCCAACAAAGTGTTTAATGAAGCATTAGTCAATTATGCAACAGCAGAAAATGAGCATCTAGCCATTGTCTTTGGGCTAGAAAAGTTCAGTACTTATCTCATTGGTTCTACCATCACAATTCTAGCTTAATGCCTTAGGCTTTTATGTTTTGAGTTGTTGATGAAAGACCTTAAAATTTTCAGTGTAACACCTTAGGCAGATATTACTAATTTAGATAAAAGAAAATAATATTATAAATAACTCAGCATTTAAATGTCTTTCCCAAAGCGTGGGAAAATCAAATTCTTTAATTGTGAATAATTCATATCCATACTTTAACCTTAAAACAATACAAAACCAAGGTTCCAAAACCATAACTAAACTAATTACAAAATATATAAAATATTCTCTAAAAAATATCCCAAACTAGCCCCACTCCAGCTCTATGCTTCGACATCGTCACCTACAACATCATCTACTCTCGTGTTACAAGTTACATGATCATCATCAAACATAAACAAAAATGGTGAGCTGTATGAAATCAATATGCATGAAAATATCATATCATAAACCCTCACCCACAGCATTTTAACTAGCCCAGAACCCCCTATGAGGATCTTTCTCCTCATGCATTAGGAATCATTGGCTCTCACCATGTCCATCCAGATTCTACACAATTTGACCATGACTTTAAGGTTATCTCATGCTGCCGCAAACCTGCCACTCGTGGTCCAACCTCTACGAACCTGCCGCTCGTAACAATGAAGTGGAGTTAACCAATACGAGCCTCCCACTAGTATTCTCACACAAGATTCCAAACATCACGGACCTTGTAACATCTTGATCGGATACTACGAATTTTATTAAAATAAAATAAAATAGATAATGTAAACGCATTTACTTAACCACCTTTTTCCCAAAACAAGGGAAAATGAAAACCTTTATTAAATCTCCATTAATTCCAAATCCACCGAAGTTAAATGCCAACAACAAGTTCCAAGTCTGATAACATATTTTTTAACAAAATCTTTTATAAAAACATAAAGAAATAAACTCCATAAAAGGTTTCACAAGATAGCCCCACTTCGACTCTATGCCTCGCCAGCACCACCTATAACATCATATGCTCCCATGTAATGCATTACACGATCATCGTCAAACATAAGCAAATAGGGGAGCTAGCATATAAAAAAAACACACACACATAAATTGACTCAGTGTAGCTCGCATCGCCTGGCGGTTGTTTATCACCGCCAAGCGGATCAAACAAAAACCTAGAAATTGGGTGAGGGGAGTTGTGTCGCCTGGTAGCCTGCTCTTGTCGCTGGGCAGTTTCTAGGAAAAATCCAGAAGTTCAGTGCAATCAGATGAGTCGCTTGGCGACTTTGAAGGACTGCCAGGCAGTTTCTGGAAAATTTCCAAAAATACGACATTTTACATATTAGGCATAGTTTAAGCACTCCAAAATACGTCCAATCATACAAAAGAGCAACATGAAACTATAAACATAGAGTATAATTTCCCCAACCTAGTACTCCTTGCTCCAAATGGATTTGTTAAGGTTCCTTCTTGATGCCCAATGCTCTCCATTTGTCACCTCTATCACTCCTTGACATAGGGTCCCTTTGCTTCAAGTCTCTTTGCTTAGAATTCTCTCTTTCCAACACTCATGATTTGCAGTTTCAAAACCAATCCTCTCTCTCTCTCAATTTTCGTCTATTAACTATCCATTAATTATGCTTAATAGCTAAAAAAACGAAAATTACTTATTAATGGTTGTAATTGCCATTCAAAGACCTTTACTTGATGGTTCCTCCATCTGCTCATCCATGCCAAAATAAACTTAGCAAAAAGAAAGCTTAATTTGTGTTTACAAATGTTCAAACACACAACCATTCAATTGTCAAATCAATGCACCACCATTTAACCAATTCATGTTTTGTGATAATTTCTATAAATCTAGGATTCTATTATCACTCATCATAATCCAGCATAAAATCCAAAATACATCCAATCATACAAAAGAGCAACATGAAACTATAAACATAGAGTATAACTCCCCTAACCAAGTACTCCTTGCTCCAAATGGATTTGTTAAGGTTCCTTCTTAATTCCCAATGCTCTCCATTTGTCACCTCTATCACTCCTTGACGTAGGGTCCCTTTGCTTCAAGTCTCTTTGCTTAGAATTCTCTCTTTCCAACACTCATAATTTGCAAATTTAAAACCAATCCTCTTTCTCAATTTTCGTCTATTAATTATCCATTAATTATGCTTAATAGCTAAAAAACGAAAATTACTTATTAATGGTTGTAATTACCATTCAAAGACCTTTACTTGATGGTTCCTCCATCTGCTCACCCATGCCAAAATAAACTTAGCAAAAAGAAAGCTTAATTTATGTCTACAAATGTTCAAACACAAACCATTCAATTGTCAAATCAATGCACCACCATTTAACCAATTCATGTTTCTGATAATTTCTATAAATATAGGATTCTATCATCACTCATCACAATCCAGCATATAATTATTAAAATAATACATAATTAAAATAACACATAATTTGGCATACTCAAGACTCAAACACAAGTCCTCCCAATATAACCAAGTACTCTAAACCACTTGAACTAATATTTGTTCACGTCATAAAAGTTATCATTAATTACCATAAAGGCTCCCACTACTCGTATTTATTAATAAATTAATTATTTAATTAATTAAATTTCTCGGGTCTTACAGACCTCCCGCCCATGATCACCACGTGTTCACAATCCATTGCAAACCACCGCTCATAAAATGATTCCAGCATGTCTTATAACCAAAGCCATCACCACAAGTCGTGTAAAACACTCAAAAAATTCAAATTGGACTTGGAGTGTCGCATAATGCTGCGTAAAAGTTGCCAGGCGAAAACACATCGCAAATCACTTGGCACCAATTCACTGGATTTGGTCCAGACCTAAAATTTCACACAACCGCTTGTCGCCTAGTGCTTTCCGCCAAGTGCCAGGTTACTGGAGTTGCTCTCGCTTGTCGGTTTTAGGGTATCGCCAGGCGCCACCCCTCTACCAGGCCTTCTAGATTCATATATCGTCTGGCGGCATACCTCGTGCTGCCAAGCGCTACTCTAGTACTTGAAGATTACTGGTTTAGCACTCTAAGTCAGGTTCCAATGAACCTATCTCCTAAACCACACAATCTAGAATATAACCACACATGTTCTTATACTCTAATTAACTCCATTACACAATCACTCAACTCATACAACAATTTAATATGCATCCAAATATCTATGTATATTGGTACTTAAAGCAATGCAACTAATTGAAATTCACTAAGGATTACTCTTACTCTTAGGAACTTTAAACAACTATTAAATAGTGCAATACTCAAACAAAATCAGGTTAACACTTTTGCACAATCTTGACTTATGCATTTGGCCCACCATAATTCCCCTTAGGACAATTTCATATTAATATCTAGGACTTAGGAAATTAAACTCCAAAGCCAGAAACCCCAACTTGCCACCATCATGTTCAGGCCCAAAGTGCAGTTGCGCCCTGGTTGGTGCCTAGCGGTACCTTGCTCGCTGTCAGGCGGTGCATCAAGTTGCATGACAAAAACCCAGATTTCAACACCTGCTCAAATCCCAAAGTCTCCCCACATCCATATCCTACTTATTCAATTCCACGAACAATACGATTAAGCAAATTTTTAGCATATATATATATATACATATTTAATTACACTCAGACGAACATAAAATCGTAATCAATACCACCTGGGAACCAACATCATGTTTCCAATATTTTTCCCCAATTTCCCAGCCACCCTTATAGTAGTTTATACATAGATTCATACAATCATTATTTCACGGTGGAATTGTTCAAACACTTTTCTTATCACACCTTCAAACGAATGGTCCTTTCAGACTGATGATCCAGAGATTGAATGGTCTTTTCAAACTGACCATCCGGTTAAGGGTGATAAGCTGAGCTCATCCACAATTGCGTGCCCAACACGATCTGCAATGACTGCCAGAACCTTGACATGAATCTCGAGTCTTGGTCTAAAACTATGCTTGTCGGCATTCCATGTAATCTGACCACCTCTCGGACATACAACTCTGTCAACTTGTCCATTGACATACTTTGATTGATAAACAGGAAATTTGCACACTTCATCAATCTATCTACGATCACCTAGATTGAGTCAAGCCCCTTTGCTTACCTCGACAGGTGAGTCACGAAGTCCATCGAAATGTTATCCCACTTCCACTTAGGAATGTCTAACGGTTGCAGCGTACCTCTTGATCTTTGGTGTTCAATCTTAGCTTTTTGACACATCAAACAAGATGCTACAAAGTCTGCCACATTTGTCTTCATCCCATTCCACCAGAGGGATTCCTTTAGATCCTTATACATTTTAGTCATACTTGAATGTATGCTATGATGAATTTTATGACATTCTTCAATAATCCTCTTTTTCAACATCGATTTCCACATAATGAACACTTTATTCCTGAAACACAGAATGCCATCTGTTCCTATTAGGTACTCCATTCCTTTTTCAGTACCTAACCATCCGACGATCTGTTGCAATTTATCATCGTTCCCTTATTCCACCCGGATCTCTTCCAAAAAATCATTGGTTACCTTCAACATACTGCACCAGATATGATCGGAGCTCAACTGCATTCCCATATTCATATCACGAAGCTTCTCAATCAGCTATAGTTCCTTCACCATCAGATATGCTATATGCACTCGCTTTCGACTCAAGGCATCTACTACAACATTAGCTTTATCGGGATGGTAAAGAAACTCAAAGTCGTAGTCCTTGAGGTACTCCATCCATCTCCTCTGCCTCATATTCGTTTATTTATGATCAAATAAGTACTTCAAGCTCTTGTGATCACTAAAGACTTGGAATTGAGAGCACTATAGCCAACTCAAGGTCATGAGTGGGATAATTCTTCTCATGCACCTTTAGCTATTGAGACGCGTACACCCCCGACCTCTTCTCCTTCATCATAAACCCCTTAGGAACATCATATTTCCTTGTATTACAATTATTATATGCATGACCTTTCTTCATACAATAATTGTAAGAAATGAATGACATATCATTTGGCTCACTTTTGGAAAAGAAACTAGCAAACTTCTTGGCTTTCTTTTCAAAAATAGGGTTGTGAATGTTACACATGTGTTTAAAAGATATTTAACTTGATTTTTCAAAATAGTGTAGTTTTCACAAGGTTTTGCAACCAGCTGATTTTCATAACAATAGGTTGAATTACTATAAATCGTGTCCAGGTTTTCAAAATCAACTTTTAAATTGACTAATTCTGATTCAGTTGATTAATCTTATTTTATAGCAAGCTATTTAATCCTCTCAATTGATTGTTTATGACAACAATTTTGTTAGCTTAACTATTCAATTCTTTAAATTCATGCAACAATTGATTGTAATCATTCTTGTATTTTGATGACAAAGAACATACTTGGCTTGATGATGACTCATATCCGTCCATGAGACACAAGTTTGTTTCTTCACTTTCATCTTGTGATGAGTTACTTGTTGAATCATCATTATCTTACCAAACCATGTAGACACGTCTTTCCTTAGACTTCTTCTCCTTTTTTTCCCTTCAATACCCTTCTCTTTTTCTTTGTTAATGTTTAGACATTCAATTTTTATATGTCCTTGTTTATCACAATTATAACAAGAGAAACTAGGAGTGTTATTTGAATTATTACGTTTAGAGTTGTACTCTTTTTGTTACCTTTTTTACCTTTCCTCTTGAGATACTTCCTAAACATTATAACCAATAGATTCATGCTCTCATTATCGCTTGATTAAGCCACCGCTTCCTCGGGTTCATCACTCTTTTTTGTTCTAGTCTTCAAGGCTATATTCTTCACCTTTTTCTCACTCGACTCTAGCTCATTTAGCCTATGCATCTCAATTTTGTGCTCCCTTAGGTTACCAAACACTGCAGTTGTGGTCATAATGGATGGATCCCTTGATTCTAACATGGCAGTTACCTTGGGTTGCCAACTTCTATCAAGACCCTTTAGCACTTTGATGTTTATCTCTTCTTTATCAAACTCTTTTTCCAAGTCTACAAGGTGGTTGACAATATATGTGAATCTCTTTTGTACTTCAACAATTAATTCTTCTTGTTTCATCTTGAACAACCCATATTCTTGTATCAAAGCATGCATCCTTGCTCTCTTCACATCATTTGTTCCCTCATGTGTGACTTCAAGTACATCCCACATGTCTTTTGCACTTTTGCATTGAAAGACTCCAAAGAACTCATTCATGTTCAATGAAGAGGTGAGAATGTTCTTTGCTTAATAGTCATATTGTGCATGTTTTATTTCCCCATTATCCATTGATTCCATGGCTTGTCATCCTACTTGTTATCAACAACATGCTTAGGAGTGTATAGTTCATTCATAATTGCATCCCAAATACCTTGGTCAATTGATTCAATAAAAAATTTCATGCGAATTTTCCAAAATTGTTGTTAACACCACTAAACATAGGTGGCCTATGTATAAAAGCACCTTCTGCAAAAGGAAGTTTATTTTCATCCATTTCAAAAAAGTTCTAGGATCAAACTTAAATATCTTTCAAGAACCTTGCTCTAGATACCAATTGTAAGTAGTGAAATGGGTACTTAGCCAAGAAGGGGGTTAAATAGGCATTTTGAAAACTTTGATTACTTTTAATTTCTTAAAACACATTTTGATTGAACTAGACCAACCACGAAATCAAAATGCAATTACTATCGAACTTTACACTTTCAATTAATTAAAAATAGGGATAACATATTGATTTCATTAAACAAATAACAAAGCAGTATATTTCAACAAATCAAAATATCAAAACAGTCGATTGAAATACTGAATTGAAATGCAAATTTGAAAATTAACTCAGAAACAATTTATGAAACTTATCAAATTGATTCCAATAAGTAGTACAAATAGAAACACAATCTCAAATTATATCAAATCACTCAAGAATTGTTAAGAGATTATAGAAATCAAATTTCTTGAAACTTTATATTAAAACTGAGCTACATCTGCTTTGTCAAGGCAACCCGAGCCTGACTTGCACTATTTAAAAAGGTTTAAACATCCACAAGACTACACTTTCAAAATATGCAAAAACAAACACTAAGACTCTTGAATCTCACATTTCTTTTGCACTTTTACATTAAGAGACTCTAAAAAACTCATCCATGTTCAATGAAGAGGTTAGAATATTCTTTGTGTATACTCATATTGGGTAAGCTTCTTTTACTCCTCTGTCCATTTATTTCGTTGCTTATTAACCTGTTTGTCATCAACACCATGTTTAGGGATGAATGGCCCATTCAAAATTGTATTTCACATTCCTTGGTCAATTGAATCAATGAAAATTTTCATACGTATTTTCTAAAATTGGTAGTTTATATCACTAAACATAGGTGGCCTATGTATAGAAGCAAATTTTGGAAAATGAAGTTTGTTTTCAGCCATTTTTTAAAAAATAGTTTAGGATCACACTTGAATACCTTTCAAGAACCCACTCTTAATAGAATCTGTAGGTTTAAAATATATTTCTTAGCCAAGAAGGTGGGTTGAATTGGCTGAGTACTAAAAACTATGCCCAATTAAAACTTGTAAAAACCCTTTGATTTCAAATTCAATTGACCAATAAATCAGAATTGTATTGCTGTAGGACTATAGATTTAAGTCGATTGCAAAGCATAAACACCATATTAATTTGTTCATATAATATGATTTAACAAATTGAAATATAAAATCAACCAACTAATGTTCTAGGAAATTATGTAGAAACCACCAAACTCATTCAAATAACATGCTTTATCATACAAGTTTTTTTCCAATTGATATATCCAACTTAATTATATTATCAAATAACGTAAAAATACATGTAAACCTTAAAAAGATTGGTTTAGTGAGTTTTCTTGAGATTTAAATGAGAACAAGATAAGGGAGAAGGATCACACACTAATTTTTATACTGATTTAGCCAATATTAAAGCTACATCCAGTTTATTAGGAAAACCTAAGCCTGATCATGGACTATATCAAAAGAATTACAAAATCCCTCAAAGATTACACTTTTGAATTAAGCAAAACACCAAGATTCTCGAATTCCATAATAACCTTATCCCCTACACTGCAAGATCCCACTTGTAGACCTGAAATCACACCAACAAACACATAGAAGCACAAGAGCAACTAAACCTGGGTGGAGGCTCTCCCTAGCCAACCAAAACATGTTTTTAAATGCTTCAAACAAGTAAAACTTTCTCCAAGATTTAAAGATCTTCAATCACGAGTTGCACATTGTGTAATCCAAAGAGAGAGAGTTTTCCAAATTTGTTTCACTTTTTTTCGCAATCAGAAATCTCAAGTGTTACTTCATTCTCTGATAAACCAGCTAATATAGCTTGGTCATAAGTGAATTCAATAGGTTGATTTGTCCGTACAATTTGTTGATTTCACTTGACTTTATTGAAATCAATCAATTGAATAACAATTCAACTGATTGAATACATTCATACCAGAACTATATGCCACAAGCCTTTTAAAATATTAAAACCCTTTTTAACATATTGAAAAGGACACACACAAGAAAAAAGACATCGACACACAAGGCTTCCCTATTTCTTGCTATCGCCTAGCAGTTCACTTTGCACCGTCAAATGCTACACCAGTAATGTGACACTACTGGTTTTATGTACTCTAATTCAGTTCCTAGCATCCAACAATTCAATTCTCAAACATCCAGAAACCAAAAATACGCATTCATATACTTCATATACTTAAATTTACACATCACAAGTCATATGCATTATTCAAGTATAAACACACTGTAAGACCCAGGAAAATTAAGTAAATAAATAAATATTTATTTAATAAAAGTGAGGGAAGGAATCTATAAAGTAATTAATGCAGAAAATTATGACAAAGGAGCAATGGTAGTTCAAGTGGTTAGACACGCTTGGTGTGTTTGAGGGGGACCTAGGTTCAAGTCCGCAACCAAGTACTCTTAACCATTTGAGCTAGTATTATTCCTTATCTTCTCTCTCCATATTAATTAACTTAAGGATTCCTGCCGTCTCATTTTTTAAATAAATATTTATTTATTTAATTCTCCTAGGTCCTACACACATAACATTTTTATATTAGTTCACTTAAAATGAGCTACATCTAGTTTGTCAAGGCAACCTTAGCCTAACATACCACTATATCAAAAGTTTTACAAAATCCATCAAGATTACACTTTTCAAAATGTAAAACTACATTAAGACTCTTAAATCCCACAAGAATCTCAACAAAGCACAACAAGACTCCCACTTGCAAGCCTAGAATCACACTAGGCAACCCCTAGAAACTTAAGAAACAACAAACCTTAGCGATGACTCTCCCCAACCAACCAAAGTTCTTTCTCCAAGTCGCTTGCACCAAGATTGTGAAAACATTTCTCGAACAACTACAAATCTATATAGTTTAGAGAGACAATTTTCCAAAGTATTCACATTGATTTCGTGCTTAAAATCACATTTGTTGTTGATCTCTATGAAAAACTCGACTTTATAGTGTGTTTACTAACATATTCAATAGGTTGATTTATCTGCTCAATCTTTTGATTTCACTTGATTTTAAATGAAATCAACTGATTAAATGACAATGCAGCTTATTGAAAGTGTTAATAACAGAACTATAGCAACTAACCAATTAACTTATTAAAAACCCATTTAACAGGCGAAAAGACTGCAACCAGACACAAGACACATATTCTATGTTAAACTATCTCCATGTTAAGCTCTAATCTTCAAGCTTCAAGATCTTCATATGATAGCTAGATAGGCACACATCAATCTTGATCAACATAACATTTCTTCAAGTCTTCATCAATCGATCATGTCTTCATCAATTTACCATGCAATATCTTCATCAAATTACTATGCAATATCTTTATCAAATATCCATGTATCAAAGTTATTTATGCCAAAAAAATTGACACAATGTAGGACAATTTTGTGGTTAAGGATTGACATAAGGAAGTGAATCTAAACTTCTGAGATGAGTAAGTCAAACACTTCATAGGAGAATTTTAGAAAACACCTAAGTGATTAAGCCACGAGTTTTTTGTCTAACTTTGGATGGCTATTAAGCATTATTATCTTAGAAAGAATTAAGACAATTTTTTTTATTCGAAAAGTTTTATACAACCACAACCAAAATGCCACCCTGAACATACACCCTACGCCTAGGATGTAGGTAATCGAACCCTTCTTACTTATGAGAAGGATGCAACGAGGTGTGTGTGCCATGAAGGGATAATGGTGAGTTAAACAAAGGAAAGAATACCTAAAAGCGCAACGAAATTAAAAACTGTAGCCAAAAAGAAGATTGAATTGGGACACCTCAAAAAAGAAAATGATAAAGCAAAGCAAGTCAATTAGAGGTGTACTCAAAGGAATTAAAAAGAAAGAAATTGGGCAGCAAAAAAAAAACAAAAGAAAAGAAGGGTTAGGAAGAATTTGGACTCATGGCACGTACACATTATTGTTGTCCTTTTGATCAGTGAGTCTTACTTGTCTTGAAAAATAAAGTTCCTTAATACTCGAACCACATTACAAGCTCAAAAGACCTTAGTGATCTATGCCAATTATGTGTACATAGTAGTTGGAAATGAAAATACAAAGCTAAGTGGACAATTAAAAAGGTGTTAATTAAGAGAGCAAACACTTTGAACACTTGGGCAGATATAAATATGCACTTTTGAAACATAAAATTCATTAAGAGACCATGTGTTTCATCTTTAGTTATGATAATTGAAATGCATTTGTGTCTAACAGATTTCATTGATTCCAATGCAAGTATTATGATTGCATTTCTTTTAACTTTTGATGGATCTTAACTACAAGTTCCTGAACCAACCATGATTAGATTTTTGAAACCATTATGTAGAATTGTTTAAGCTTTGCTTAGGGACAAGCAAAGAGCTAAAGTTAGGGCATGTTATAAGTGTCTAGTATTAGTAAAATTTCATATCATTTAGACACTTATCTTGCACAAATTTGATATAAAAATTACTAAAACAACCATTTTTGCATTAAAATACAAAATGAGGAGAGAAGAAGTTATAAAAGGTGGAATTTAATGTATTTGTGCTGTTTTTGTAGAAAATTGAAGGAAATTAAGAAGTTAGTGTTAAGCCCCAAAGTTTCAACTTAGGAAGAAGAAATGAAACGAGAAAACCCAAAATAAGAGCCTGTGGCTGAGCAACGATATTCGCATTAAGCCACATTTTATAAAACCTTCACTATAAGGAAATATTGAACTCAAAATGTCAGTTAAGCATCAAGAGAAAATCCCTTATGGGGAAAGCTCCATGGTTGATCACTAAGATGAATGCCCAAGCTTGGAAGCAAACCCACTCATGAAGGAAACCTCCATGGCTAACCTAATGGAGATAGAGCAACACAAAGAATTCTATACATATAGAGCATGTCTCTATTATTTTCATGCTAATTTTGTAAATCATCTTAGAGAGAGAAACTCCATAGTTAGCTTAGGTTTATATTGTATATCTTTTATAAGCTATGGAAGGAGGAAAGTTATTCCATGTTCTTGTTCTATACATCATTATGAGCACCAAACTTCTTCCTCAACTGGGATTAGATGTAACTTCTAAACTCTTTGTACTACAATTGATTTGATTTATATTATGTTCTTATTTTACGTGTTGGTTATTTGATTTTCTTTCATTAATTTGATGACTTGATCACTCATCTTACTTAATCAGCACTAGCGATGACAACTATTCTAGTGTTTAGATCCAATCAAATATCTTAATGCTTGCCATATACCAAACATGAGTATGTGACTTTAGTTGGTTTAAAGAGCCATATACCATATCATTATGTGTTTTACACCTTTAGGTTCTATTGCTACAAACATGAGGTTGGAAATACAATTAAGAGTACTTCTAGGAACACTAAGATAAAGAACAAAATCTATTGATAATCAAGGGCAGTGCAGTTGAGTGATAGAAGGGAGGTTCAATCCCAATACCTTAATCAACATCACTTATCTTTATATATATATATATATATATATATATATATATATATATATATATATATATATATATATATATATATATATATATATATATATTCAAACTTATATTTCAAACTTGAAGTAGATTATAGATTATTGTTTTATCATATGAAATCCCTGTAGATACAATCTTGTTGTATTACAATTGACCTAGTGCACTTGCTAGATAATTAACAAACCCTTAACTAAACCACAACATATATACATCTTATGGGTGGGACTACACATTAATGGGTGGGTCCAGCCTATAAGTGGTGAGGTTGAGGGAGAGGTCCATGTTCAGGGTGAGGTTGAAGTACATGTCCAGAATGAGAGTCATGAGGTTGATAATGAGGTCCAAAATGAGACATATAACAAGGGGGTGCAAGAGCAAAATGCGGAAGAAGTTGAGGTTGAGGATGGTTGCTCTAGAGATAACATAGATGAAGATAGTGATGGTTTAATTCATGTGGATATAGATTGTGACCCAGGTGTTGGTGGATCACATTGGACTTCCACTAGGTCGAGGAAAAAAATTAATCACAATCAGAAAACTAATGAAATGAAGAAACATGCTAGAGGGTTGTTTGATAATGAATGGGGATCAGATGAGTTGGTAAGTAATGAAGGTAGTGATTCTAATAGTAGTGATGAAGATACATGTGGAAATTTTCCCACTTTTTGTATGCCCAAAAGTATGGCTGAATATGAATGGCAAGTTGGGACATATTTCGTTAACAAGTAAGAATTTATAGAAGCCATAAGAACTTATAGGCTGCAAAGCGGGAGAAATTTGAAATTTGAGAAGAATGACAAAAAAGAGTAAGGGTGATATGTTTGGATGTAAGAGGAAAGTGTGTCTGGATTGCTTATTGTGCTTATGTAACAATTCTTAAAACCTGGTAGTTGAGAAAGATTGTTGACAAACATATCTATTGTAGGGAGTTTAACAATCGTCAAATCAATGCAAAGTGGTTAAGTGGGAGAATAGAAAAGACAGTTAGAGAGAATCCTACTATGAAGGCCATGCATATTCGAGAAAAGGGGTTAAGGAAGTGGAACGTTTCTATATCTCACGCTATGTCTTTTCGAGCAAGATCAATGACTGCAAACAAGATTGATGGTTCCTTTATAGAGCAATACAAACGTATATATGATTATGCTCATGAGCTACGTAGATCAAATCCTAGTTCAACAATTAAAATAAAAAGGTCGAAGATCATGATGATTCAAAAATATTCCAGAGATTATACATTTGTTTAAAAGCATGCAAGGATAGCTTTGTATCATGTACGTCTATAATAGGATTGGATGGATGGTTTTAAAGGGTAAGTATGGTGGTGAGTTGGTTACAGTTGTGGCAAGAGATGCCAATGATCAAATGTTGCCTATAGCATACACAGTTGTGGAGGTTGAAAATAGGGACACATGGTCTTGATTCTTAGACCTTTTAATTGATGATCTTGGTGGGGTTAAATGTTGTGCCTCATGCACCTTTGTATCAGACCACCAAAAGGTAATAATTTATTTTTCAGTTATTTAATTGGTTGTAATTATTTGATTGCAGTTCTGCTATCATTTAAATGTTGTTGTTTTGTTAGGGTCTACTGCCAGCTTTAAATGAACTCATTCCTAGAGTTGACCAAAGGTTCTGTATGCGCCACTTGTACGAGAATTTCAGGAAGAAATTTCTAGGGAAGATTCTGAAACGTTTAATGTGGAGGACTGCTTACTACACACATCCACAAGCATGGGAAAAGGTTATGTTGGAGATCAAAGAAGTGAACGAGGATGCATTCAAACATTTAATAGTTATTCCTCCAAGGTAAGTATTTGGATGTTTGTTAACTTTATGTATATTTTCATTTGGTATTTCAATATTTTGATAGTTGGTGCAAACTGATAAAGGTATTGGTCAAGATCAAGGTTCAATACCATTATCAAATGTGACACACTAGTGAATAACATGTCAGAGGCCTTCAATAGCGTGCTAGTGGATGCTAGGAGTAAGCCAATAGTTACCATGCTTGAAGAAATAAGATTGTACATGATGAATAGATGGGCAAGTAATAGATTGAAAGTAAGTTCATTTCAAGGTTCAATATGCCCTAAAATTCGTGATAGACTGGACAAGGAGATGAAGTTAACAAAATATTGGGTTCCAAGGTACTAATTATTGTTTATTTTATTGTGAATTTTGTGATTGGACTGCTTCATGATTTTGTGAGTTTTGTTATGCATTTAGTTGGTCAGCGAACTAGATTTTTGAGGTCAAACATGTATCTACTATTGGTGACAAGTTTGTTGTTAATGTGGACAACATGGAATTCAACTACAGGAAATGGAGTATTACTGGCATTCCGTGTTGCCACTCGCTAACTACAATGAAATTCTGGAATTTGAATGCAGAACAATCTATAGCACACTAGTTTACCAAGTCATCATATGAAGAAATTTATAACTCAATAATATATCCTATGAACGGCCAAAATGTATGGGAGATTACTCCTTTCCCCGATGTGCTAACTCCATTAAAGCATAGCTTACCTGGAAGACCAAAAAAGAAAAGGAGACTTCTAGCTTATGAGTTGAATAAAGATGAAACCCAAGTTGGAAGAGGAGGGGAAAAGAAGAGATGTTCCATCTGTAAACAAGTAGGACACAATAGAAGCACATGCCCACATGCTCCACCATCTCTAGAACCATCACCTAATACAACCCAACCGTCAAGTTCTAATGTAGGTGAAAATCTGCCACCAAGCGTCAATTTGACTCAAGCTTCAACTTCAAATCAACCAATTCTTACCCAAGACTCAATTCCACGAGCTCCAACATCAATGATCTTGTTATGGACTACAATCCGTAACACCAAGTGGAGTTCTCCAATATGAATCACAATCTGTATTTGTCTCAAGACTACCAAACTCATTGGCTAATACTAAGGAGGGCAACCTTTCGAGACCCATCCGTACGAGCCACGATCTCGCACACTTCACTAAACTTCCAAAACTTCCATCCAAAACTGTGTAGAATCCTCCACGCAATCCTTCTCTACACTTGAAACTACCGGGCACTTCACACACGTCGCTAGGCAAAAACTGGTTCCAGGCCGCCTGGTGGAGGCTACACGTCGTCAAGCACCACACGCCTTCCAATATCTCTGCTAGACCACGTCCGATTGGGCGGACCATCCCTTCCGCCAGGCGCCACGCGATTCCAATGGCCACTGTCATTGTTTTGGGTCTCTATCGCCTAGTTGCTCGTCCCCGTCGTTAGGCGCCATACCAGTAATGCAAGTGCTACTAGTTTTTAGGATTTTGGACAGGTCCTAAAGGACCTCAAACACTCAACATTCAAGTCATGTTATCACACAACCTCGTTCTAGCATACTCATATAATTAAATTATACACCAACACAATTCTTAAGCATCATGGATCCATTACTCAAACTCATTGGTCAAGTAAATTATGTTATTCAAGTTGCTAACTGTTACACAATTTGCATTGAAATGAAATTCACCCAAAAACAAACATTGTACAATATCACAATTAAGAGAACATCACTTTTTCGCTCTTTTAATTCCAATCATCACCTCATCATATGTATGTCTAATTTAATTACACGCATATATTTTCTTCTCACATGCTATGCCCATTTACTCAGTATTATGCACAAAAGTTTCCAAATAAGTCACCTAGGAAACTCAACGCGGAGTAGAATCAGAGTGCCCATTTGCACCTGATGTGTCATCTAGTGTCAATTCATGTACCGCCAGGCGGTGCATGCAAATAAGGAAAAATCCCAAATTTTTCCTACATCTGCGCGAACCCCAAGCCCTAAAGCATTCATTCAAACACATGTTTTGACATATCTTTAGGGTTCCATCTAAATTGTAAATATTCATGTTTGTTCCATTTAAAATCATTTCCATGAAAATAGCGCACCAATCATAACAGAGATCACGTTTATTCACCTCTAATCCCAACATGATCCCTAATTCCCCAATCATGCAAAGATTCATACAATTGTCATCGAATAGGCAACCCAGACATTAAATCACAATGCCAATCATATAATTACATATAGAAATTCAATCCAAACATCTCAACACCACTGAAACACCAAAAACCAGAAGAAACTAGGCAAGCCAGTTCGCGTCGCTTGGCGAACAACACTCTATTGCCAGGCGGTTCATAGCAAAACCCAAAAAATCGGTTCTAGAGGTTTCTGGAAAATTCCAGAAACACGAACTTACGCAATTTTTGCAGAATCAAGACGTCTCATGCATTTCATACATCACATAATCATATAGTAAAACACAAGTTCTTCCTCTGGCTAGGGTTTTCTAATCCTCCTTATTCATGCCAAAAAGGATCTTATTTTGCTTAAGCCAAGGTTCGAACACACAACCACACTGTTGTCAAGTTAATGCACAACCATTCAACCAATTCATGATTCCTGATAATCTCTATAATTCTAGAATTATATTATCACTGATCATGATCAATCATATTATTATTAAAATAATAATAAATTAAATTACACAATAATGGCATACCCAATGCTCAAACTCAAGTCCTTTCATCATAACCAAGTACTCTCAACCACTTAAGCTAGTATTGTTCCTTATCATTAATTCTAGCATTAACTACCATAAAGGTTCCCATTACTCGCATTTATAAAATAATTATTTATTTAATTATTTAAATTTTTCGGGTCTTACAAAAGGTCTCGCCTTGATGACAAATGTTCTCTCGCTTAGGTGGGCCATTCTCGCTTGAGCGAGGCTCAAAATAGAGAGCAATTAGAAACTCTGTGAACTTTCGCTTCGGCTAGACTTTCTCGCTTAGGCAAGATTGCTCTCGCTCAAGTGACAAGTCCTCGCTAGCGCAACAACTCGAGCAAAGGACAAAGGTGAGATTATACTATTCTCACTCAGGCGAGAGTTGCTCGCTTGGGCGTAAACATCATATTCTCAACCTGCTCCCACATGCAACATAGAAAAATCTAGCATAAACCTCATTCACAAACGTTGTCACTCAATTCAAGCATCAACCCAACACACCAACATGAAATCAAGGCTAGCACAAATATTTCCTTTGCGAATTTAAAGAAAAATAGTTTAGCTTCCCTTATCTCTACTAAAACTAGGTTTGGTGAGAAGCAACACCAAACGGAAAGGGCATAGAAACCCCAACTCAACCTACAAAAATTGTAATACTAGGACAGAGGGAAAAAATGAGTCTTTGATGAATCTCGTAACAATGGCTTAATCTTAGAATTTAAAGCAGAAAGGAGATAAAAAAACAAGAGTGTTGACTTACTCGGAGGAAGGAAGCGAATTGTGGGATCAACAGAGGACTCTACGAGGGCCTCACCTCCATAATCTGATTGCAAGAAAAGAAAAAGTTACATATGGAAAACAAGAAGAGGAAACTGTTGGAGAGATGACAGATAGAAGGCAGTGTGGCAGCGAAGGGTGTTTTAAAGAGAAACTCACTTGAGCCTTCTTATTTAGGCACACAAAGTGAAATAGTAAAAAGAAAAGGGGCTCACAAATCTTGTGTGTAGAAATTTATATCTATGTTATTTTTAATTTCACTATTTCTGTATAATTGTGTTATGTCTTTACTTGTTTGTGATAAACTACAAGTATTTATAGATATTAACAACTAAACAAATAATGAATAATTTATATCGTATATTAAAATTAACGTTTAACGATGATTATTTCGGTGCAAATATAAATTTCATTCAAAACATACTTTTATAATATGTGCATAAATTAATACAAACTTAATTCATTGGTTAAAAGTTTATATTAATATTTCATTTTTATACAATTGTAATTGAAAATTTTTATTTGAATTTGGATTTAAAATTATGTCAAAAGGTGTATTTATATTAAAAATCCTGAATCACAAGGGACTTTATTTTTGAAATTTACTTATCTTCTCCCATACTCCACCTTATGAGCTACCTACTCCATTAGACTTACCTTATTTTTATTATAAATATAAAATTCATACTAAACATATATTTATAAAATTTGCTTATTTTATACTAAACATATACTTCCCAGACTAGTTTTCTTCCAATGCATTTTTTCATTATTTTATACTATATTTTAATTTGTTTTATATTTTAGTTATGATACTTTTCTTTCAATTTAAAGTTTTACAGAATAATATAAAAAACATTGGATGTAATTTTAAAAAATTTAAAACTAAAATAAGCAATGGGCTAAGTCTCAAGAAGTTGGTTTTTTTTGTGACATAAAGTTTGAAGAAAAGAAAAAAACATATTTGTGCATGTCAAAATATTATTAGTATTTTATATAAAAGCTAAATCATTAAATACGAAACATTAACTTACCTTGAACCCTTCTTAAAACATGTGTTTCTCGGAAATAAAATTAAAGGTAAGTCTTTCTTCAAATCATCCATTTATACTCCGTCAAATTTATCTTTGGAAGCGAGCATAATAAATGTGTTTGCTTCTATTGATGGATTAATTTAAGGGGACATAAAGAGGAAAGTGAGATTGTTTATTTTAAGGGATGAAATGGTCAAAATGAAAAAATTTGAAAAGTTTGTAATGAATGATTTTATGGATGTGAATACGTAAAATAATATTTTATTAGATAAAATTTGTTAGATTATAGTTTTACCCCTATGATTAAAATTAGTATAAAATATAATATATGTTATGAAATAAATCGAATAACATAGAGAATGACGATAGATAATAGAGAAGAAAAGAAACAAGAGAGAATAGAGAATGAGAGAATAGGGAGCAACTCATCTGTGTATTATTATTGTAAGGGTTAGAGCCAAGCGATCTCAAAGGCCTTTTGTATTCTTCTGCCCACTTTGCGTCCCTTCTCTTTACAGCTGCTTCTGGACTACCGTCAGGGGTGAGTACCTGCAAATACTCCGATGCTTAAGTCAGTAATAACCCCAGATATTCTCTCTTTAGATATTGACTTTAGATAAACTTACCTTTTACTAGACAGTCCAAATATCTTTTATACTACCTGGCCTTATTCCCGTTATTATTGCCTACAGAGCGGTTTCCTTCTCCCATTAAACACTAAGGAATCTTAATCAATA
>Ga0214542_1006776_pt1 | contig 20557 bp, 10 predicted proteins | sample CNSS1metaG_FD_160096 | JGI IMG/M metagenome (GOLD analysis project Ga0214542, IMG submission 160096) | Root nodule microbial communities from cowpea collected in UCLA plant growth center, Los Angeles, California, USA - CNSS1 | ecosystem: Host-associated > Plants > Roots > Nodule | place: USA...
GAAAAAAAATATGGAAAAAAAAAAAAAAAAAAAAAAAGTAGTGTGATTGTTCTATATGAAAAAAATAAAAAATAAACAGTAAAATAAATTTGGTTGATGCGAGAGTGGTAACTACTTGTTGTGTTCACATAACCTCTGCGCATTTAGTTTCTTCTCGTTTCTTCTCTTTCTTCTCTCGCTGATTCATCAGTTTCCTTCATTAATGATCCTATTATCTCATCACTTTAACTCAATCTATAGACTATACCAACTAATAACTAACTCAAGTTTAACACCATTATATAACACAGCTTCACACACACCACACACAACACAACACAACACAAACCTTCTTTTTCTTCTTCTTCTTTTCTTCTTCTTTGTTCATCACAACCACCACCCTTATGGAAGAAACCCAGCCTCCGAGCTCCAAGATCTCAACGGTGGTGCCGGCAACCCCACGCGGCGACGAACAGAGTGAGTGGCAGCTGAGCTCCATGGACCTGCTCCTGAAGCTCCACTACATCAGAGCCCTCTACTTCTTCGTCAACCACGCTGCTCAGGGACTCTCCATCTACGACCTCAAGAAACCCATGTTCCCACTCCTCGACCATGTCACCCATCTCTCGGGTCGGATCCGCATCTCCGAATCGGGTCGACCCTTCATCAAGTGCAACGACGCTGGTGTCCGCATCGCCGAGTCTCACTCCCACCTCACCCTTCGCGAATGGTTCCATCAAAACGGCTCCTCCCTTCATCACGCTCTTCTCCCCGATCACGTGCTTGGTCCTGACCTAGGTTTCTCCCCCTTGGTCTTTCTTAAGGTACACCATTTTCACTTTCTTCAAAATTATTATACTTTTTAATTTATATATTTATACAAAAAAAAAATATGTTTTAAACTGTTTAAAACTTCATTTTTTTATTGCTTTGAATTATTATATTGTTGAAAATATAAAATAAAAGGTATCTTTATACTGTAATTTCTTTTTTACTTTTACTTTTCGTCTTCTGTTATTGCTTTAATTTATTGTTGACAGTTGAGAATGTCTTCAGAAAAAACTCTTTTTATGAATTGTGAAACTTTATTTCACGGACCAGCTTTTTCGTTTTTTATGATGGTTTTTATGTGAGTTGCCTATAATTAACAACCCTAAAGTCCTAATTTTGGGCATGTTAGTTGGGTGTGTGATACAAAGTGTGTTGTTGCGTTGCTTGCTTTAAAGACTTTTTATAATTTGTACTATAGCTTCATGGAAATTTCACCAGTTAATTAATGGCTTTTGTTTCGCATCAGAGATATTAAATTCACTCATCTTTTGGGATAATGAAAGAAAAGGATTAATTTGGAAGGGAATTAAAAGTAAGGTGGTTTAATTTAATGGAAAAATAGGCGAGGGTGTATTTGATTAGTTCAATTAAATTAAATGAAGGTTGTTAGCTTGCTTCTTTTTTTTAATTAAAATTGTCTCAGATATATTTTTTTAAAATATATATATTTTGGTTAAAAAATTAGTGTAGAAAATAAAATAATTATTTGTTAAAAGTATTAATTATTTAATATGTTATTCGTTAATCGTCAATAATTGTTTTTATTATAGAACTGCTTATTTATTACTCCTTATTTAGCTGCGAGATTTGTTTTTGCAAATTGTTTATTTTATTTAACTGTTATTTTCTGATCTTTATACGATATTTTTACTCCATTTTAGTTTGTATTAATCTTACTTTTCACCTAGTTTTAATTAGATTATATTTGTCATGGTCAGATAAAATAAGTAAAATAAAAATTTATCAATGTTTAACTAAGATTTAAAAAAATTATTGTATTCTTAATTTCTTTGAAATAATCTTAAATGACACCTTAAAAAAACAGGGAAAAAACTAAAGGAAAAAAAGCACAACATGTTACTATAAATAATAAATGTTTTCGACATCAGGGGTTGCTAAAAAAATGTTTTTATTTTAATTGAAAGAACTTCTTTTTACAAATAAGATTGAAATTTTGAATATATATAAATAAATAAATTGGAGTGGGGTTGGGAAATAAGAACGTCATCTTCGTATAACAACCGATATGACCTATGAACATTTTTCTCCTAATTTATATATTTGTTTTCCTGTTGCATAAAGTGGTTTTAAATTTGTCTATAATTATTAATATAAGTTAATACAAGTAAGAGGTGTAATTATTAGGAGCAACGTCGATTTAAATATTGGTAATATCACTTTGTATACGATATAAATGATAATTAAAAAAAAATACTTATATCGTAGAGGTTCATATCCTTATTAATTAATAATGTTAACTATTACATCTTACAACAGATAATACAGATTTGTTTGCCTACCTACTTTGTTATCTTAAGTACTCTGCATGATTTGAATAGACAAGTTTTCCCAATACAAATGAATGGCAAATTATTCAATGAAATACAGTTATGGTTTCTGGTTTCGTTTTCCACAATTGCTTTTGCTCTTATCCGATAGGTGTTATCTGTCGTAATCTTCGTGCCTGAATAATGACCACGGTTAGGTGTGCATTCATTAACTCTCAGACAACATTATTGGCTCATACATCGGACAAGTGACAGCAAGAAAAGATAAAACATAAAAAATAATAATAATAGAATTTAAGAAAGAAGAGTATGGTGTAAAAAACAAATCATAACCCAGATGTTAAGTATTTTATGTGAATTTTCTTTATAGATAATTATCGATTATTAATGTTATATTAGTGGATAGAATTGAACTCATAATTTCTTTTCATCGTTATCATTAATCCAATTTTGTCACTTGGTGGACCTTATATGTCCTCGTAGAATTCTATGTGGTACTATGCAACTAACTATCAATGTGTCATTATGTTATTTGTTTTGCGTGCAGTTCACTTGGTTCAAATGTGGTGGGCTTTCTGTGGGGCTTAGTTGGTCCCATGTTCTTGGAGATGCTTTTTCAGCTTTCAATTTCATCACCAAGTGGAGTCGAATACTCGCGGGTCACGCGCCACCCAAAACCCTTCACGTCACAAGTCACAAACCAGCTCCATCCCCACCACAAAACAATGGGAATCACGGGAATCCCATTTCCGTTAAAATGGTCACGACCGTAGAGGATCTCTGGCTCGCCGCAAACGACACCAAGATGGTGAGCCACACTTTCCACGTTACTCCCAACCAACTTAACCATCTGGTAACGTCCATCTTCACATGCGACCAAAACCAGGCCAACGATACCTCGTACTTCGAGATTCTATCGGCTCTGGTGTGGAAACACGTGGCACGCATCAGAGACTCGGAGCCAAAGATAGTGACAGTTTTGACACGTGGCGGTGGCTCGGATGAGTTTCCGACGAACGACGTGGTTATAAGTGTGGTTGAAGCAGACGTGGCGGTTGGAAAATCCGACGTGGCGGATTTGGCGAAGCTGATTGGGGAGGAGAAAAGGGTTGAGAATAGCGTTGTGGAGAAGTTGGTGGAAGAGAAGGAAGGGAAAGAGAATTTGGTGGTTTATGGAGCAAGATTGACTTTTGTGGATTTGGAAGAAGATGGTATTTACGAGGTTGTTTTGAATGGAGAGAAACCGGTTGTGGTGAATTGTGGAGTTGGTGGGGTGGGTGGTGACGGTGTCGTTTTGGTGCTGCCGGGATTGCAAGATGAAGAAGATGGGAAGAGTGGGAGAATGGTGACCGTTACTTTGCCTGAAAAAGAAGTTGAGCAGCTCAAAGAGAAGCTAAGAGAAGAATGGGGCATTCACTCACTTGCGTTTTGATGATCCAAAGCGTAACTTCATAAGCCAGATTACAACTATTAATAAAATTGTTAATGATTAAGATTGTGAGGAATATAAAATAAATAAGTGTTCAACATAAATGTATAATTGCTTGCATTGTAATACTCGAGTAGATATTTTTTAATCCATTCTAAATTCAATAAATTAAATTTTAGATATACTTTTACTCCATTAAATTTAATTAGATTCTCTTATTTAATTTAAATTATATCAAATTAACTTTTTAAAATTATATTTGAATCTGTTATGCTTAGATTCATTTAGGTCGGTATGCGGATAAACTCAACTTAACTTAGATTAAATTAAATTTAATAAATTTGCAAACCCAACTCATTTTGACTTGACTAGACTTGAGCTAATTTAATATGAGTTTGGCCAAGCTCAATCCAAACTAATATGAGTTTGACTCAATTTAGTTTCAATTTAACTTGGGTCAAATCTAATCCAATTCAACTTGACCTTACATAACTTTGACCCAACCTATCTTTACCCAACTTGACTTGACTCGATTTGGATATAAATTTACTCATCTTGACATTATTCTAGGCTGAATTGGTCTAATGTGGTCTTGTGTTAGCTTAATATAATGTGATCTCGGTCCAAATCATCAATTAAGTTCAATGTGGACCTTGGGTGACTCAACATAACTTATGCTTGGGTCAATTTAACTCCAAGTGGACTTAGGGTGACTTAACATGATCTTACAAGGGCTTGTCCTAACTTAACTCGATGTGGACCCTAGGCCAACTTAGTCCAACTTGAGTTTTAGTAACTTGGTTTGACCTAGTTCCTATTAAACTTAACTTACCGTGGTTTTGCCCTCAATTTAGCCTGATGCAATCCTAACCAAATTTGACCAAAGTTAAACTCGATTTGGCATGTCTACTTGATCCAATCTGATTGGACCCAACCCAACCAACATAACGTGTCTCTTGTCCCGACCTAACTTGACTTGGATTTAACCTGATTTAGAATGACCTAAATTTGGTCTAATCCAACTTGACTTAAGACCAACCTGAACCGACCCAAATTATGTTTAGTTTGGCCCAAACTAAGCTAAGAGTGACCTAGTCTAACTTGATTTTGGCATGGCTCAATTTTTATTGTCATAAGTCCAACCTTCCAAGATTTTGGTCTATCTTTATTTGACCTTGCATGAGAGAGCTCTAACCTGACCTACTCATGCCTTACTTGAGTTTCATTCGATCCCACATTTCATAACATGAACTATTCCAAAATCACAATAATTTTGGATTTTCAAAATCCAAAAAGTTATTTAATCTAAATTCAATTAAACATAGAACGCCATTTTCGATGTATACAAGTATTAACTCAATGTTGTAAACATTAAAAATAGTAGACGAAGGATGAAAAAGAAAATGGTTTAATATTAAAACGATCATTTTACAACACCAAAATAATCAAGTATTGATTGAAAATGTTTGACTAACTTGAGCACTATTAAAAGAGAATCACATCACTTCTTGTTTACATTCGTAAAAATACATAAATAAATTGCTAAGGGAGTGATCTTCATTATCTTACAAAGATAGTAAGAAATGGAATATTCAATTATTCAAATGGAATTATTGTAAGAAAACTCAATTAGCAATACATATTCAGCAACACAAGTTATTGTTACAAAAGGTGATTGTTTATTGTATCCATTTAAAAAAACAAAATAGGGTCACACTCACACAAGGGGGAATGTTTTCAAAGGTTCATTAGTTGTTGTTGTTGAAAAAAAAAATGGCCTCCATAATACTATTGTGTTTGTTTATAAGTCTTGCTAAAAAAATATGTTCATTTACTAACAAATATTAACTACTAACTATGTATATTTCAGTATGCAAAGTTAGTAGTCATAATACAAGTCATGAATATCACATATTGTTTTTCACAAAATATACTAGTGATATTAATTTATCTATTAGTAATTTACAAAAAATGCAATAAAAATAAAAACCACTAAAATACATTTCTTATTCTAATATATTTATTCTCGTATTCATTATCCTTGTGACCAAAATCTCAAATCAATTTCTCTTTAAGAGCTTTACCAAGAGCTTGACCCTTTAATAAAAACGACATCAACGAAACTAAATTTAGAACCATTAAAATAATTTGAAGAAATTATAGCAGTTCAAAAAATTAACAAAAGTTGTAATCTTTCTAGCTGTTTATTATATCCACTAAAAATAAATTATTAATATTTTTTCTATAATGTGTTTCAATAATCTCATAAAAGTATTATATGTTATTTTATCATTTTCAGAACTTACCAAAACATTTCCAACATCCACTATTTATTTTTCTTAAATAAAATGATAGTTAATCATGAGTTAACAATCCTTTTTGATCCACAATTATTTCAAACGTGGGTTGTCCTTTAAAATGTGAAAAATAGTGTCAACTTAACCAGAAGATTTTGTATATAAGTATTATAAGTTCTATAAGACGATAGAAAAACATGTAGATTAATTAGAATGGATTTTAAAATAATAAATCACGTGAGCTTATCATAAAGGAAAATTGATGCATATGAAATTATGTAAAATATGAAATTTTAATAAAATATTTGGCATTAGGCATCGAGAAATAATATTTAGAATCACTTATTTAATCACAGTTTTATTAAAATAATGCTATATTAAAAAAAGTTATATAATATCTGAAGGCGGGTTAGAATCGACGAAATATTTTACAATGTATTTTGTATTATGGATTGGTTGTGATTTTCAATTGTAAGTGGTATTTTCATTTGCACATATTTTTTAAGGATTTTGGCAGTTGATTCTCTTCTTTTGGAAGTTATCTTCTTTTCTCTTTTTCTTGGAAGTCATCTTCTCTTTCCATGTAAGTCATTCTTGTAAGTCAACTTTTTTATGCAATTTTCTTTTTGGGAAGTGTTTTCCTCGTTGATTTTCTCTTCTCATAAATTATTTTTCTCTTCAAATTCAATATATAATATCTAATATGATATCAGATAAAAAACAAATAAAAACACTTTTTATATTTTCTCTTTTCTTGTTGATTTTTTACAATGGTGAATCATACTTCATCCTTTGTTTCATCGTTTTTCGCCTGTCTCGTCGACTTTCTCCAGGTTCTCGCCGACTTTTTCCATGTTCTCGTGACTTTCTCCTGGTTCTTGTCGAATTTTTCCATGTTCTCGTGACTTTCTCCGTGTTCTTTTCTCTAGATTCTTGTCGAATTTCTCCAGATTCTCGTTGACTTTCTCCATGTTCTCTTGACTTTCTTCAAGTTCTTGACTTCTCCATATTATCGACTTCTCAAGGTTCTTGAATTCTTAAGGCTCTTGACTTCTCAAAGTTTTCGAATTTCTCAAGTTTTCTACAAGTTCTCATCAATTTTCTCTAGGTTCTCGACTTCTCAAGACTCTCGAATTTCTTAAAGTTCTCGAATTTTTCAAGATTTTCAAATTTCTCAAATTTTTCGAATTTTTCAAATTCTCAAATTTCTCAAGTTTTCAGTCTTCTAAAGTTCTCAAGATTCTCTTTCGATTGCTTTCCAAAATTGTTACTTTCAAGTTGGACCTTCATAAGTTACATCCCATCTTGAGAAGGGTGTTAGAGTAGAAATATCATATATCTCTCAATTTAAATCCTATTGATGGAAATATAATATATTTTATTCTTCTCTATTATTGTCGAATATTATATATTATGACAAATATCTTACATTTTACTTTTCTTTTAATATATCATATTGTACTTTATATATTAAATAAATTTTTAATAAATTAATATGAAAAAAAAGAAAATTTTTATTGAGTTGAGTAACTCTTCACACCTCATGTAAATATTTATATTTTTCTTTCTCATAACTTATTATAGTTATAAGGCATAACAACTTCAGAGGTTTTAAAAATGTATAAATATATCTTTATAATAATGTTAAATTTATTTGGAGAAAAAAAAGAGAAAAAATAGTAGTGTCAATTTAAAACGCTCTTCATTTTGATAATTTAGGAAATCAATATTGGTTTAGTTTCCAATCTTCAAATTAACTCTTTTTACAATTGTTATAATCGATGGAGAGATATTTTAAGAATTTATTGAGCTGTTTAAAATGAATCAAACACTAAGAAAATATCGTTTTTATTTTTGGCAACAATTCAAGATTGCGAAGATGGTCCCTCTATTTTCTTGACCATGAAAACAGACGACAATGAATAAATGAAGACGAAAAGAAATGAAGATAAAAGCACAAAATGAATGACACTAAAAACCTTGAAAGATATTAATCATGACACAGACATACATGACTTTTTCTCAACGTCAAAGTGAAGTACAATTTTTTTATTAAGACAATTCTTTTGTTTCTATATTCAAATTTTTAAATTGAATAATAATAATAATAATAATAATCGTATAGTTATGAATTAAATAAAACCATTTAAAATAAGTGTTAATTCATAATTATCAGTTTTTTTTGGCAATAAAGGTATTTCAAAAGAATATTGTAGTAAATAATTTTGTTCTAACGTTATTTATTTATTGCATAAGTTAAAATCAAGTTCACAACATAAAATATCATTATTAATGTAATTGGCTGAATATATTTTAATGACATGTTATTACCACAGTATTACTCAAAGAGATTTAGTTTATTTTTCTGATTTCTTGACATGTTTTTTAAAACAGTAAAACGTCAAAAAAATTAATTCAAAATTCAAAATATATAATTATTAAATACTTTTACTTTTATAAAAATAAATAAATAAAGGAAGTAATTTAATGTTATTTTTAAAAACTATTAATCATTTATATTATTTTTACTTTGTTATAATAAATAAATTAATAAAATAAGTAATTTATTAATTTTTTTTAATATATTAAATCAATATATATATATATATATTAATATATTTTAATGACATGATAAATAATACCAATAACCTAATAAAAAAAAATCTAAATTTATAAATATTTTTGTTCTAATCCTATTTATTATTTATTGGGTGTATCTGAATAAGACTCTAGTTCAGCTGTCGATCTCATATGTTGGAGGGAGAAAAAAAAATATAAATTAAAATTAATTTTGATTTCTAAATAATATGAAATTTATTAGAACTTGCAAAGTTTCTGACCAAAACATTTTTCAATCAAAGCATGTAACAAATTCTAAAAGGTGATATTGTTAACAAAATACAGAATAATTCAAAGAGAAAAAAACAAATCAAATCAAACAATACCTACTGAGGTGAAATGAAGGACATTACATAAAAATACAAAAAGAGAAAGAAAGAAAACATAGTATGAGGTCAAAAATTCCAATATAAAAACGGCTCAAAAGAAAAGAGTGTTGAATGAAAAAGACAAAGATATTTTCATACTAGCATTTTTTCTAAAAACAGCTTATAATCCAATAGAGTTAGTATTAGTGAGAGACTGTAATTAATGGATTTTAATCAGTGTAATTACATCAAAATTTTCTCATTATTTTTTAATTTAGAGATTTAATACACCAATTTGAAATTGCTTTTATTCCATAAGTGAAACAATTTGAAATTTACTTCTACATGCAACATCTTAATTTATGCATAGATATAACTCCTTCATGTTCATATCCATATTCATGTCCAATTACTACACACTCTCGGTGCATGTGAAAAGAGGGAAAAAGAATCACTACACTAATTATGACCAACTTTCTGCTCATGGGTTGGGGCCAATATCTATACTCAAAATCACTTTATTCAATATACCTTCAAACACAATGCAAAAGTAGTAAACACCTAAATTCAAACACAACATAAAAATGAGTTAACTAATTAGAAAATATCATAAAAGAAAGTGATAGTCATAAATTAATTGATTAGACTAAGATAGAAAGATAGAAGGCTTTTTTGTATTTCGGGGTCCATTTGAACTATAATTTGTAAAAAGGGGTTCGTTGAATTTTTTTTTTTATAAAAAAGGGTCAAGTCGTCAGGGTGGAGGACGACACTACCGGTGAAGTCGTCTTCCACCTTACCGGTTTCTTTTTTCTTTTTTCGAGAAGCATAATCATGATATAAGAGACCGATTTCTATTCATTTGAAAAAGTGAAGTCGTCCTTGTACATGACGACTTCACTTTTCAATTTTTAACGTTTCAGTATTATAACTTACTCTACCATGAGGGGGATCCTCTCTGTAAGCCAACGAAGACCACCTTCAATCTCCTACGAACCCCTATAATTGTCACAACCTTCTGCTTCTATATTTCTTGCCATAAATGCACTTGGAATTATAGTCTTGTATTTCTTGCCATCATGGCATGAATGCACTTGGAATTATAGCCTTTTCTTTCAGAGGTCACAATTTGGCCTTGAAAATTCAGTTCACAGTGCATTAAACTTTTAAGCACCCAGCTGGTGTGCCAATGTGGAAAGGAGCCAAGGTTACTTATTTCTTCATTGCAATGTGCCTCTTCCCCATTGCTATTGGTGGCTTTTGGGCCTACGAAAACCAAATGCCCCCCGAGGGATTCTCCTTGCATTAACTTTCCTTCTTGTTGTGTTTAACTGCTTGAGCATTTTCCAGATATATTCAATGTTTGCTTTTGATAGTTTTAAAGCTGGTTACACGAGCAGGAAAAATTGTCCCGTTAAAAATTGAAAAGTGAAGTCGTCATGTACGATGACGACTTCACTTTTCAAGTGAATAGAAACCGGTCTCCCATAACACGGTTTTGCTTTAAAAAGAAAAAAGAAAGAAAATCGGTAGGGTGAGAGACGACTTCACCTGTAATGTTGTCGCTCACCCTACCAGTTTGACCCTATTTTACAAAAAAAAAATTGAACAGACCCATTTTTTACAAATTTCACTTTAAACGAATCTCGATATACAAAAAAGCCAAGATAGAAATAATAGCTACCTCTAAAACCAAAACTTAACAATAAATGCTTACAAAAGTAAAAAATTCATTTTCAATATTAAAATGATAAATATTTTACCATATATTCAATAGAAAATATCTAAATTTATAAAATAATTAAACTTTAATTAAGAAAATAAAAATACAATTATAGATATTCAAAATAAATTTCAACCTCCCAAATTAACTTACCATGGTTCAAGTCAAATTAAGTAATTTAGTTCACTTAACATATATATATATATATATATATATATATATATATATAAATTGGAACAAATTAAAGGTAGAATTGACACGTAACTCATATATAACAACCTTTTATTAGTTTTTATCATTTTTTATAAGCTTTGAATTTTTAAACAATAAAATGTTAATTAATAATATTTAAATAATTTAAATATTTATTTGTTTGTTTGTTAAAATGATGTAAATTAACACTCTCATTTTTAATTATTACGGTAAAATAACGTAAATAATGAGTCGAGTAAATTTTTTATAATTGTATTACAACAAATATAATAATAATAATAATTGAAAAAACAAAATAAAAAATGAACTCATAATCTACAAATGTACCAATCTATGTATAAAATTAGAATACAAAATCTTTAATCCACTAAAAAATAAATCCGTGGAAAACGAGTCGCCTCATTCTACCACTCTTAAATAAATATAATTAACACATAATTATATTTGGCAAGTCACATCACACATATCATGATGTTAGAGCTTGGCTTGAAAGTGCAAAAACAAACCAAACAACAGAACAAGGAGGCCACGCCATGTTCTCTCACCTCCAAAAGCTTTCCTAGTTTGCCACCACCAGTGGGTCCTCATACAAAACGCACCACTTTCGTTTCGCACCATCACGTTCTCTCTCTCTGTATTTCGCGCTCAACGACCTCCTAGGGCTCCCTCCAGCTCTCACTCACACTATATACAGTAAGAGGAGTGCTCTGAGCTCTGCGGGCATTCTGTCTTCTTCGATTCATGGCGTCGAATTACGAGCTGGTGCGCACCGTTTTGGGCGTTTCGGTTTCGGATTCGCTACTGCTGGTTTTCACCACCTCCGCCGCCTTGCTGATTGGACTTCTGGTGTTCGTATGGAAGAAATCTTCGGATCGGAGCAAGGAACAGAAGTCGCTCGCGGTGCCGAGGTTGCCGCTGCGGGAAGAAGAGGAAGATGAAGTCGATGTTGCTTTGGGGAAGACCAGGGTTGTGGTTTTCTTCGGAACTCAAACCGGTACCGCTGAGGGATTTGCAAAGGTGTGTCTGTGTGTGTTCGTGTTTGTGTACTATGACTGCCACTTTCTTTTCTGATGTTAAGCTTTTGCTTTTCGATTTTGTTGGAAATGCGTTGCTGAGTTGACTCTGGATAAGTTTTATATACGTGCGCGTGCAGCACCTTTGTGTTTTGAGTTTATTCCTTGAAATGTGCTCAAGAGAATATTCGTTTGTTTGCATGTCAAGTTAAAGTGATTCCCCGGGTCCACTTGTGCTTAAGAAATGATTCTTCCCAACTCTTTTTTCCGGATCGGTAAGCAGATAGTTTTATGCCTTTAGTTGGAAAGAGGCATAGTGTATAGTTTTTGCTAGAGCTGCTAGTATTAAATGAGTGAGGGTCTTCTGATATGTTTGGATTGGTATAGATGTGTTTGATTAGTCTTGATGCTTGGAATATTGGTAGTTTGACTGGTAAGTCTTTGGAGGTAAATTAATTGATATTATGATTTGGATTTTGGAGAGTGATTAAAATAATGCGTCTTTACGAAACTAAGTGAGTTAGAGAAAAAAATAACGAAAGGCACGTACTTGACACTACCGGGTCTAAACATTGGTACACAGGAAAAGTTAGAGGAAAGATGAAGACAGTACCATTGTGGACTAGAATTACAAGGAGAATGTAAAATGCTCAGAGACAAGAATTAACTTTTAAAAAGTAGTGATTATACACCACAAGTAGAACTGGATACACTTCTGGAAGAAAAGATTTTGGAAGATTTGAAGAGGATAATTCAAAGTTTTCCTCAATTAGAAAATATTCTAGGTGGAGATCTAAACAAATGTTGATAGAGAAGTAAGGATATCTATAACAACTGAAGGTGGTTTTTGTTTATGAGAGCTAAATGAGAAAGGATAATCTATTCTCGATTTCTCAATGGCATATGGTTTAAATAATTATGAACACTTGTTTTAAGATGTGAGAGGAACATCTGAGCATTTATGAGAGTGAGCACTCAAGAATTTTCAAGAATTGCAAGGTAATGCCGCAAGAGCTTTAATACATATCAAAGTTTTGATCTTTAATGTTTGATTTAAGAGTTGTAAACAAAAAATAAAAAAGTTACAAACCTAGAATCAAGTAGTAACAAATTAAGCTTCATCAATCTTGGGTAGCGGCACAAAGTGGCTGAACTCAAAACCATTGTATGTAGCAGGATAATGGATAGTGAGATGACTGCTGTATGAAATTTTATGTACACGTTATATAATCAGCACACGTGCTCTAATAGAAAAAAATACACAAAATTAGTGACATTCATATGCTGTTATGGTAATAGAGAACATAAACCAGAGTTGAAATCATGAAAGACCTGTGTGAGATAGTGTTTAATGAAAGGATACAACAATATGTAAGAGAGAGAGAGAAATAGTGTTGAGAGAGTGATCTGAATAGAAACTAAAGCGCAGAACATTGGAGATGGTGCCTGCCTGAGGTCAGGGTAAGTTCAGAAACACCACGAATTTGCTGGAAAAGGTCAGAAATGTCCAGAGAGGGCACCAGATAATGGCCGATCATGTTTCAATTACACAATGGAGAACAAAAAGTTGGGGATGGTGATAGAGAATATAGAAAAAATAGTCAGATGTATACAAGCTAGGAAGAACCACCAAACTGGGGCTAGGGAACAAAGAAGTGACAAGAAAAGGTGTGAAGTGAAAAAGAGAAAAAATATCAGATTATTATGGAGGACAAGCTTGAGTTTGCCACCCAAAACCCATGAAATGACATGGATTTCAGCCAACAAAGGGTCTCTGGCGATGAATAAAAAGAAAAGGATCTTTGACATGTGAGAGTAATAGAGCTCGCAACAATGTGCAATATTTTGTAGTGAAAAGCACTGCAATGGCCAAGCACAGTGCATCTGAGGTTACAGGAGAAGACGGGAAAATACATTGTGCACTATTGACAATTGTAAGCTCAAGGGTGACATACATTTGATTTTAAGAATAACACTCTATTTCGACAATTTTCTCCCTAAACTCTTCTATAGGAAATAAAAAATAAGAAAAATAAATAAATTTGACTTCTTAAGCTAGTATTAGCTTATATGTAGTTTAAAAATAAAAATTAGAAAGCTATAAGAGAAAGATTTTACAAATAAGCTCATGCATAAGCTACTTTTAGCTTATGGAGAAGATAATTTTATTATTTGATTCCTATTTTTCTTTCCTAAAAGGAGGTTTTGGAGAAATTAGTCCATTCAGACCCTAAGTTACTGGAGGAATGTAATGCTAACATCATTTGGAGATGAGTGCCTAAAAACGTTAGGAAGGTGTGTAAAACAATCTTGGCGAGTTTATAGATTTTAAGATATACATAAAGAATTTTGGTGGTTGAAAGATAGTGTGGAAGAGGAGGTAAGAAACAAAAGGTAGTGTTTTAAGCCCTTTATGTATGGGTACTAAAAGTTAGGCAAGGCACGGGAAGGTTAAAATTGAGACAAGGAAAACCTGTGTGAAGTGTGTGTGTGTGTGTCAGTTTTATAGGGTTGAGTCAAACCTTAACTCAGTTTCTAAGATGACATTGAATTTATTCAGTCAATCGTGTCTTAGTTATATAACCACTATTTTTATGCGTTCTTTATATTGTAGGCTTTGGCAGAGGAAATCAAGGCTAGGTATGAAAAAGCAGTTGTTAAAGTTGTTGACCTGGTAAGTTGCCTGGGCTGAAAGCTCAACAATCCCTCTGTCATGGTTGTAGTGGGGAAAATGTGTCACTTCTCAAAATGTTTGTTTTGGGGACTTCTCGATAGTCTTTTGAACTAGTGACTTGTAGAATTAATCTATATGAACTTCAAATGGTAAAATCTAGCTTGATGTGGCTTAAGTATTTGATATATATAAATTGAACTAGGATGACTATGCAATGGATGATGATCAATATGAAGAGAAGCTGAAGAAAGAGTCACTTGCATTTTTCATGTTGGCAACGTAAGAATTATGCGCATAAAAATGGTTGAAAACTTGAAATTCATTTTGTTCTTTGAAATCCATATTGAATGTCATGCATTTGTTCCTGACATGGCAGATATGGAGATGGAGAACCAACTGACAATGCTGCAAGATTCTGCAAATGGTTTACTGAGGTTTGTATTATTACATCGCTCTTCTAAGATATTCCAAGGTTTAATGTCTTTTTCTCTCTAGCTTTACCTAAAAGTATTCTCAATTTTGGGGACATAATTTTAGGGTAAAGATGAGAGGGGTACCTGGCTTCAACAGCTCACATATGGTGTTTTTGGCTTAGGTAACCGGCAATATGAACATTTTAACAAGGTAAAATTCAGATGATTTTAATTTTGTTCATTTGTAAAAAGGGGTTCATCATTTGATCATGCTCTTTTGAAACAGATAGGTGAAATAGTTGATCAAGAACTTAGTGAACAAGGTTTGTTATCTCATCATCTCTATTTTCTTGTGACTTCAAATGTCAAATTGGTATATATCTCCTTATTGATTGCATATGTTTTATTCATCATTTTTAGTTGTGAAGATTTTTTTTTTCCTCCTCAAAATCCATTTATTTTCTTGTGTAACTTTATTTTGCTAGCTTAGCATGAGCTGGTGCGTGAGTATGTTATATCTAAAGTTTTTAGTATGCATACTGCCATACTAGAAATCTAACGGATGGAAAAACGGTTATTGATGCTTGGAGAAAAAAATTTCTGAAAATCTTACTATTGACTTGTATTTTTGTTGATAGAATTTAATTATACAAATACATTATGTCTTAACAATCTCGGAAAAACCTATAATGCTAAATTATTGATTTAGGATTGTTTCAAATTTATATTTGTGGGAATCGAAAACATAAATCTAAGTTTAAGGTTTATTCAAGATTAAATGGTGATCAAATATTTTTTGACTTTGCATAGATATCTTATATGCAGTCTTGTGCTTGTGACAGGTGCAAAGCGTCTTGTTCCACTAGGGCTTGGTGATGACGATCAATCCATTGAGGATGATTTTGTTGCTTGGTAAGTATATTCCTGTTATGCATAAAATTCACTTTTGTGATTGTGTATATACATACACATATATACATACAGATACACACACACACACACACACACACACACACATACATATATATATATATATATATATATATATATATATATATATATATATAAATTGTTTGAAATGTGGTATCTCGGTTAGCTATTGGCTCTTTTCTAAAATTGTCAAAACAGGTTACCCCAGCTTGACCTAACCCACCATGGGGTTGGTCACTTGGGGAGTCAATCCAACTCAATTCACTTATCAATGAACTTAGGAAAAGCGGGCCTAGCCCAACCTACCACAGGTTGGTGGATTAATCGGGCTAGCTCTCTTAACTTTTGAAAAAGAAATTGCAGCCTTTTTGCTTTTTTTTTTTTCATATACTTTTTTCTAATATGAAAAATGGAACTAAATTCCAAATTACTAGAATAACCATCACACACTTATCATATTTTTATGTATATAATGACTACAACATATGTTAATATATACAAAATAGTACCTGTAAATGGTAATTCTAAATATTAAATTAATGTGCATTCCAAACACAAGCACTAAATAATTCTAAATGGTGCATACTGTGCCTGGCGGTGTGTGCGAGGGGGAGGGGGGTTGGAGGTGTACAATGTTGTTAATGGTAGAGTGTGAGGTGAATTATCATATTATTATGTATATAATGACTACAACATATGTTAATATATACAAAATAATACCTGTAAATGGTAATTCTAAATATTAAATTAATGTGCATTCCAAACACAAGCACTAAATGATAATTCTAAATGATGCCTACTGTGCCTGGCGGTGTATGCGAGGGGGAGGGGGGTTGGTGGTTAACAGTGTTGTTGATGGTTGAGTGTGGGGTGAAAGGTCTACTCTTTTCCATTTAATATGTTTTGAATTTGTTTTTCCTTTCAGGAAGGAATCTCTGTGGCCTCAGTTGGATGAGTTGCTCCGAGATGAGGATGATGTAAATACTGTCTCCACTCCTTATAAGGCTGCTATTCCTGAATATCGGGTGCTTATTCACGATTCAACTGTCACATCATGCAATGATAATCACCTAAATGTGGCAAATGGGAATACTGTGTTTGATATTCACCATCCTTGCAGGTATCTGATGTTGTGCATGTTGATTTATGGCTGTTTGTTATTGTTTACTAAGCATTCTACGATAAAGCTTTTTTGTATCTTTTGTTGAAGGGTTAATGTTGCCGTTCAAAGAGAACTTCACAAACCTGATTCTGATCGATCTTGCATACATTTGGAGTTTGACATATCAGGGACTGGCATAATGTAAGTTGGACTATGTCAGCAAAGAGTGACCTCATTTTTTTGTAAGCAAGGCCCTCAGAAAACCATAGTATATTTTATCTTTTATGGTTTTTTATAATTTTTTGATATAAAATATTTTTAGATTTGTGCATTTATTTTAAAGAAAAATTTAGTTTTAGTTGGTTATGATGAAGTTGGAGGTATTTTAGTTTCTGCCAGGATTTAAAATGTTATTCTAGTATTAGTTTGCACGAGAATAGAGCCAAAGAAAAGGCTCAAAGAGACAACAAGGTAGACCATATTGGAACAAGATAGACTATGTGTGATAACCAGGATGCTTTGTATCTATCCTCCAATCTAGTTTTTCATGAAAAAACAAAATATAGAGGTCTTTTGCCATTTCATCTTACAAAAGATTCTTTTCAGATATGTTTTCTCCAAGATCAACTTGTCGACATCTTCATTCTTCACTAAATCTTTAAAATCTGGATTTAGCACTTAAGTCAACTTTATTAACTAACTTGTAAGGTGAAGATTGTCCAAGAATTCTCCATACAGGCCACATTAAGGTGGGTCAGGGGTACAAAAGGTTGTCTTTCTAATAAACCCCCTCATGCTGAAGGCTGGCATTAATGATGGCTCAACAATGGATCTAGGATTAGACTACTTTAAAATTTGTACAGTGTCTAACTCAACCTTGTAAAGATGTCTTGACAGGTGAGGATTATCCAAGCTTTTTATAAGGACACCACATTCACTACATCTCTACTCCGTCTGCGGCTGCATACACTCCCCTGCACCCAACACAATAAAGGTGCTCCAAAGAGGTTGCGATTAAGGCAGGCAAAGGATTATCACAATTAAGACAACTTTTTATCACATAACCAGCTGTATGAATATAATATATAGACTCAAATTAAGGGTGGGTGTTGAGTATTATATTCATCTAGTGTGATCCTTATTTAGGGTTATATTCCCTTGATTATATAGTTTACTTGAATAGCTTGATCCTAATTCGTAAACTTCAGTGATTTTTATTCAGACCCCTTGTATTTAAATATTTTGTACCAATAATTCATGATACATGAGAAAGTATTCTTCTCCAGTTTCAACTGTAAACAATTAAGTAATCAGGGGGATGGTTTTGTCTGATCTTTTTTCAGATATGAAACTGGTGACCATGTGGGTGTTTTTGCTGAAAATTGTGATGAAACTGTTGAAGAAGCTGGAAAGTTGTTGGGTCAGGATTTAGATTTGTTGTTTTCCCTTCACATTGATAATGAGGATGGTACTTTCTTAGGAGGATCTCTTCCACCTCCTTTCCCTGGCCCTTGCACACTGCGCTTTGCTTTAGCTCATTATGCAGATCTCTTGAACCCCCCACGCAAGGTTTTTATATAATATTCATCGACTGTTTTTCATTTCTTTATCTTTTATTATATAACAGTGTCCTTCAATAGAATTTTTTTTTTTAAAGAAAGGAAGAAACAGTTAGATGTGCTTCTCTTTCAGGCTGCTTTAGTGGCTCTGGCTGCACACACTTCGGAATCCAGTGAAGCAGATAGATTAAATTTCCTCTCATCTCCTCAGGGAAAGGTTGAAGAAACTGCTGAGTTATACTGTTTCTTTTCTCAAGTTGACACTTTTCTATCTTTTCCTCTATTAATAATAATTTGAAAATTTTGGTTTTCCAGGATGAGTACTCCAAATGGGTGGTTGGAAGTCAGAGAAGTCTTCTTGAGGTTATGGCTGAGTTCCCATCAGCAAAGCCACCCCTTGGTGTTTTTTTTGCTGCAGTAGCCCCTCACTTACAACCTCGTTATTATTCTATTTCATCCTCACCTAGGTGATTATCTTTACTATATAAAATATCTGGATAAAGTTTGAGAGAAGAGGCCACAAATAACTTTTTTTTTATTTTCTAGGTTTTCCCCTCAAAGGGTACATGTAACTTGTGCATTGGTATGCGGTCCAACTCCTACTGGAAGAATTCACAAAGGAGTATGTTCAACCTGGATGAAGGTATAAACTTTTGATGGATTCACCTTGTGTTATAGAATTCTTGTTTTGACATCTTGGAATATTTTCTTAATTGTTTGAATTTCCCCCCTCCTGAAAGTGTACAGTTCTCATTCAAGCTTGGTTATATCTAACCTGAAGCTCCCTCATAATATTATCAGAGTGCCATTCCCTTGGAGAAAAGTCTTGAGTGTAGTTGGGCTCCTATTTTTATCAGAACATCAAACTTCAAGTTACCGGCTGATCATTCCATTCCTATTATTATGGTTGGTCCTGGAACTGGCTTGGCACCTTTCAGGGGATTCTTACAGGTACATGAACATTTTACAGATAGTTTAGTTTTTAAATATCTATCGAAAGCAGGTACTGAACATTCCTTTATTATTGTCGTAGTTTTTATAGGGTATACTGATTTTCAACTGAAGAGGGGAGATTTTGGGGGAAATGGAGAATAGAGAGTGAAGGACAGAGAGGAATCAGATAGAAACTACCTAAACATGTAAATCAACCACGATAATTAGCTAAAATATAAAAAACACAATTCTTATTCTTAGAGAATTAGAAGCTCCAATTCAAGTCCTAGTTTATCGTAAAACTGTAGTTTACCTAAATGATTAAGTGCTCGTTTGGGAAAATAGATTGTTGTGTGAAGTACTTATTTTTCAAAATTTTTTCCAACAAATTGGCAAAGATAATGATTATTTCTTTAAAGTAAATTGGACCAAATACACAATAATTTCTAGATTCCCCAAGTGTTCCTGAATAACCTGATACTGTTGATTCCATCAACTTAATTTATGGTAAGATTCTGCCTTTTAATTCTTGCATTGTCTTTGACTTAATGCAGGAAAGATTGGATCTCAAAGAGAATGGTATTCAAATTGGACCTGCTTTACTCTTCTTTGGATGTAGGAATCGACAAATGGTAAAATAATTACTTGGTGGGCATTGAATCCCAATGGAGTTTTAGCATGATGTGGGGTTTTCCTGTTTATAGGATTTTATTTATGAGGATGAGCTAAACAAATTTGTGGAACAAGGTGTTCTGTCAGAGTTGATAGTCGCGTTCTCAAGAGAGGGACCTGAAAAGGAGTATGTTCAACACAAGATGATTGATAAAGTAAGTGTCATTAGCTGCCTACCTTGTAGGCAATGGGTGCCCTATGGATAAATTTTTCATTGCATTAATTTTCGGGGTGCAGGCAGCAATTTTGTGGAATTTGATTTCTCAAGGAGGATATCTTTACGTCTGTGGCGATGCTAAAGGTATGGCAAGAGATGTTCATCGGACCCTTCATACCATTGTCCAGCAGCAGGTG
>Ga0214542_1006779_pt1 | contig 20549 bp, 22 predicted proteins | sample CNSS1metaG_FD_160096 | JGI IMG/M metagenome (GOLD analysis project Ga0214542, IMG submission 160096) | Root nodule microbial communities from cowpea collected in UCLA plant growth center, Los Angeles, California, USA - CNSS1 | ecosystem: Host-associated > Plants > Roots > Nodule | place: USA...
CTCATTTATCCTGACTAGTCACTACAAAATTAATCAATATCTTTATAAAAGTATAATAAAGATCCCGTTTTATGGAATTGGAAGAATTTTCATTTCATTTTATTTTATTATGATATGTTATTTTTTTTGTGATATTTGTCTCACTTCCCTATTTCTTTTGATTGTGTGCGAAAAACAAAATTTTATAACATTATCATAGATGGCTGCTCCGAACACGCCTGATCCCTTCTTCGCCAACATTGTGGCTGTTTTTCCGGGAAATGCATGGCAAACCAATGTAGTGAATAATTCTGTAACATTTCAGGGAACGGAAAACTCTACCATTACTTTTCTCTCTGCTCCGAATGCACCGATTGTCATCGAAGGACAAATCGGAGTTACCTTTTATTTACCCCCAACAGTCCAAGTGAATCCTATCCATAACCTTTTCCCTCCACCTGTTTGATAAACCGCATATGAGGGGGAAACTGTAAATACATAACCTTTCTTCCTCTTCCAGTATAGGAAATATAAAATGTACTAAACAATGTGGATATAGGAAGTATATAGTATTGTAAATATATATATAAATGTGAATATTTTAAATATAATTATATATTAGTGTATAAATTTTTGCCTCTAAATATTTATAAGTATACTGTAATAAATAAATAAATAGAATTTTTTTTTATCGTCACATTACCCATTTGACGATAAGGAAAATGTTGATTAGTAAATTTTAATATTTTGTATGAAAACAAATACACAACTTCTCACTTATTTCTTATTTGTTTATTATGCCCCACATATTTTCCTATCAGGTTTGGCCTATTTTTTTTTAAGGCAGCCACCTTGGGCAATTAATAAGGGTTGATTTGTGTAACTTTAATCAAATTTAGGGTATATTAAAAGTATATCGATTTGGATGATAAATAAAAGATTGATTAGTAAATTATTAAATCTGGTACGAAGAGTAGTGTGCAACTTCCCACCTATTTCTTATTTGTTTCACTTATTTTCCTATGTGGTTTGACCTATTTTTTTCTTCAAGCCAGAGCCACCTAGAACAATCAATAAGGGTTGGTTTTTCAAGCTATCATAATATTTTGGGTATATAAGAAGTATATCCATTTGGATGATAAGAAAAAGGTTGATTAGTAAATTTTAATATTTTGTATGAAAATTAATATGCAGTTTTCCACTTATTTCTTATTTGTTTATTATGTCCCACTTATTTTCCTATCTGGTTTGGCCTAATTTGTTCTTCAAGGCAGCGACGTAGTGCATTTAATAAGGGTTGATTTTTGTAACTGATGATCAATTTTAGGGTATATAAGAAGTATATCGATTTAGATGATATATAAAAGATTGATTAGTAAATTTTAATATTTTTATGAAAAGTTATACGCAGCTTCCCACTCTAATTTCTTATTTTTTTATTATGCCCCACTTATTTGCGTATCTGGTTTGACTTATTTTTTTCTTCAAGGCAGTCACCTAGTGCAATTAATAAGGGTTGATTTTTGTAACTTATAATCAAATTTAGGTGATATAAGAAGTATATCAATTAGGATGGTAAAAAACAGATTGATTAGTAAATTTTAAAATTTGGTACGAACAGTAAATCGAAACTTCCCACTTATTTTTCTATGTGGTTTGGCCTATTTTTTTCTTCAAGCCATCCACCTAGAGCAATCAATAAGGGTTGATTTTTTTAAGCTATCATAATATTTTGGGTATATAAGAAGTATACCCATTTGGATGTTAAGAAAAAGATTGATTAGTAAATTTTAATATTTTGTATGAAAAGTAATTCGCAGCTTCCCACTTATTTCTTATTTGTTTATTATGCCCCACTTATTTGCCTATCTGGTTTGGCCTATTCTTCTCTTCAAGCCAGCCACCTAGAGCAATCAAGAAGGTTTGATTTTTTTAACCTATCACAATATTTTGGGTATATAAGAAGTATATCCTTTTGGATGATAAGAAAAAGGTTGATTAGAAAATTTTAATATTTTGTATGAAAAGTAATACGCACCTTCCCACTTATTTCTCTTATTTGTTTATTATGCCCCACTTATTTACCTATTTGGTTTGGCCTAGGTTTTCCTTCAAGGCAGCCACCTAGTGCAATTAATAAGGGTTGATTTTTCTAACTTATAATCAAATTTAGAGTATATTAGAAGTATATCGATTTGGATGACAAATAAAAAAATGATTAGTAAATTTAAAAATTTGGTACCAAGAGTAATACGCATCTTCCCACCTATTTCTTATTTGTTTCACTTATTTTCCTATGTGGTTTGACCTATTTTTTTCTTCAACCCAGCCACCTTCAGAAATAATTAAGGGTTGCTTTTTTTAAGCTATAATAATATTTTGGGGTATATATGAAGTATACCCATTTGGATGATATGAAAAAGATTGATTAGTAAATTTTAATATTTTGTATGAAAAGTAATACACAACTTTCCACTTATTTCTTATGTGTTTATTATGCCCCACTTATTTGCCTATGTGATTTTGCCTATTTTTTTTTTCAAGCCAGCCGCCTAGAGCAATCAATAAGTGTTGATTTTTTAAACATATCTTATTGTTTTGGGTATATAAGAAGTATACCCTTTTGCATGATAAGAAAAGGTTTGATTAGTAAATTTTAATATTTTGTTTGGAAAGTAATACGCAGCTTCCCACTTATTTCTTATTTGTTTATTATGCCCCACTTATTTGCCTATCTGGTTTGGCGTATTTTTTTCTTCAAGCCAGCCACCTAGAGCAATCAAGGGTTGATTTTTTTATGCTATCATAATATTTTGGGCTATATAAGAAGTATACCCATTTGGATGATAAGAAAAAGAATTGATTAGAAAATTTTAATATTTTGTACAAAAAGTAATACACAGTTTTCCACTTATTTCTTATTTGTTTATTATACCCCACTAATTTACCTATCTGGTTTGGCCTAGGTTTTCCTTCAAGGCAGCCACCTAGTGTAATTAATAAGGGTTGATTTTTGGAATTTATAATCAAATTTAAGGTATATTAGAAGTATATCGATTTGGATGATAAATAAAAGATTGATTAGTAAATTTTAAAATTTGGTACGAAGAGTAATATGCAGCTTCCCAACTATTTCTTATTTGTTTCACTTATTTTCTATGCGGTTTGACCTATTTTTTTCGTCAAGCCAGCCACCTAGAGCAATCAATAAGGGTTGATTTTTTTTAAGCTATCATAATATTTCTGGGTATATAAGAAGTATACCTATTTGGATGATAAGAAAAATATTTGATTAGTAAATTTTAATATTTTGTACAAAAAGTAATACGCAGCTTCCCACTTATTTCTTATTTTTTTATTTTGCCCTACTTATTTGCCTATCTGGTTTGGCCTATTTTTTTCTTCAAGGCAACCCTGGCTTGGTATTCTCCGGACACTTATCTCGTGATAAGTCGAGAATCAGTTTTTGCCACGAGTTTAGGAGCCCCGAGTTCTTTAGCTAGGAGCATCCCTGCGATGAGAGCTTCATACTCGGTCTGATTGTTACTGGTCCGAAATGCGAATCTCAATCCTGTTCTATCATGCCACCCTTAGGGTCTTCCAAGATTACACCAGCTCCACTACCCTTTGTACTGGATGCGCCGTCAAGTGAGAGGGTCCAAGTGCCTTTGTGTTCTGGACGATTTGCCATGTCAGCAGGCGGTGTTAGCTCGGCTACAAAGTCAGCAAGTATTTGTGCTTTGATAGGACCCCTGGGCTCGTAGCTGATGTTGTATTGTGAGAGTTCGATCGCCCACTTGACTAGGCATCCGGATATATATGGTTTTTGTAGGATTTGCTTTTAAGGTTCGTTTGTCATAATTATGATGGGATGTGCCTGAAAATAATGGCGTAGTCTTCGTGAAGTGAAGACGATTGACAACGCAGCTTTCTCGATTCCCTGGTACCGTGTCTCGGCCCCTCTTAGCGTTTTGCTGATGAAGTACACTGGCCTCTGCTCGCCTTCCTGTTGTTGTACTAGCACTATACTGACTGCGAGGTCGGTCACAATAAAGTACAATATTAAGGGTTCCCCCAGTACCGGTCGGCGCAGGACTGGCGGGGATGCCAGGTATACCTTTAGCTGCTGAAAGGCTTCTTCGCATTCATCGTTCCACTGAAAACCCGCATTTTTGCATAGACAACAAAAATAGGGATGACCTCGGTCTCCTCCCCGGGGTAAGAACCGTGAGAGGGTGGCTATGCGTCTTGTGAGTCCTTGGACTTCCTTGATGTTACTGGGACTTCTCATATATATAATGGCTGCACATTTATCCGGATTTTCCTCGATTCCTCTTTCGGTTAGTAAAAAATCAAGGAATTTACCTGCTTTTACCCCAAATACGCATTTATCTGAATTGAGCTTGAGACCATATTTGTTGATGGTGGTGAAAAGTTCAGACAGATCAGAATGGTGATCGGAGGATTGAGTAGATGTAACGACCATGTCGTCCACATATACCTGAACATTCCTGCCAATGAGCAGGTGTAATATCCTATCCATGAGCCTTTGATAAGTTATGCCAGCGTTCTTTAACCCAAAAGGCATTACCTTATAACAGTAGTTGGCGGCCTCTCCCATGAAAGCCGTTTTGTCCTCATCCCCGGGATGCATAGCTATCTGGTTGTAACCGAAATACGCGTCCAGGAAGCTGAGCATACCTCTACCCGAGGCATAGTCCACCAGCGTGTCGATGCTGGGCAAAGGATACGAGTCTTTGGGACACGCATCGTTGAGGTCCGTAAAGTCTACACACATACGCCATTTACCATTGGCTTTCTTCACCATGACGACATTGGCCAACCACTCGGGATACTGGATTTCTCGAATGTGACCTATCGATAAGAGTTTCTTGGTTTCTACTCGGACGACCTCAAGCTTTTTTCTCCTACGTTGCAATTTGGGTTTTGCGGAGGGATTCACGTTCAGCTTATGGCTTATGAAATTTGGATCGATGCCGACCATGTCACTGGGTCGCCAAGTGAACGAGGTTAGGTTAGCTCGGATGATATCGACTAGACCTTGTTCGGTGTGATGGTCCAGGTCGTCTCCAATTTTCACTGTACATCCTTTACTTACTTCAACTTGCTTAGTTCCTCCCCCCGGTTGAGGTCTGAATTCCTTCTAGGATCCCTAAGGTTCGGGTTCAGGAGGACTTTCTTCGGGTGAAACGGCGATGGTGTAAGCTGTCCTTCTAATCTTCAAACTATTCTCATAGCACTTCCTGGCGGTGGCTTGGTCGACCTTCAATGTGGCGACCTTTCCATCTTTAGTGGGGAATTTTACTTTTAAATAGACGGTAGAGACAATCGCCTCAAGCTGATTAAGTGATGGGCGTCCTACCAAAACGTTGTATGATGATGGTGCTTGGACGACTACATAACAAATCGTTATGGTTTTTGACGCGTCTCCATCAGTAAACGTAGTGCGAAGGTCAACATATCCCTTAACTTCTACGGGATCACTGGAGAATCCGACTAAGACTCCATCAAAAGGTCGTAGTTGATCAAAAGGTATGCCTAATCCTGTGAAAGTTGACCAGAACATGACGTCAGTTGAGCTTCCTTGGTCAACTAGGACGCGATGTACCCTTCTCCCCATTGCGATCATGGATATTAAAACTGGGTCATCTTCATGGGGGAAGACATCCAATCGATCATCGTCGGAGAACATTATCTCTGGAGTGGAGGGCCAGGATAAGACCAAACCCGCTATCATTACGCTTCTGCAGTATCGCTTTTGGCTGGATGATGTTGTCCCCCCTCCGGAAAAACCTCCTGCAATTGTTAACAGGTCACCCAGAACTGGGATCTTTTGTGGTTTTTGGGTTTCCAAAGTCACTCTGCCTTTTTATGTATCTCGAGTGTGTTTGGAGAGGTATCCCTTATCTTTCAATCGAAGCAATTGTTCCGTGAGTGTGAAACATCATTTTGTGTCATGGGGCCATGCTAAGTGGAATTCACACCATGCCTTTTGATCACGACCCAGCAATCTTGAGGTCGGCTAGGGGAAATGGAGGTGAGGATGAATGTCATCATCTTTCAAGATTTCCAATTTGGAAGATTTAAGCTGTAAAGGAGTAGGACGAGCTTTACCAACTCGTCCAATACGATCGACGATGGAGGTTTGAGCCACATAAGGCGTGTATCTTCTGTCAGATTGTCTGGTTACTCCGGTCTCATCATACCTTTGTCTAGGATTTCTCGCCTTCGTGTCTGGCTCCGATTTGCGCTCGATATGTTTCTCATTATGTCATCGACCTCGACATGAATGGAGGCCCTAGCTCTAATCTCGGCCAAGGAAACAGCGGGATTCCTAACTAGTGAATCATTGAAGGAGTTGGCGCGTAGCCCCTTGAGGAAGGCATCCACCAGGATCTCCTCATCCGGGTTTGAAATGTTGGTGCTTGCATCACAAAAGCGGTTGATGTATTCCCGGAGTGACTCGTTTGGTCCTTGTTTGACGTCAAAAAGGTCGGCGATTCGTGGAGGTTTCGCTCTATTGACTATGAATCGTTCCAGGAATAATCAGGCGAACACCGGGAAAGACGTGATGGTGGCTTTAGGGATCCCACCAAACCACTTGAAGGCTCTGCTGGCCAGTGTGCCCACAAAAACCTTGCATCTTATCGCATCGCTTCCACCAGAAATTAACATTTGAGCATTGAAGGCCTTCACGTGGGCCTCTGGGTCCGAGTTACCCGTGTAAGGAGGCAACTTGGGTATGATGAATTGATGTGGAACTTGTTCGGCCATGATGGTAGAGGAAAAAGGATGACTCTCATCATCAGTTAATTCTGCTAGATGGCGACCTCTTATCCTATCTTCTCGGACTTGAAGACGATGTAGGAGATCTCCATTGGATCGTTGCATAGTGTCCTGCTCTCGAAGAGTATCTTCTATTTGTCGTCTAACGTCCTTCGCGGCCTGGCAGGATGTGGCGTGCTCTTCTCGAACATCGCCAGCGCGATTATGGGCTTCCTTGGCTCATAAACGGATTCTCTCGTTCTCGCGTCTAAGTTCGTTTATATGTTGCAAAAGCTCCGCGATGGTTGGGGTTGGTGTGTCATTAGATGGACAACGATTTGAAAGATCAGTCTCGTTGGCATTTGAACTTCTATCCATGACTAAGATGGGAAAGATAAGGCCTGAGAGTTAGTTTTACCAGGGCCCCACGGTGGGCGCCAAACTGTTCTCGATCAAAGATGATGACCTCCCTCAGTGCCGAAAAGCTTAGTTATCTTATCTTCTCCCGAGAACAAATCCCTTTTTCCTTTCCCCCCTCTTTCCTTTTATTCCCCATTCCTCCAGTTGAGGTGCGGGTTTCAAGGGGGTGGTACTCTGATGTGTCGACCAATCCGGGATAACAACGACCTCTTTGCCAAAATATCTAGGCCTCAGTCACTTACTCGTCTCCATAACCGACTATGATGGGCCTACGATCAAATGGTCTATTATTCTAAACTAAGATCGGTGACAAGGGTCGGGCATAACCCGAATCCGCCAGGGGTACAATATATATATAATTTTTTTTCTGACCTCAACTCTTTAATCAAGGCCAAGAAAAAAAATCTTTTTCTTTCTTCGCTTAATCAGAAAACATGAGAAAGTGAAGTGTTTCTCATCACCCAGAAAAAAGAGATCCCCTCTCCATGTATATATAGCACAGTCTACGTGATTCTGGTTTTTCCAGATTTCAAGTAACTGCCCCTATTCTTTTGCACCCCATCCTCCTTATATCTCAGAGTATATCTAAGAGCCTCTCCTTTGACCTGTCCTTCCTTGGGCTTTATTCGATTTTGACTCCTTGATGGGCCGCCTCTCGCTATGGGCCGCATCCTAATGTATTTGAACTTCATTAACGCTAGTTACCAATTCTGATCTAGTGGAGTTATCCAAGGTCGATCCACAAATATTAGGTCGGATTCCAACCTCTATCGCTGGACGGTACACAACCCTCCAACCCTTTGTTATGCTAGCACAACTAAGGGTTGTCACCTCTGACTTACAAACTCAGCTATGTTGTCATGCCTTTTGCTTTTTTGATACATGTCACGTGTCTGTTGGATGATTTGACACACCTAACAACATTTATTAGGTCGCGCCTAACCCCTCTACGCGTCATCCATCAAGTATCTAAACTTTGATCATCAACGACTGTTATTTGAAATCTGGGTAAGCGTTCCTCTTCCTCTTGGAAGATACCAGGCTGGTTTATCAAAAAACTCCTCATTTTCTTACAAGAACATTGCGCTACTATTGGCTTGCTCTTTTCTCGCATTGCTTCGACTTCTCATTTTCTCCTCGATCATGAGTCTGTTGTGGTCCATTTTCCTTCGTTCTTTCGTTCTTTTACTTGTGCCTTTGCTCTTGTCTTTGTTTATCTTGCCCTTGATGCTTTTTTTCATTATACAACTTTATTTGCTTCCTCCCGTTTGTATCATGTTTCACTTGACTGCTGGTTTCTGGCATTGATTCACTTGTGGGTGTGGGGGTTTTTGAAGACCTTTTGAATGTGACGCAAGTTTGGTTATGATATTGCTTGATTGATTTCTCATTGAGGATTTTGGCAGAAATGTTTGAATAAGGTTTTAACGTTCTTTGGAGAATCAAAGAGTTTTATTGAGTGATTCTTGACCTTGTTTTCCTTGGATTGGATGTGAATGTGGTTTTGTGAACTAGTGTTTTTCAAAAGTTGAAGTGTTTCTTCCTTGGGTTTCCTTTTTCTTATTTCTGATGTACTAACATTCCTTTCCTGCGTTGAGTGCTAGAACTTCTTGGCTAGTAAACTGACTAGGAATCTGCTATTTTCTGATCTCTTCCTCTTTACTGACTGACCAGTCCGATTGAGATGACCTCTTACGACCCTTAGTATCCTTGGGCTCCCTTAAACCTGAAAAGGGAGACCACCAGTTTGTGTACCGAGAAAAGAATAAAAGTTTTTAGGGGTAGGCAAGCCTGGTGTAAAAATGATGAAAAGAATGTGGAAGTCGGGACGTGTGAGCTGGATGAGCTTGTGTGTAAGGATGATACTCTCTCTCCTTTGCAAACGTTCACCTTTATATATGCCACTTTATTGGAGCAACTTGGTTTTCGACTTCCGTTTAATGCGTTCGAGAAAGGATTACTGATTTTGTTAAACGGTCCCGACCTAACTTCACCCTAATAGTTTGACCTTTATTCGTGCCTTTCATATTTTGTGTTGTGGTCTGGGAATCTAACCTACTCGTGCTATGTTTCTCTATTTTTTTGAACTAAAAAGTAGCTTGTCTCGGCAACTTTGGGACTCCTTGAGTGGTGTTAGTGGTCGGGGTTTCTTTACCTTGTTCCAATCCTCTTAGAAAGGCTTAAAGGTGCTTTTGTGAAAATCCTAGCACTCGCCCATAATCCAACTTTGCTAGAGGGTTTTCCCTTGTATTGGACGAGACACACAACCCGCAGAGTGCTCGACTAATAGAAGATTTAAATATTCTCGAGCAGAAAAGCTATCATGTTCTGGAAGATTTAGAGGCCATTTTCGACATCCATAAGATCTTAGAGCTCGAGTATTGGGAAGTAGACTTAAAGTTGTTCATTGGTATACACATAACTAACCTTACTTGTTTTTTACATACTAATTTTATATGATGCATTGATCATTTAATTTCCTGATGGCAGAGAGTCAGATGGCCCTATCCTAGAAGGAGTTGCTTCGTGGGATCAAGCAATAGGGCGTGAAGGTCAGGATGAGTTCTCGAACTCGTAGCTCGTCCTCGAAGATGATCTTAGAGAGTGTCATGAGACCACACAAAGCGATCCGAAGTTGAAAAAGTGGAAAGTGGGACACAAAGGAGGTCATCAGGTTGCCTTAGAAGCCTCATATTCTAACGACCAACCTCCTTCTACTGAAGTCATTAGGGTGGAAGATTCTGCTACTTTGTAAAGGAGTTTTTGGGATGAGGGATTTGCATATCTGGTGCACGGGCGAGCTAACAATTACTCGGTTGCGGATGATCAGGCTCTTTCGAATCGTAGCCTGGTTTCAGTGCATGAAGGGCTTATGCGTTGTTTGCACCACGTAGAGGGCTCATCGCTTTTCCTTGTTAGTCGTTTAGAGTCGTTAGAGGAAAAAGAGTTAAAAGCCATGAGAGAATTAGAAAAGGCTAACAAAGAAATTACTCAGCTCTGATCCCAATTGACTGATTTTGCTAAGGCACAACAAGCTTTAAAAGACAAGGAGATAGAATTAATAGCTCTTAAAGTCAAAGTGGAGGAAATAGCCCCTAAGGTTCAAACTTACGAGGTCCAGGTGAGCGATCTGTCAACCCGATGTCACGCCTTGGAGGGCGAGAAGGAGGAGCTAACAGACCATGGGCTAGCCTTGACCCACTCTTCATAAAGCACCTTTTAGGGGGCCAAAAAAAAGCCCCAGCCCCCAAAGCCCCCTCTCTAGTGGGTTAGGGATAGGGCTAAGGTGGGTTAGCCCCCTAGATAATACTACATTAAGCCAGAGTCAAAGATCAAGTCGAGCGACCCGGACGGGCCCGACGACCCGGACAAGCCCGACAGGCCCGACGACCCGGACGGGCACAACGAATCAAACGGGCTCGACGACCCGGACGGGCCCGATGACCCGAACGAGTGTGACAACCTGAACGGGCCCAAAGGCTAGGATGAGCACGACGGGCCCGACAATCCCAACGACCGCGACGGGCTCGACGACCTGGACGGGTCCGATAACCAAGTCGTGCTCGATGATAAGGATGGGCCCGTCGACCAGAGCGTCCTTGACGACACGGATGGGTCTGATGAAACGCACTGGCTCGACGACCCGCATGGGCCTGAAGACACTAACGAGCCCGAAGACCTAGACGTGCACGACTACCCAGACTAACCCAACGACCCAGATGGGCCCGAAGACAAGGACAAACCTGACGACCTGGACGGGCCCGACGACCCGAATGGGCCCACAAAACAGACAAGCCCGACAACATGGACGGGCAAGACGACCGAGATGGACCCAACGACTAGGACGGGCTCGATGACCTGGATGGACCCGACTGTGTTGTAGGGCCCGTCCGGCTCGCCGAGCCCGTCCGAGTGGTCAAGACCGTCACAATCGTCAGGCACTTCCGGGTTGTCAAGCGTCTTCAAGTCGTTGGGCCTGTCCGGGTCATCGGCCCTGTCTGGGTTGTCAAGCCTGTCAGGGTAGTCGGGCCCGTCCGGGTCGTCGGGCCCGTTCGGGTTGTCAGGCCCGTTCGAGTCGTCAGGCCCGTCTGGGTCGTTGGGCTTGTCTGGATCATCGGGTTCGTCCGGGTCTTCGGCCGTTTGTGTCGTAGCGACAGTCCGGTTCATCGAGCCCGTTCGGGTCTTTGGGCCTGTCCAAGTTGTCGAGTTAGTTAGGGTCGTCGGGCCCGTCCGAGTTATAAAGCCCGTCCGAGTCTTTGGGCCTGTCCAAGATATCAAGCCCGTCCGGGTCGTCGGGCCTGCCCAGGTCGTCGAGCCCGTCTGAGTCGTTGGGCATGTCCATGTCGTCGGGTCGTCCGTGTTGTCGAGCTCATTTGGGTCGTCGTGCCCGTTTGAGCCGTCGAGGTTGTCAGGTAGGTCCGGGTCGTTCATCCTATTCAAGTTGTCGTGCTTGTCCAGTTCGTTAGGTCTGTCCCACAGATAGTAATATATTTTAAAAAATAATATATTTTTCATTGAAAGATGAAAGCCCATGGGTTGGCCCTGGCCCACAAGTCTTTTGTAGGGTTTTTGGCCCTGTGGGCTTCTTTGATTGGGGCTTTTTTTCAATGTGGGCTTTTTTGGCCCTAGCCACATGGGTCAGGGCCTAGCCCTGTGGGCTGGGCTAAATTGACACCTCTAATGATATTTAATAGTATCTTAAATATGAAAAATAGAAAATATGTCATTATATATGTGGATGTAAAGGTGTCAATTTGGCCCCTAGCCCATAGGCCAACCTTGGTCCACTCTTCATTAAGCCTCCTTTTAGGGGGTCCACAAATGAAGGGGCCAAACAAAGCCCTAGGCCCTAAAGCTCCCTCTCCAGTGGGTTAGGGCTAGGGCTAAGGTGAGTTAGACCCCCATAAAATTACTACCTTAAGCCAAAGTCAAAGATCAAGTTGAACGACCCGAAAGGACTTGAAGACCCAGACAGGCTCGATGAGCAAGACGGGCTAGATAACTTGGATAGGTTCGAAGCACTAGACGGTTTGGATGACACAAATAGGCCCGAAAACCTGCACGACGACCCATATAAGTTAAACTACACGGACGGGTCTAACAATCGACCGGCCTGACAGGCCCAAAGCCCCCGACAGGCCCAAAGCCCCCGACAGGCACGACAATGAAGACGAACCTGAAGACTCGGACATGCCCGATGGGACTAACGACACGGACCTCCAATACTATCCAAGGATCCAGAGGGGCCAAACCACTTGAACGGACCCGACGACCCGAACAATCTTGACGATCAGAACGAGCCCGACAACAAGAACTAGTTCGCAGTCGTTGGGCCCGTCCAAGTCATCAAGCTCGTTAGGATCGTTTGGCATGTTGGGCCCATCCAGGTCATCGGGTCTGTCCGGATCGTCGTGCCCGTTCGGATTGTCGGGACCGTTTGGGTCGTCAGGTCTGTCAAGTCGTGGGGTCCGACTTGGTCGTTGGGACTGTTCGAGTCGTCGGGATCGTCTGGCTCGTAAGACCTGTTCGGGTCGTCGGGCCTGTCTCTATCGTCAGGATCGTCCGAGTCATCAATCCTGTCCGGGTCGCCAAAATCGTCTGGGTCATCTGGGTCATCGGAATTGTTTGGGTCGTGAAGAACGTTTAGGTCGTCAGGCTCTTCTGAATCGTCGGGCCCATCTTGGTCGTCAAGCTCGTCCTGATCGTTGGGCCTGTCCTGGTTGTTGGGCTTGTCTTGGTCGTTGTGCCCGTTCGGATTATCGAGCCCGTCTGAGTTGTCTGGCTAGTCTGGGTTGTTAGGTCGTTCGGTTCGTCAAGCCCGTTTGGGTTGTCGTGCTCGTCTAGGACATCGGGCCCGCCCGACCCTTTCAGGTTGTTGGATTCGCTCGACCAATTCGGGTCATCGGGCATGTCTAGGTCATCAGAAAGTTTAATAATTTATTTTAAAAAATGATATATTTTTCAGTTTTAAGAAGAAAGCCCATGGGCTGGCCCTGACCCATAGGACTTTGTGACATTTTTTGTCTTGTTGGCTTCTTTGATGCGGCCTTTTTTTAAATGGGCACTTTTTTGGTCCTAGCCCACATGGGTCAAGGCCAACCTTTGTGGACTTGGCCAAATTAACACCTCCATGTGGATGACATGTTATGCAATGAGATAGTTTCTAGAATTAATAATCTAACTATCAAACATAAGTTGGTTATATGTGGAGCCAATGTGAATTTGGAAGATAGAATCATAAGGAAGGGTAATAGTATTACTATCCAAAAGCATTCTTGAGAAACTTCTTAGGATGTTTAAAAATTATAAACGAGTGAATATCCCTTATACTAATTCTGAATTAAAGAAAAATAGAGGAGAATTATTTTTCTCAAACTTATCTTAATATTCTAATTAGGAATATTGAGACTTATGAGATGCTTAAGAAATTCAATGGAATATGCCATTGAGTGTAGTGGATTTCCCACTATACTAGAAGTGTAAAATGATGCTAAAATCCATTAGTGGTAATAAATTCACACTTAGGGGTAGTGTGATTTCATGTAGATCTGTCAGGCAAACAATTATTGTTAGATCAACAATGAAATATAAGTATGTTGTTCTTGAAATGGCTGATAGTAAAGTTGAGTAGTTGACGAACTCCTTAGCTAACATTCCACTAGGAATGAAAAGACATTGTGATTGTCAATCCGTAATAACTATAGCTAAAGAGTGGAACACTTTCCATTGATTGGATGAAGTTAGAATGAAATTTTGCAAATCCTCTGACAAAACCCTAGGAAGAAATATGATTATAGAAAAATCGAGGGGAGAGAGACTTAAGCCACTTGAAACAAACAAGTGATGGTAACCCAACTTTGTGATTGGAGATCCCATGAATAAGGTTCATATGGGTAAGAACAAGTCACTTGTTAGTTCTGATAACACTAAATTGATATTAATCAATTATATTCATTCATATGATGTGTGTGAAAGTGCTAGAGACTGCATTATTGAGAGGTTAAAGTTTGTAAATTAAAATTCTACGCGGTGTAAGAATTTTAGTTCAAACAAAGCTTTTAATGATTTTTATATCCCTTACGGGTGGTGTATGATTTGCAGCATACACTTGATGAAATCACCTATATGAGTGTCAAGTGGAGCCACTTGTATGAGATTTTGGCATGATCTCTAGAACACTCATGAATATCGGGCACACGCATGGCTTATTAAGCGCAACATAACAATAACAACAAGGATTGTGGGGTGGGGATGTTTTGTGATTGATAAATCGCTAACACACATCAAGTGTTTTTGGTTCATATAGCTTGCTATACCAACTACATTATGTAAGTTTCTTAATCTAAGATTGGTTTATATAGCTTGCTATACCAGCTTTGATGCATTACATCTTATACGAGACCCATGATTTTCCTTTTCTTCTATTTCTCATATTTTGCAATATGTGGGGAATTGTTGTAAAATTGGTGGTTTAATATATTGCAAAATATATGACCATTGCATTGCTCATTACTTTTCTGTTTTTGACCATTATTGGTGCAACTGTTTTGATTTGGTATTTATATCAACATCAATATTTTTTACCTTTGTTGTCTTCTCAACCCTTCTCTCCACCTATAAATAAGTCTTTTATGCTTCTTCCTAAGACACACCTTCAGACTTTTATTTCTTCTCCTCTCTTCTTTCCTTCTCTCTTTTATTATTTTATGTTCTCTTCATTTGAGATCCTGGGGTTTATAGAGTTTATCTTGCTAGATCCTGAGATCTTCCAAAAATTTGAGATGTTCCTATTGTACCATGGAGGATTTGCACATATACAACAGATAAATCCTTAAGGATAGTGATTTTAAACGCCTCAGGAAACCCTTCTAATTTATGTTTCATGCTGATTATCCAACAGATAAGTCAAAATTGAGTTCCTTCATTAAAGAACCGAGCCAGGCTGCTTGACATGCAACTTTAGAGGTTCCTACATATTCTGCTTCACATGATGAAAACGCTAAAACTGGTTTTTTTGTTGAGCTCCACGAGATTGGTGCTCTTTCATAGAAAAATATGTACCCTGTAGTGTTTTTTTTGTCATCTTTGTCACCATACCAATCTGAATCAGAGTATCCAGTCATTCCAACCACATCTCTAGATTTTCTCATGGGAAACAAAGTACCAAACATTGTTGTGCTTTGTAGGTACCTTAATATCCTTTTTGCAACACTCATGTGAGATTGTCTTTTGCGTAAATTTGCTAATGAGACTAACACCAAAATTCAAGTTTGGTTTTGTGCTACATGAGTATCTCAAGCTTCCCACAATCTTACGATAGAGGGTAGGATCAACAGGCTCTTCATTTGTCTTTTTCAGCAATCTCAAACCCACTTTAACTGGTGTGGCAACATTATTGTTGTGATGCATTTCAAATCGGGACAATAGATCGTGTGCATATTTTGTTTGATGCATTATGGTGCCATGTTCTGTACGAGTGAATTCAATGCCTAAGAAGTAATTGAGTTCTTCAAGATCACTCATTTCAAACTCACTTAACATTTGATATTTGAATTGAGTTATCAACTCTGCATTGCTTCCTGTGACAAGCAGCAGATCATCTACGAATAAACGCACAATTAACTTCTCTAGCCTCATGTTGTAAACATACTTAACATATACACCATGTTCATTCACACACCTTTCAAAGCCTATTTGACTTAGAAAACCAATCCTTTGATTCTAAGCTCTTGGAGCTTGCTTAAGGCCATACAAAGCCTTTTTTAACTTGTACACCTTGTGTTCTTGACCTTTGTTCACAAAATTGTGGCTACTTCACATACACATCCTCCTTTAGAGGACCATTCAAGAAAGTCGATTTTACATCCAATTAGTGCATAAACAAATTTTTGCATGTTGCAAGTGACACCTAATGCGAACTGTTTGCTACTGGAGCATAAATTTCACTGTAATCAATTCCAGCTTTCTGTAGATATTCCTTTGCCACAAGTTTGGATTTGTGCCTCACAATTTCTCCTCTTGGATTCACTTTTACTTGGTAAATCCACTTCAATGTTATAGGTTTCTTGTTCAAGGGAAGATCTACCAATTCCCAAGTGTGATTCCTTTTTATTGAATCAATTTCTTCACACATTGCCTTCAACCATTTTTCATCTATGATTGCATCATTGAACTCTATGGGTTCAGCCTCGGCCATTATTGCAAAATGCACTAAGTTTCCCTTAGAAGTAACTGCAGAATCACCAAACATATCATAATCACACAAATGAGAAGATCACTGGAAGCTTTGCTCAATCTCCTAACAGTCTGATTTGTAAAATTACTTGGCACACTTTCTGAGTCTATATTTTCCGCTATAGGCTTCACTTCCAGCACCATGCTGGGCTGTGAGAACACTTTAGACTTTTTTCAGTTCCGACAGGTTGTCTAATCAACTACAACATCTATGTTGTTTAAGACTTTGCAGTTTACAGGATCAAACAACTTATAACCACCTGTTGAGTGATATCCAATGAGGATTAATGGAATCTCTATATCATCCAACTTCTTCCTCAGCTGATCTGGAACATGCTAGAAACAATGAGAGCCAACTATTCTCATGTGTGTGACATCTGGTTTGGTCTCGATTCAAGCTTCCTCAGAGGTTATCCTTTCAAGCCTCTTTGTTGGATGCCTATTAACAATATATGTTGTTGTTGAGACAACTTCTCCCTACAAGAAATTTGGAAGACTTTTACTTTTTCACATGTAGTGTAGCATGTTTAGGAGAGTTTTTATTTCTCCTTTCAGCAGTACCGTTATGTTATGGCATGTATAAGGGTGTTACCTCATGTATTAATATCCCTTTATCTGCACAGAGACTTTGGAAATCTATACTGATGTGTATTCTCCTTCTCCATCAGTTCTCAACACTTGAACATTGTGTCCACTTTGTTTCTTAGCAAGCCATTTAAACCTTTTAAGCACATCCAAAGAGTCACACTTTCTTTTTAGCATATAAGCCCTCATTTTCCTAGTCACATCATCAATGAATGTGATGAAATATCTATTTCCACCAGGGGTTTCAACCTATATTAGCCCATAAATATCTGAATGGATGACTTTCAACTTTTCAATTGCCTTTTAGGGTAAAAATTTACAAAATTTTCCCTTTGTCTGTTTGCACTGAATACACTCCTTACACAATTCATCTAGAAGCAGTACAATAGGCAATCAAAACACTATATTTCGTTGGTTGAGCTGATGTAAATCTCTGAAGTTCAAATTTCTAGATTTAAGATGCAAAAGCCATTCATTTCTATTCACTGCACTGGCAAAACACTGATATTTCAAAATGCTCATTCTGACCCGAAATGTCATGTTTTGAGACAAGTTAGCATGTATCACTAACTTTTTGTTCGTATCAAAGACACTCAAAAAGTTACCCTTCATAATCATCATTAACCCTTTTCTGCAATAGTTGACCCAGGCTATCATAATCTTCATAATGAGCTTCATAATCTTCATAATGCAATGTCATTAACCCTTCATAATCATCAAAGAGATTTGTGTTCAAACCCGGTACATGCAACACATCTTCAATAATGATATCTCTGTTATCATAATCTTTTAACACCATTTGTCCATTACCCTTAGCAATCAAGTTGTTATCATCTGCAAAGTGAATCCTTCCATGAGCTACCTCATTTATATGAACAAACTAGTCTTTTCTACTAGTCATATGTGTTGAACATCCTGAGTCCAAATACAAGGATGATTCATCCACAACATCAATGCCAGTTTGAGCCATCAACTTTATCGCTTCCAAATCAGAATTATCATCTTGTGCTAGATTTGCTTCGTTTTTCGGTTTATTCTTTGTTCGTATAAATGAGGCAGCTCATGGAAGAATTCACTTTGCAGATGATAACAACTTGATTGCTACGGGTAATGGACATATGGTGTTAAAAGATTATGATGGCAGAGATGTCATTTCGAAGATGTGTTGTATGTACCAGGTTTGAACACAAATCTCTTAAACTTGGGTCAACTATTGCAGAAAGGGTTAAGGATGACTATGAAAGGTAACTCTTTGAGTGTCTTTGAAAAAAAAATTCTTTACTCCCTATCCATCTTAGAAAAGTCGAGCAAAATGGCCAAAGTTTTAGCAATTATAACACAACCTTTTTATCAAACTTCCACTCCTTCCTTCCGCTGGAAGAAGCATTCACCTTCTAATCTTTAGCCTTTGTAGAGTCACCAGAATCATTAGACTTGTGATCAAGTTTTTTTTTATGCCTTTTCTTTCGCCCTTTATTCTTCCCTTTATAACCAGACCTTGCTTGGAGAGCTTGTCCTTTGATGTGTCTTCTTTCATTTATCCTGTAATCATGCGCTTCAAGCAAATGTTGCAACTCTTCGATCTCCATGGTCTATAGATCTTTTGTTTCTTCAATTGCAACAACTACATGATCAAATCTTGGAGGTAAAGTTCTCATAATCTTGTCCATAACATGCTGATCTGAGATGCTGATATGAGATGTTATCTCAACAAGATCCCAAGATCGCCAAAGAACACATTCTTGAATTTTATCAAAATAATCTGATGTGGTTTCACTGTCTTCCATAGTCAGAAATTCAAACAATCGTAGTAGAATTTGGAGTCTTACCTTCTTGATTTTATTACCATCATCATAGGTCTTGACCAAAATTCCCCATTCGTCTTTGGCGATGGTTGCTTTTAAGATTTTGTTAAAGATTTGGGACTCACATTGATATATGAGGAACTGTTCCTTGCTATCAAGCTTCTGCTGAACCTTGTAATTTTTCTTTTCTTCATCAGTGATCTTCGACCCCAGTTCTGACAGCTCATCGGCAACCACTTCTGCAGAATCTTGGAAGCCAAAGATGGCTAGCATCTTAATCCTCCAATCATCAAATATCTTTTTTCTATATCATTCCACCCATTCCAGCCATTTCTTTTTTATCATACTTAGAGGTTCTTGTATCTTCTTGTTTCACTCAAGAAATCACACCACAATATGAAAAATCATTCTCGGCTGACTCGCAATTTTGCAACACTCAATATAAGATTAGAAAGATTGGTATATATATATTTTATTCTCAGAGTCTTGAAATAACCCCTGATACCATATGATATAGGAACAGAAAATCAAGAGAGAAAAATATATAAACAACTTGTCATTAAACAACATGACTGTTATACTTGATTATATATATATATATATATATATATATATATATATATATATATGTATATATATATATATATATATATAAATAAAAGTAAAAAAGTATAATGGGAGATAATCCAAAATTCACCTTTATAAATGATAAAATAATCATTTTAAAACTCATAAAAAACAGTTAAAAGTTATGAGGTACACAAAAGAAAGTTTCTTTTTTCTAGAATTTGGGCCTTGATTCCTAATCTGTGAAGCGTACGGGGCAGCATGTTCTCTCGGCCTTTTGCAATTTTAATTGATTTATTGTATACAGATGCTACCCAACAAGATGATGTCATTTTCATTTCTTAACCAATTTTTTTCATTTTGTATAATATTCAAATAATAACTTATAAAACATCGTATATCTAAATTATAAAAATATTTATAATTTATTAAATAAATATCTAGTAATAGCTATGTCAGGTGCATTTCAATATGATGGTTGTTACAAGTATATACAAAATTAATTTAAATAACTTCAATCTTTGTTAGTCATACAAAAATTAATTAAAGCTGCTTTGAAATTTAATTATTTAAGTATTTTCGATAGATGTATTTTCAATTTAGCTATCGTAAAATTAATTAAATTAAAATATAAAATAAATATAAGTTTTAGGATGTGATAGACTTTTCGATATGAAATTTGGATCCGAAATAATTTTTTCTTTAATTTTTAAAATAAATATTAATAGTATCTTTATTATTTGGTACAAATATACATTTGGTACCCAAACTTTTTCAGAAAGTTCAATGTGGTACCCGAACTTTAGGAATGTTTAATTTAGTACCCAAATTTTCTAAAGAGGTTCAATTTGGTCCTCTCCGTTAAGTTGGAGTTAACACCGTGTCCGTACAGGACACGTGTCAAGCCATGAAATTTTTATTTTTTTTTAATTTTTTTTCAAAAAATTAATTTTTTTTTTCAAAAAATTTAAAAAACTGCCACGTGTCAGTTTATCATCGTGCCACATGGCAGCTTACAAGCATGACACGTGGCAGTGTAATAGTTATTTTCAATTTAGTACCCCAATTTAAATTTTTGGTTCAATTTAGTACCCCAATTTTTTAAAATCATTCAATTTCGTCATCTTCCATTTGAGACCAAATTAGTAAATAAGCTTAATTACAACCTATATA
>Ga0214542_1006780_pt1 | contig 20549 bp, 11 predicted proteins | sample CNSS1metaG_FD_160096 | JGI IMG/M metagenome (GOLD analysis project Ga0214542, IMG submission 160096) | Root nodule microbial communities from cowpea collected in UCLA plant growth center, Los Angeles, California, USA - CNSS1 | ecosystem: Host-associated > Plants > Roots > Nodule | place: USA...
TTTGTCAATTCTTCATTTTCATTTCTTAATTTAGTTTTAGTTATATATATTCAATTATATTCAATTGATTTTTCTTTTTTATTTTTTTTTTTTTTTTATTTTAAATATTTGATTTTTTTTTTTTTTATTTTTTTTTGTTTTTTTTATTTTTGTTTTTTTTTTTTATTTTTTTATTAAGTTTTTTTCTTTTTTTTTTTTTTAATATCTCAAGATTTTTTTAGTACCATTTTGTCTTCAGAATATAATTTGTCATTTCTTTTGGAATGTCACGGTTTTTTTATCATTTTCTTTATCATTAAATTCTCTAATGACTATTTTGTTAAGCATCAAGTCAATAAGCGCGCATATAAGGTGTAATGATAATATATACAATGTGCAAGATACTTTACATATTGAAATTTTTAATTTTTAAAATCTTATTCTTTGGTCTATCTGTTTTACCTTTTAGCTCTTGGAGAGTCATATAAAAAATGAGATAATTGAGAAGAGTCAACTAGTTCATGCACAACTCAACAATGAGGGAAACAAACAGAATATTTCTGAACCTCGCAGATCTGCTTCTATTGCCTGTGGAGCACCTGTATTTGAAATTTGCATGAAGCTTCCTCAATGGGCTTTGCAGGTTTTAACATCTCTCTCCCGTTTCCCCTTCTTTATTATAATGTTATCTTTGTTAATGTCTTATTGCTTAAAGTTATTATTTCTTGATGTCTTTCCTTCTTGCTAGTTTCATACTTAGGATTCATCAATGCTTTAATCATTGCTTGTTGTTCTGTTGTGGGATTATCTAACCTATATGTTAAGACTTTATCCTGCATTTTCTGCTTATAATACCTTTGATGTCAAATTTTGTACTAGGAATGATTAGACAGTGGTATTCCTACCGGGCATCTACCTTTGTTGTCAACTACGCTGCATCATTGTTTTTGTGTTCATCTTCTTCCCTCTTTCAAATGGGAGTACCAAATTCTTTAAATATGCTTCTGTTTAGCCCTATTATAATGAGAATGGTTCTAAGATAGCCAAAGAGTTCCACTCTGGCATTTTTCATTGTGATTCTTTCAAGCAGTAATCATTCCTTACTAATCACACTGTTTTGACCTACCTGCTTGACCTGTTTTCAAATTGGATAATCTACATTTGCATGGCTAATAATCTAAGATAACCAAAGATTTGCACGCTGGCATTTATCATTTTTATTCTTTCAAGCAGTAATCATTGTTTCTACTAATCACACGATTTTGACCCACCTGCTTATCCTGTTTTCAAATTGCATAATTTACATTTGGATGGCTAATAATGAACGAACTCAAATAGTAACAAGGACTTCTTCATAAATACATGGATGATAAGTTCAGTATCCAAAGTTTGCATCCTATAAGAATTGGAGTTCTACATTAGTCATATTTGTTATTCGGATTCATAATTGCTTGTCTTGTTGCTCCCTTCAGATTTTGAGACAGCTAGCACCTGAGGTTTCTTATCGAAGTTTAGTTGCACTCGGTATTGCTAGTATTCAGGGGTTGCCTATAGCTTCTTTTGAGAAAAATGACGCTGAGCGATTACTTTTCTTTTATCAAAGTTGTGAGAAAGATAGTGGTACAAGCAAAGATAATATAATATTTAGCAGTCCCCCTGGTTGGTTGAAACCACCCCCTCCTAGAAGAAAAAGGTGTGAACCAAGCCAAGGGGCTAGCCTTGGTCTTCATGACGGTGTCTTTGCAGGGCATGGTGCTGTTTGTAAAGTAAATGAAGAGGAAAAGGATAGAAAAATGGCGAATGGCATTAGCACCCCATTAACTCCTGCTAGACAGAGATTAAAAGTATCTGCAATGAGGCCAATCCCTCACATTCGCCGCCATAGAATGACACCTTTTTGTGGACCTTCTGAGGCAGATGGTTTTGATGGTGGCCAAGTTGAGGCTAATTTGCCACTTATTGCCCCAGCAAAGCGGAGTACTGGATCAGCATCTGCAACACACAGAAAATCATTTTCAAGTGCAGCTCAATCTAAGCAGGTTATTTCATTGAACCCATTGCCTCTTAAGAAGCATGGTTGCGGTAGAGGCCCAGTACAGACGTGCTCTGAGGTTAGTTTTCCTTTGTCCATTGTTTTAAGATAATTTGATGAGCTGTAACCTATGCCTCATGACAATTTTTTATTCAAAAATTCTAATTACAGGGATTATTTCTTTTAAATATATAACTTGAGGATTGTGCTCTGTTTTTATTTTGAATATAGCATTATCTTACTTGAGAAAAATACAGAGGAATTAGAATGAGTTTTAGAGTGTGTTCCTCTCTCTTAGGATTTCATATTTATAATAACTTGGCATACATCAAATGCAATGTATGAGAGAGAAGAGAAGAGAATTCGAAAATATGCACCTAGGAACTAGGTCTAGCACAAAGCACACAACATCTTACAATAAATCCTATTCAAGACTATTTTTTCTAACAATTTTCAAATAGAAACGTCTAAATTACTACATAAGTTGATGAAAATGGTTGCTGTCATCCAGCAAAGAGAGTTTACTTATATGGTTTTAACATTAATGTGAATTTTAATTGTCTATCCTTGAAGGATGATCTTCCTTTTCTAATTAATGATCTTTTTGGATCAATATTTCATAAAAGAATGTTATTCTAAGACCTAAATATTGCTAAATCATACTGAGCCAATGGCCAACTGATATACGATGCAAACATTCAATGACAATCTATATTTAAAAAGCAAAAAAAAAAGAAAAAGAAATCTCTAGCTTTTCTTGTTTTCTGATTGTTTTCCTTTTAGTGATTTTTTGTCTGTATTCCATAAAGACATTTTATCCTAATCTTTACTGTAACTTTCTGTATTAGGAGGAATTTCTTAAAGACGTCATGGAGTTTCTAATTCTCCGGGGACATAATCGCCTAATTCCTCAAGGAGGGCTTGCTGAGTTCCCTGATGCCATACTCAATGGAAAACGTCTTGATCTCTACAATTTGTATAAAGAGGTGAGTTGATGACTCTATATTCTTTGAGAATGATTATGGATGAGTTTTTATTTTTTTTTTGTATATTTTCTTTCTCAATTTGTTGGTCTTTTTAGGTGGTTACGAGAGGAGGATTTCATGTTGGCAATGGCATCAACTGGAAGGGGCAAATCTTTTCAAAGATGCGGAATTACACAACTACCAATAGGATGACTGTAAGTTCTATTAGTTGGCTATATACCTTGAATAGTCATTTGGTCCCAAAACTGAGTGTTGCTTGCACCCTACCTTAGAAGCCTTCACCTCATTAGTGCTTTCTTTCTTTTACAGTGTTCTGTTCTGTTCCTCATTCCAAACATTAAAAATGGCGCACAATCAGTTTATTTTTATGGCTTGGGCCTTTGACTTAGGCGTTGGTTTAATTACTGATAATCATATGTTGTTGGCTATGCCTCTGTTTTAAAACACTGTTAGTTATATTGGCAGAGAAGTTAAGATTGCACTGATAAGAAGTTCTTTGACTACTTCAGAAATTATGTTCTGACTGAATTTTTTTTATTATGTGAAATTAACTGGTTAAGGGTTTTTGTGTCTTCTTCTACAGGGTGTTGGAAATACCCTGAAAAGACATTATGAGACCTACCTTTTAGAATATGAATTGGCACATGACGATGTGGATGGAGAATGTTGCTTGTTGTGTCACAGGTTTGTACTTAATATTTTTTAAGTCAGTGGAGCTATGCAGTCTCATAATTTTAAGAGTCGTAATTTATCTTTCACTTTATGATTGGCAACCGTAGAGCAACAACTAATATAATTTTTATATACAATCTTTACTGCTAAACAGTAGTGCAGCTGGTGATTGGGTGAATTGTGGCATATGTGGTGAGTGGGCCCACTTTGGCTGTGACAGAAGGCAGGGTCTAGGCGCATTTAAGGTACTACTTCATCACATAGAATTATTATATATACGATGAGTCTTGATGTTATATAGAGAAAAATAATATCACTTTGGTTTTAATTATATTAAGGTTCTTTTCTTTAATTCACAACTTTTGCAGGATTATGCAAAAACAGATGGGCTAGAATATATATGTCCTCATTGTAGTGTTACAAATTTCAAGAAGAAACAAAATGTAGGTAATGGGTATTCTCAAGGCTCAATGCCTTCACGACTCCTTTGATGGTTTCTCTCTTCTGGAAGAGCAGACAAATTAGTTACCTGCTTTGCTGGATTTATCTGTACTCTATGTTTTAGATAGATTAGTAAAATATAGGATGAAAAAAAAAAATGAAAATTAGGTCAATCAACAGAAATGTCATTAGGATTAGGCGAACCCCTTTCACCTTTGTTATTGATGAAGGGGAACGAAAATTCCTAATTCAGATAATGGAACTCATACCACTTTCGGATCCCCATCACAACAAACTCTCTCCATTGTGAGTTCAGAGTTAGTTTATTACGAGTGTCCTATTGTATTGAGAGGAAAATGTGTATAGACTTGTGCACTGATAATGTTTATATGATTTAATTTAACATATCTTTTTCAAGTCTTTTTATTATATTCAAAATACTAGTTCTTGGTTGTTAGATTTGATTGGGTAATGTCAATTAGAAGAAAGAAAAATGTACATATGTTCACAAGGAAGACAACTTTTGAATACAGAAGGAATAATCTTTTGGCAATAGATTATTTTGATAAGTAGCACTTTTATTTTATCAAAATTAGAATCAGCACCTCGTAACATAATTTTAAGACTTTTAGTTTACTTAGAATCACTTTTAGTTCTACTTTTAAGTCTAAATTATTCTGTTGTGAGAACTTTGCCTTTTCTTCTGTGAATGGGCTGTCTAATGAAACTTGAAGAACAAACTTGCTTTCGTTTTTTTATTTTTTTATCATGTATTAGATTTTATTGAAAAATCTACTGCCCTTGCACATCCAATAAAAAAAAGAAACATGATATTAAAAAAAAAAAAGTTAAATATGTTTTTATTTTTTGAACTTTAACCCAAAATTGGAATTCGTTCTTGATCGAAACTTTGATAAATTTTGGTCCTTAAATTTTAAAAATGAATGATTATAGTCCTTTTAATCCAATTTTGTTAATTTTTTTTCGGTTTCAAACGCATTTTTCAGTAAATATTGAGCCAAGAATGTGTCAAATGGCGTGAACAATTCTAATATTAACATAAAATACATTCAACATGTTGAAAAAAGTTAACGTAATTGGCTTAAAAAGACTATATTCATTCATTTTTAAAGGTTAGGGATCAAAATTTATCAAAGTTTCGATCATGGACGGATTCTAATTTTTGGCCAAAGTTCAGGAACATAAAAACATATTTAACCCAAAAAAATGGATATAATATATAATCTTCACTTAAAACTGACGTGTAAATTTTAACTTCTTTTTTTAATTTTGAAGGAGTACTATTAATGACGATGCATTCCATACTCTAACTAAAAAAGAATAAACTTGCTTTTGCCATTTGCATTTGGGATATGTTCTAATGTTTTGAAACACATGTCAAAAATATTTTGTAAATATTTCCTGATATTTTGATACGAGCTGCATAATAGAAAAAAAAATACCGATTCTCTTTGTCCCTGCAATCGAACAGAGAATCTAATTACGTCGTTATATTTAATACGACAAGTTGTTGAGTGAGTAGTTTTACTAATCATACAACACCGAGAAGTTTATATTTTGGCATAATTAATTTTGAAATAACTATTTTTTAAAAAGTATTATAAATTAAAAAGGCGATTTGTCCCTTAAAATAACATTTCAAACGTTAATTAATTAATTAATAGAATTTATTTATTTAGATTATAAAGTAAAATTATTTCTGAAATACAAATTGTTTCTATAAAATTGATTTTATATCAGGAATCAGTCCCGTTTACCATGGAAGGTTTCTTTTAAACTTTTCTATCCATCAATCAATTTTATATTAGGTATCTTTTTGTTTAATATACTAAGTTACAAGTTGTAATCAACTTCGCCCTAATATTTTTAAAATTCTCAATCAACTAATATTTTAATTCATAAAAAATATTTTTGTTCAGAAACAACAATTTTCCATCAGAGAGTGGTTGAAAAACACAAGAACCAATGGAAGCCTTGCAAAAGGAGAAGAAAAACTTGTTCTAAAGCCATGTCATGGAACATTAACAATTTAAGAAGAGAAGTCCTGTAAAACACATTTGAGAAAGTTAGTATAGAAGATTCTAACTCAAAATGCTAAAATTACATGGTAGCATCTATAATGTTTTTTTAAAGAAAAGAACATTCCCACGAAGGAATTTAATTAGAAGTAGTTAAGAAATGAGACAGAAGTTATCAAAGCATTATATCAGATTCTATTATGGCATGGATTCAGCATATATATATATATATATATATATATATATATATATATATATATTTTTAAAGAATGACAGCTTGAGTTAATGTTCCTTTCTGAAAACACCACACACTCACTCATTTCTCTTTATATAACACTCATTCTTCCAAACCAACCCTTCATCCCTCAAAAAACACCTTTCTCCAATTTCTCCTTCACTTTCTACATTTCATGGCCAACATTATTGTCAACACTTCTTCTTTCCTTCTCAGGTTAACCCTACCACTCTCATCTTCTTTTTCTCCTACTTTGCATCACTATAATTCCTTCTCACAAAACTTCAAGACAATATCATAAATTTGTTTGTATTATATATTTTGGTACATTCAATAATTTCACATCATTTAGGATTCAAAGTTAACAGCAATTTAAATATATCTTCTTCCTTTAATATTTTGTATATACAGTGATTGACTTTAATGAGATCACTTGAAGTATGATATGTTGCTTGTCAATAGTTCCACATTACTTAGAAATCAAAGTCAAAAGTAATTTATATATACATTTCTCCTCTAATATTTTGTATAATGATTGATTCTAATAATGTCACTCGACGTATGTTCTTTATGTTAAATATACAAAGGCAGCGGTGCACGAAGCGATGGTGTAGTGTTGTGACAGAAAATTTAAGGATGCAAATGGAAGGCACAAGAGCGAAAACAAAACCAAGATCAGATAATGACAATAAAGAAGATAAGTTTTGGATGAGAGATCCAAAGAGTGGAAATTGGATTCCTGAGAAACACTTTGGTGAGGTTGATGCTGCTGAACTCAGGGAGAAGTTTCTGCCCAATGCACACACAAAATCTACCCATTAACTTAACTAGAAGGATAATGATACTTTAACCCACTTTTCTTGATTCACTTTTAACCCATCATTCTAATCACCATTAGATCATTATATCATATCATTAAAAAGAATTAAAATAGATAATCTAACAATGATTAAAATAGTGGATTAAAAAAAAAGTGAGTTAAAATACCATTATTCTATTTAGAATCTCAGTCAAACAAAAACCACCATAACTTTCTTTTTCTTTTTTCGCTTATATGTAATAAATATACGTTCAGTTGTTGATCATTTACGCTGGTGGTTGTCTCACTTACCTCTATGATAAGTCAATTTCATCATCATTAAACAAACCTAGGCTCAATTATGTCTTAGAACTCTATATTTTGTTAATAATATGGTTTCAAGACTGTCTGTTAATTCTTTTCATTAAAGCTTAAATGACAACTTTTGAGAGTGTACTCAAATCATTATTGTTTCATATTTGTTAATTGAATCATGGCACTTTTTTATTATATCCAAATTTCAATAAAATTCAATGTTAATAGTTATTGAATCGTACATTAAAGAGATTGATTGATAGAATGGTATATAATTTGATAAAATTATAAAATTATAATTTGATAGTTAAACTCATCAAGTGAATTGCAATTCAAACTTCACAAAATTTAATCATACGCGTACAAAATTTAATTTGAGTTTAATTGGTACAAATATATATCATGGATGATGATGAAATTAGACAATGCAATGCTTATGATTGATGTCTTATAAAATCATAAAATTTTAAAATTTTAAAATCAAAGAATCGCATCAAACCACAACCAAGTCAACAAGATAATAAATACGGCACCCACATTACTTAACACAAAGAGTTAATTGTAAGGACTCAGTTGAAAAAAAAATTCAAAAACCTAATTAGTTTAAAGAGAATTCGCTGGTATTAATTTTGCTATAATTAATTTTAAAAAATTATTTCTTTTAAGTATTATAAATTTAAAAGGCGGTATGTCTCCGAAAATAATATTTCAAACGCTAATTAATTAAAAGAATTGAATTATTTAGATGATAAAGTAAAATTATTTCTGAAATGTTAAACTATATAATAATATTATATTATGGAAAGTAGGAGAGTTATATTTTTTTTTCAAATTTACAAAGAAAAAAAGTAATTTGAATTTTTAAATAAAGATTAATACTCAAAATTGGTATTATGTATTTTATATTAAAATAGTATAAGATTTTCATCCTATTCTTTAATCAAGTTATTTATCATTAATCAACTTTATTGCTCAATCTAATAATGTAAGAGAAAAACCAAACTTAGTAATAGGAAGGAATGAACTACAACTTTTCCAAATAAAGCAATATAAACACACGGAAACATAATAGATAATATTGTATTCTTTTAGTAAGAAAAAGTTGTCTTCTGATTTGAAGTGGCAGTTGAAATGTCAAATAAATCTTCCTCATGTGTATTACAAAAGATATTATGGTGTTGGTACTTACAGAAAATTGGTACTAACAAATAAATATTATATATCATATTTTAAGGTTGGTACTTACAAAAAAAAAATGTTTATTTTGCATTCTATAAAAATTTAAAATTATTATTTATAGCCTTTATAAAATGACGAAACTATAATTTTGATGATTTTATTTATTTATTTTAGTTTATACTAAATTCAAATTTAATATTTTTTATGCTTAAAAATTATTTAAAGATAAATAAAAAAAATATTTTAAAGTATCACTATATATGATGTACCGATATTTCAATTTGAGTCACATATCCATGTCTGATACTTTAAGATATTTATCTGTTGACAAAAAGAAGAAGATGAACATCTTCCTTCAATAAGAAATTTTGATGATAATGGTGACTTATGAAGAAGTATGAAAAAATTAATGATAATGCATGGAAAAATGTTGAAGATTAAAAGAATGTTTGGAGATATATTGAAGATTAAGGGTTTAGTTGTTTAGGTCTTGAAATTTGTGTATGTTATTTAAAATAGTTAAATTAGTATGTGAAGAGTTTAAAGGCAAAACCCAAGCAGTAGAGTAGCAAAAGAATTTTATTTATTTGCAAAACTCACTGGAATAATCAATTATTTTTAGTGATAATCAATTATCTTGATTAAAAGTGATTTTTGAGAGAAACCTCTGTAATAATCGATTATCACTGCTGATAATCGATTATCACCTGCTGATAATAGATTATCACAATGAGAAAAATGTTTTCAGAAAAATTTATGTGATAATCGATTATCTATGCTAGTTGTGACTTAACTTTTCATATTCTTAACCTATTTTTTAAATAGACTTTTATAAATAAAGTGATAGACTTTCATTTGGAGAATATAGAAGTTAGAGAAGTCTGAATACTTGAAAGGCTTTGAAAAACTTAGTGTGGGTGATAAATTTCATCAAGTGAGATTTTGAGTGATTTAGTGTTGTTGTTGTTGTTGCTCGAAGAAGTCGGTCATCATTTGTGTGATTCAAAGGAGGTGTTCATTCCTTCTATGATTCAAGGAAGGTGTTTCTTCATCTCTTGTGTGATTCAAGATAAGTGTTCATCCCTTGTGGATTTCAAGGGAGGTGTCTTCACTTCTTGTGACTTCAAGAGAGGTATTTTCTAAACCTTAAACTTTCTTATCTGTAATTGTATTTGTGATTTATTTTGTGATTAGGTTAATCTCGTTTTTGAGAGATTAACAACTCGACGTAGGGTCTTTTAATCCGAACCCGTATAAATATCTTGTGTAATTTTCTCTTTTCTTTTGTGACATATATCTATCATATATCGTATAAAAACCCGTATTCATATATTATATATCTATAAAGTATTATATCCTATTATTTTCAAAATAAACATATTGGATACATCTCGTATCCGATACCCATATCTGAATCGGATCCGTGGATCATATATCACCATATATTACATTGTTACTACTTAACTTTTCATTAATCTAAGCAACTAATAAAGGTCTCGTAAAAGAAATATTGAAAACCAGATTTCGACTTTTTAAGGATTAAAATTAATATATATATATATATATATATATATATATATATATATATATATATATATATATATATATATATATATATATATATCAGGACAAAACTAAAAGTAAATAATTTTACAAAATGCAAAATATATTTTTCATTTTATAAAAATATATCAGTGAATACAGCATTTGAAGTGTAGACTAGATGGTTGAAACTGATATTGTGATTGTCATTTTCGTTTCCTCTGAAGTTGGAATTGCTGAGGATGAGAATATGAGAATTACATCCCTCTTGTTCACCCCTTCCCAAGAAGAGCCCAATTCAGTTTTCACCTTCTCTGCAAAGAACCATTTTTCTAAAGTATGGAATTTGTCTTTCCAAAAGTGCTTCCAATGTTAATCCATCTAAAAAGGTTAGTCCCTCCCATACCCATTAGAGAATAGATTCTTGCAAACTCATTCGGGAAAAATGGCTTCAATAATTCCTCTTGCTCGATTCCTTTTTCTTCTATTGTGACCATTACCATTCTGTCCAATGGATGATTGATTGCAGAGTTTGGGTTTTATGCTTCATAGGTAGCCACTCATTATGGCCTTATATAAGTGTATTTTACACTTATATCACAGGGTTTTTTAGACTAATCTTACTTATGGTAATATGAAATTATAAACACTTCAACGAGTTATTATATGTAGTTAAAATTAGATTCTGTTACATTAATTACTTTTAAAATAGGAAAGTTGTTTACTTACTATGCAAACTGATAAGAATCCAAGTGTGAGTCTAAGTCTCACATTGAATAAAAATAAAAAAATTGAGCATCATATAAGAATCAAAGTCCATAAATTCATTGTCTTAAGATTTTGGGTTAAGAGTGGTGCCAATTTTTTATGTGATTAGGCTCATGTTTATTGGTGTTAATTTTAGTTTCTTACAATCTAATGTGACCATTTTCGCCTCAAAACATAAATGTGTTTACAGAGTTGAAGTACTTGTCAAAATATGCATTAACTTAGTTTGAAACCATTGGAAGGACTAAAGGTTTTGAACTTGATCCTTCAAAATCAACTTTGGTTCAATTTTGATAGCCAAAAAAATAAGAGTTGAGTTCACTCACATGGTCAAAGATTCAAACCGAACACAAATAACGATGATTTTTACCATAAATGTGTTTTTATCATTCTCGTAAGATAAGAGGAAATCCAAAATTCTAAACCTCAATAAAACCATGTTAGTCAAATTCGGTGTATTGATTTAACAAGGTCAACTAAACTATTTAGACTAATTTATTAGGTGTCTGAAGTGAATCACAGATCCTTGGTTACACTGAACATGCTAATCCATGTCTTGTTACAAAATTATTTCATGAAACACAATATTAAAGTGAGGCCAACAATTTAAAAGAATCGAGAGATAATTATACAGGAATAGCTACAGGTATAGCTGGATGAGTTCATCACTAACAACTGATGGAGTAAGAACACCTAAATCAGTGAAAAGTAGAGTGAGATACTGAGGAGGAGTATAATCCCGCGCAGAACATTCAACCTCAACCTTGGATGGAACAGGCACACCAAAATCAACAGGGCGTAAGGCAGGGGCCAAATCTTTTTGATCCAGAGGGTAAAATCGAGCAAACTGTCAATTACACACAGATATGTAGAAGATCCATTACTAATGAGTTATTTTGATACATGGTAAATGTAATTATCTTATTCTAGCAATCAATTAGACAGAGTTTTAGAAACGACTTCTAAGGTAACTATCTATTACAAAACTTGATAATCTTACTATTGTGCATACATGGCAACCATTATTGAGTGACTGTTATAAATTCCACTTTGAGCAGAATAAGAAGCATAATGCTGAATTCAGTCTAAGAGGCTCTCACACAGAATCAACTGATTTTTTTGGGTAAGACTCTTTTCTTATATTTAAGTTACAAGAATTGGTGTTATCACTGGAAAGGTAGTGTGAAGCCGCAGATTTCGGCTCTAAAAAGAGGTAGTAATGTTACTGGACCAATAAAACAAGTCAAGACTCACGAAACTATTAATTAATGGACTAATATTTTCAGTTAAACTCCCTTCACGTGCTTAAGTCATTAACAGTGTATTCTAACAAAATTATTGAAGATCAATATAACAACTATGCAGAAATATGGAAGCAAACATACCTTGTAGCTTTCAGCAGCCACATAAACTGGCTTGTTCATACTCTTAGCCACCATTGCAATTTGGTAAGTCCCCATCATGTTAATAATACCACCACTTTCAACAACTCCATCTGCCCCAACAAAGACCATGTCAACCTCATCCATAGTATAAGCCACTGCAGAGTCTATAACAAGCTTCACAGGCACATCAAGCTTCGCCAGCTCATTGGACAACCGCAAACCCGTTCTATCCGGTCTCCCCTCTAAAAATTAAGAGTGATCCATCAAAAAGTGACCCTCTTTCCAATTACTTCTTAAAAAACTATCTACCTAATGCTGGAAATAATAGAAATCACGCTGAGTAGCGAGCTCAAATACAAAAAATCCTTCAATTCAAATCAGTGTCTGAACTTAATCAGAATACAATAACTAAGATTAAAGCGGCGAATATTTTTTTCAATACTAAAAAAACATCATTGCTTTAGAGAGAGCAGAGAACCTGTGCACAAGACTCTAAAGAGCTTGTTATTCTGTGCGGCGAGTTTGAGAATCTGAAGTACGACTCTGGAGAAACCGTGAACAAGAATTGTGCAACCGTCGAATACAAAATCCTGGCTCAGCATTGCAATGATTTCGCGAGCCTGAAAAAGGAATCGATTGAGAGAGTGAGTGATGATGCGAGAGTGAGTGAAAGGGGAGTGAGTGAGTGAGTGACCTTGAAGGAGATTTCGCCGAACTTATCGGCGCGTTCGAGCAAGCGAGACTTGGCGGAATTGAAGTCTTCGTACTCGAGAGCGGAAGTCCTGGTGACGTATCGCATGAAGAGATCGCAGGCGGCGGTTAAGGAGATCGAGGTTGTATCCCAACACTAGCGTAACACCGCAACAGAATCGGTTAATGATAATAATCACAAAAATCAATTTGAATGAGAAGAGAGGGGATGGGGATGGTTACTTTGAGGGAATCGGAGGCGCTTTTGAGTTGGATTTCGAGCTGCATCATGGTGGTAGCCTTGCTGGAGCGGATGACGGCGGCCAAGGCGCGAATGGCGGCGACGGCCTCCGCCAAATCGGGGTGCTTGCGCCAGCTGTCGAACTCCTGGATGACGGAGAAGGGTTTGTCGGCGTCATTGTGGGGAGGAGGAAGAGGCGGAGGAGGAGAAGGGGAACGGTGGACTGTGGCGGACTGAGCCTGAGCGAGCCACTCGGTGCTCACTACCCCGAACTGCACCGCTCTGTTCTCGTAATACGCCGAAGTCTTCCGATTCTCCATTCAATTCCTCCTCGTCTCACTTCCTGTAAATCACCAAATCATTTTTTTATTTTATTTTTGCCCTTTATAAATTAATTTTTAATAAATCTAAACAAAAATTCAGTGAAATAGTTATCCATTGTTCAGATATAAATAAGGTCATTACCAACTACTAAGAGTCAAAGTCGCTAATGTGCATTATTATTCATTTTGAAAGAGAATAACATTGAAACCTTCATTCTAAGCATTCAGTGATGATGTCTGTGTTCAGGTCTTGCCCTATCCCTTAGCCACACGTTTTCGCTGATGAATGGCAGTTACATGTTCTAAAAATCATCTACTATTTATGCGTTAACATCGGTAACATTTGAAATATAGTGCACTTCCTTTAGATATATTTTGACAATAAGTTTAATTGCATCTTCAAATCGCATGTTGAATCGCATGCTTCATGTTTTCTTCTCCTCTTCAATCATACACTATACAAAAAATATAATGAACAGGAACCAAATACTGAAAACATGGCAACACACTGTTAAGAACTTATATTCAACAGAAACTAACTCATACCGAGAAATCCTAACTAACAAGGTGAACTCGTGATCGGAAGCATCACACCAGGCCACATTGCCGTCCTGTAATAATGCACAACCTTCTCACCGATCGCGTCCACGAACTCCAAGATCTGACGCGCCTCTCGGAGCTTAGTCGGAGGCGGCGAGGGAGCGGAGGCACAGGAAGAGCGCGGCGAGGGGAGGCGGTTGAAGACGAGGACGTTGACAACGAGTTGAAATTGGTTTCAGGTTTGGGTGGATTTGGAAAAGTGGAAGGAACTTGTCATTTTTAATCTCATTATCTTATAATTTTGTAAAGAAATTTGTTATAGGAGTTATGCGAACTTAAGAGGCCAATTATTTTGGGGTAGATTCAAATTTATTCTGAAACCTAATCATGTTGGAATATTTTGGAAAACAGATCCAATTATTTCATCTATTTAAGTTGTTTATAAGTATTAATATAAAATATAATTTAATAAATAGTATTTTGTAAAAACAATGTCCATCTAAACGAGTTCTGCATAATTTTCAAGTTAATCTTTAGAATTGAAGAAATTTGGAAAATTATGTAATCATTTAAACAAGTATTTTTAACTTAATACACGATTATTTATATTTTATTTCAAAAAAAATAAATTACAAGTAGAATATAATTACTAAATTTATAAAATTTTGATTCCATAATTTAATAGTATTTATTTAATTGTTGTAGAACGTTTTTTACAAAATTTAGGAAGTGCCTATAGAAGTTATTAATTGGGAATGTTATATTAACGATTTTAAGCAATATTTAACACTATTAAATGGAGTACGTAAATGAAAATTAGGAAATATATATGTGAGAATTTTACGTATCATGTAAACTACAAAAAACCAAACAGGCTTTATGTAGAAGAAAAAAAAAAAAAAAATATATATAAATAAATTATATATATATATATATATATATATATAATTTATATATAAGGGGATTCCTCTTTTGTGTCCACATTTCATAATTCCAACTTTATTCTTTATAACTTAATTATTTATTAAATTTTTAAAAATTAACGGTTACTTCTACACGTTTTTATAAAACTATTTACTTATCTGCTTCTTTTTTTTCTCCTACTATTCATCAAGAGTTATTTTTCTCATATTTTCTCCATACATTTCATTTTATTTCACTTTAACATTACAATATCATCAACTGTTAATATAATTCAAAAAATTCGTACACACAGGCGTGATAGCGCCTGTGTTTGCACTAGTATATATAAAGACGAATTAGGGGATTAGTCTTTGTTTGCGCCTGTGTTTTATTTTCAAGAAAATGCCTTCTTTAATAAAAAATATTGAAGTAAATAAACTTGTACATAGGATCAACATAAAATAGATATCCAAAGCCTCTTAAATCTTAAACATCGAATGAATTAATCCCTTTTTTTCACTTCTAATTCATCCGTTTGAATTTATACTTCTAATTTTCTTAAATAGTTACAATCAAATACTCCACTTACTTTTTTACTCAAATAATTAGGAACTTAAGTTGATTTCTTCAAAGAAAACTATTTAAAGAAGGATTTAACTCAAAAATGTTGATTAAGACTTAAAAATATAAATGTGAACTCAGGGTTGATATTGGAAATTTTGAAGGGTGAAATATAAGAGGATTTGATCATTATAGAGTTTTTTCAAATTATTTTTATTTAATAAGAAAAAAAAATTTAAAATAAATTTACGAAGAAATCCATCTAAACTCTACCCTTTCTTTAATTCAACATTATGTAACTTTGGCATAAAACAACCATGGTTGTGTATATTTCAAATATATATGGTACAAAAGAAACTGTGTTAAAAAACATATTATTAACACTTTTATGCAGAGAATCAAAGGAAGCATTTCCTGAAGAAAGCCAAAGTGAAATAAAATTTGATTTCAAAACAAGATCATTTTGTGATTGATTAATATCACACACACACACACTTACACTTATGCAAAGCTCAACATAGAAACTGTGTTTAGCAACCGATTTGCTATAATTGTAGCTAAAGACTCACTCAGTATGCAAATCACTACTGTTGTGGAAACTGTTGCTTCCAAAATACTTACATTTTACAGTTTATAAGATTGTATGCTACAACAAGCCCCATAACCAGAGAAATATCTATATTTTGCTCCACTACCATTGTGAAAACATCATCTCCTAAATCAACTCCACTATGTGACTTCTTCCTCCTTAGCTGCAAAAACACAAAAACAGGTATGTATAAAATAATAATAATAATAATAATAATAACAATTCTAAAATCCTTCTACTTTCTATATTCTTTTCCTCGGTAGGTATTCAATGATTTTTAATAGTACTCTAACATTGGAAGTCGTTAAACCCCTCACGACTTCAGCACAATCCATTTTATACTAAAGTCGTGTAGCTCGAACACGATTTCACTTTTTTCTAAAGCTAATTCGTGATTTTCATAGTCGTGGGATTGATGCACGAGTTAGCCTATGACGCATGATAACTTTAAAACCTATTCCTATGATTTTTACGTAGATCTCCATATACATGTGTAGAAAAACCAACTAAACGATCTTTATTTAATGCATTGTTTTTTTTTATTCATATCTCTCTCCCTTGATGATAGATATTAAAGATGAATGAATTGAGATCATGAGACATTTGAGGAACTGAAACATTAATGGTGTGTTAAACTTTGCTGATTAAGAAGATGTAAGAAACCTTACCTCTGCAACTACCACTCCAACCTCATTAGATATTTTGCAAGCTGAATTGCAGGTGCTGCTTTCTATTTTATGAATATAGGGTTGATTTTTGTCCAAACCAAGTTCAACTTCATAGATCGAACCCCCTCTAGAGATCTTATAAGTTTTTGAAACTCGAAAGCATGGTCCTTTGTGATCATTTCTTGTTGCAGGAAATCTATATCCCTCCCAAAATCTGGACAACTTATATTGCTGAAACCACACAAGACTAAAATAATGTTATATATCAGTTATTTCATGTAAAATATACCATAAACTCAGTTTTTTTATCAGTGAGTGGAGCAGATTTGTTGATAGACAAGTCAAAAAGAAAAAATTGAAATCTTGTTGATAGACAAGTCAAAAAGCAAAAATTGAAATCGTTACGAATCATAACGATTTCACTTTTAGTTTTTCTATGGACAAATACGCTCCATTCATGTAAAAAAACCCATAATCTGTCATAAATTTGTGCATGAAATTTGCTTACCTTTTTTAGCATAGTGAACAAAATATCACCATTTTGGTCCATGAGATGAACTTGAGCTCTATGCTTGCAGTTGTAGTTATCAACTCTGTATGCAATCTGGCCATTGGAATCAAAGACAGTGCACCCTTTTCCATTGAGAACAAGAGATTTCATCCATAGGGTAAAAGTTTCTTGCTTGCAAGTGAAAGTGCAGGTAGTGGAGGACTCTAGTGCTTGGGGACAAACTTTTCCCATGGTTGAAATTGTGTGTAATAGCATGTCACACCAATAAAAGCTTTTTATATACTGATGGGATAATAATATATCTATAGCCACATGAAATTTTTAATCAAAGTCGGTTAAAGAAAATGAAGCATAGATTGATTCTTAGTGTGTGGTTTGAGGATGAAGGCAAAACACAGAAAATAATATAGTACAAAGCACACATGATATAAAATACAATATCATCATGTCTCGTTTGTTAATTATGTTTTTGTTTAATATGATTTCTTGACGTGTTCTTTGAAATTAAAGCAAAACAACACAACTGCAACCGTAAGCTTGTTTAGAACTAATTGCCCTAAACCTTATCATCAATATATAATAGTGACTTTTTGCTGCAGGTCATATCAGAGGTTACATAATATAATCCCCACTTGTTGCTTGATGATGAAATGCAGATGAATGTATGCCATTCAATGTTTTTTTTATAGTGTATTAGTAGTTGCACAATGCAAAGGTTTAATTGTATGATCTTGTTATTATAAGCCAAAGTATGTACGGAGACTTCAAAATAATAGTATTTTATATTTGTTTGGACAAATTTAGTTCATTGCTCTGCAGTTTTTACACTTTTAGTTTTAAAACTTGTATGCAATGTTATCACCATAAATTAAGTAAATTATATCATTTCATTATAGAAAATATATAGTATATTAATTGTGTGTTCTTTAACATGGTAGACAATGACATATTAAAACATTTCAACAAGTAAAACTTTTCAAAGAATGTTAATGAATAGAGAAAGTCTATAAATAAGAGGAAATACAATCAAGTAGCAATAGAAGTGCTGAAATTAAATTATCACAGCAATAAAGATTTATATCTATAACAATATATAAAGAGATTTTTCTTTTTTATCCATGTTTCAAAATATCAATTTTACCCTTTAAATATAATTTATTAAATTTTTAAAAATTAACCGTTACTTTTACAAGTTTTTTATAAAATCGGTTATCTCTGCTTCTTCCCTTCTTCTTTATTTATCAATGATTATTCTTTCATCTGTTCTGATATATTTCACTTTATTTTTAATAAATATAATTTTAATTTATATATTAACTTAATAACATTACAATATTATCACCTACTAATATAATATCACAATATTTAAAAAATGCATACACACAATGCAATAATGTCTGTGTTTACGCTACTATATAATAATAAAAGTATTTATTTCATTATAGTATATTTGTAAATAGTTATACTATTAGTATATTAGTGTATCAATAGTATGTACCTTTAGGTTAAATAATTACTATCTCTCTTGTCATATATATCATGAATATTTTTATTTATTAGGTCAAGAACTATTTTATAGTTTATTTAACAATATGGTTAAGTGGTTAAACCGACTTCTTCCATGTGAATGTTTGCATTTGGTCAAGGCTTCAAATTTATTAGGCCACTTGGGTCAAATAATATGGCTCCAAAATCAAGAACAAGCAGAATTGAAATAAAATCAACAATAAAGTTACCAAATTATATATATATATATATATATATATATATATATATATATATATATATATATATATATATATATATATATATAAAAGTGTGAAAAAGTATGTGTGATAACAAGAGTATTTATTTTATTAGTATACTAATATTATGTATGAAGTAAATTACGATTTTTGTATTTCTGATTTATAGTTTATTACATATTAAACTATTTTTTGTATCAAGAACTATTTTCTTTTTCATATTATAATTGTAGTTTATTGAACAACATGGTTAAGTGGTTAAACTAACTTCTTCCATGTGAATGTTTGCATTTGGTCAAAGTCTTCAAGTTTATTGGGCCACTTGGGTCAAATAATGTTCCAGAACAGTCATGTGACTGATATTCACTTCTTAAACAACATTCTCTCTTTTTATTTCAGACTTGGTTTGTTTTATATATCTGTACAGCTGAATTCGTTATTGTAAATTCCTTACTATTACTAGATATTAATTTCTATCAATAAGTCAAATTGTCAATTTTTTGTTAGATAATAATAAATGAGAAAAAACTAAATAGATTTGATGACTATATTTTACTTAAAATGTGTTAGTTTAATTATTTAGTGTGAACTAGGTTAGCTTTAAAGATCTTAGGAGACTTTTTTCTTAGGAAACAATTTATACGAATTTAAAATAAATAACAAGTAATTTAATAATTAAAACTTGTTTTTATTGTATATTTTTGTGGATATGCTGGTAAAAAGGTTTTGATAAATACAACAACTAAATTAGATAACGTAGAATAGGAACCGGATATGAAAGTAGATGAAAAAATAGTAAATAAAAAGGGTTAAATATGTTTTTTGTCCCCTACCTTTCAATAAATTTTGGAATTAGTCAATTTCAAAATTTTGGACCAATTTAGTTCTTCATCTTTCGAAATACATGGATTTTGTCTTTTTAATCAAATTCTGTTAGGTTCATTTGATGTTTTGTATGCATTTTAGGATTGTATTTGAGTTGTTTATATTGGTTGACACATTTTTACTTTAATGTTAAGTCAAATACTATTATGAAACATGTCTTACATGTCACATAAACTTAACAAAATTTGATTAAAATGACTAAATCTACGTATTTTGAAAGATGAAAGACTAAATTAATTTAAAATTTCAAAATAGATTAATTCCAAAATTTACTAAAAATTAAAGAATCGAAAACATATTTAACACAATAAAAAGTACTATGCAACGAGAAATTTGCACTGTTATGTCTGTGCTCATTGCCCTACCTCCCATATATATATATATATATATATATATATATATATATATATATATATATATATATGTATATATATATATATATATATATATATATATATATATAAATAATTTGTATTTACGGTAAACATTCGCTTAAATTCACATTTTTATCTTGAGAATTT
>Ga0214542_1006781_pt1 | contig 20546 bp, 12 predicted proteins | sample CNSS1metaG_FD_160096 | JGI IMG/M metagenome (GOLD analysis project Ga0214542, IMG submission 160096) | Root nodule microbial communities from cowpea collected in UCLA plant growth center, Los Angeles, California, USA - CNSS1 | ecosystem: Host-associated > Plants > Roots > Nodule | place: USA...
ATTACTACCAAAACAGGCCTAAATACATCAAAAGTTGTCTCCTAAGTAGGCCTAATTAAAGCACAGAAAATGTTGTTCAAGTTGGTGGTCTTCGAATCTGCAATTTCTGCCTGCAGCTTGGTTGCCCTGTCTGTTGTGAGACTTCATGTTCCTGCTGTGATGGTTGTGTTGGTTGTGTGGTCTGCTGACTTGATGGTGGTGGTTGTTGTGTAGGTTGTGTTACTTGTGTGGACTGCTGACTTGATGGTGGTGGTGGTTGCTAACTGATGAACTCTCCAGTAGCAAAAACCCTAATTTTCTTCACCTTTCTGACTAACCCTAGGCCATCTCTCGAATGTTCTCCACGATCTCCTTCGTTCCCACTTCACTCAAATGATTAATCCCCTTTCGTTATCACTTTTCGCTGTAATAAAATCACATTTGATTGCCTAAGACTTGGGTGCTCGACGTTTACCTTGTTTTTTACTTTACCATTTGTAAATTTTTAATTGTTTTAACTTTTTAATTTATTTAACTTTTCACCCCAATTTATTTTTAACGATACACTGTGTCAACATGTATTCAAAAAACTTACACGTAGGCCAAACAGTTACACCGTGTCACTGTGCCGTTAAAAATTTTAACTCCGTCTGCCAAAAGGACTTAATTGAATGCGATTTTACCAAAACGAGGACTAAATTGAACAAACAACCAAAATAGGGACCAGATTGAATAATTTTGACAAAAATAGGGACCAAATGTGTATTTAAGCCAAAGTTTTTTAATTTATCTATTAACAAGTTTAGATGTTAACTTAATGTTATTTTGCTTTTTACTATTACATTATTAAATGTTGATCAATATAGACAAAAATATTTACACATTTTTTTTTATAAATTGAAAGTTATAAAGATTTAATTTTTAAATTTGAATAGCCAAAAATTAAATTATCTAAAAATTAAAAAAGTTAAAAATATAACTTTTAGTTGTGATGATCATCAAAATATTTACAACTATATTTTTAATATTAAATATTCACGAAATTTGTTTACGAATAATTTTCCGTAAACTTATAAATACATATGGTGACATCTTATTTCTCAGCTAATTTTTTTCATTTACAAAAACAAATATTTAATTACAAATTTAGCAGTGTATAAAACCAGCGTGGCGTGGGTTCATAAATACTTTTAACTAACTAATTAGAAATCAATAATTTCCCCAGTGCACCTACACTACATATTCATGGTAGATTCAAAATTTGAAAGTGCGCCAGCAAAAGTCGTAAACCCACAACACACCCTTCTTACTACTTATTCACACTACTTCTCTGCTTTATCTTCTCCAACCGTGAACACACCAACGCAAAAAGTATTCCAATTTCTACAAACAATGGCTTCCGAAGTGGTGGAAACTCACGAAGCTGAAAAAAACTCGGAAGTGGTGAAGTTGGAATCTGATTTGAAGCAAATGGCGCAGAAGATTCTCGAATACCGGACAACGCTTCCGGATCAGCTCAGCTCCACGCTCCATTCGATTCTCGATGCCCACAGACCCTATTTCCCACTGGGTACATCTCTTTCTAGGGTTTTTCTTTTCGTGGCTCTAAATTTGGGAAATTTGGTGTGGACTAAACCTATGTGCTCATTTTGAATTATTTTATGCTCCTCAAGATGGATAGAGTTTATTTGGTGTTCTGTGGTTTTAGTTAGTTTCTTCAATTTGTATTTATTTGGGATTTAGGAAAGATGGCCTCTTTTTCTTGTCTAGACATGTGAGTTTTCAGTATCATGTGATTTGAAATGGGTGCTGTTTGGATCTTGTTGGTAATGTAGTTTGCTTCAGTATTTTTAATACTTAACTGAGTTTTAGAGCTGACTTTCATTTCTCTCATATGTCCCTGCGTATTTGTTGTCATTTTATTGAGGTTATTATTGGGCACATATTACCGAAACTGAAATTTGGTCATGGTAGGATAAACTTTTCCATAAGCACATGTGGGAGAAGGAGATAAGAAGGGAAAGTTGAATTGAATTTTTCTCATAAGTGGTTTATTTGGATAAATTTTTCTATAAACACTTGGAGGAGAATAAAACAAAAACAAACGGTGAAATAAGTTTATCTATAAGTTAAAGTTATTTTATGCAGTAGTTACAAATAATCTTTTTGAAAAATTAATACTAGCGAGTTTCTACAAATTAGTTTATGCATAAGCTAAGGAGAAGTTCATGTGGCTTTTACCCCTTATTTTATTCTCTTAAAAGTGTTTACGGAGAAATTTATACAAACAATTTTCATATAAGCTTTTGCACTTACTTTTCGTCGAAGATCTGATTTAAATTTTCCAGAAGCTAAGGTACATTCATTGATTTTACGTTGAGGGAGAAGTTCAATTATATTCTTATTTTCTTTTCCTATACGTGTTAATGAAGAAATTTTTTCAAATAAGGAATTAGTGTATGTAAGTTCTAAGCTGGTACTTGTAATACAAGTATGCTGATGTGCTTAGATGAATGAAAAATGTAGCTCGTTTGGTATTAGATGCATGAAACTTCTGGTTTGGTTTTGGAGGAAGGAAAAGTAAAAGGTTTTACTGATTTTGATCATCTGTGTTTTGGTAATGCCATGTTGTTTTGCGATGTAAAATTTTTTTTGTGCATTGTGCAATGAAACTAGTAGCTTATTTACTATGAGGTGCTGTAATTTGCTTAGAACTGAACATAAAAACATAAAGATAATGACTTAGTAATCATTACTTGGTTGATCTATTAGCAATAAAGAGAAATTGTTATCATTTGAATCTTATGTATAAAAAATAAAATTGTTTGAATCATCTTTCATTTTTCTAAAACTAATATTACATTTTTGTTGGCATCATCAGCTTGTCTGAGTAATATTTTCTTTTTGTATTGTTTTTCCTGAAGCAATTCTTTACCTACTTGCCTGGCTTCATTTTCCAACAGGTTTTTTGAGTAATGAGATTTAAGTTTACAATTTCCTGCGCTGTAAACTGAATTTGGCCTATAGAAATCGCTAGCATTGTGATGATCAAAATTAATTACAATTCAAAATGCATTTTGAATATTGTCACGTGGGCAGAAACAAATGCTGCTTTTCAAATATTTAAAGAATTCACCATTTACAGATGACATTGTGTTAAATTGAGCATAAAGCTTGTTTTGTATTCCCTTGATTGCTAGTGTCCTGTTCATCTTTCCTTCATTGTTTTCTTGACTTAGATGTAGTAACTGTTTTTCCAAGGGTATTGAATGACTATGTCATTACTGTGACTTTGAGTCACACCTGGTGCTAGTGAAAGGTAACGGCATCAGTTTCAGTCTTTCAGCTATTATCCTTGTACTTTGGTGGTTAAGACTTCTGTATATTTTGTTTATTTCCTTATCTCTTTCAAGCTGCAATGTTTTTTTTTACTGTGTATTTGACTCGTTGACTGGTTTTATATTGTCTAGGTGCATCAGAACAAAACATGTCTAGAGAAGAAACTTCATCTGCTCCAGAAGACCCAGAGACTGCCAAGAAACTGAAATTACTGAATGAAAAGATCTCGAGCAATTGCTCTGCTATGCCAATTGTTTTGAAAAGGATGAAAGATTGCATTACCAGAATTGAAAAGTTTGATTCATACAAAGATGCAACAATACATCCGGCCTTCAAAAGGAAGAAAACTGGATAGCCTTGATGTAACTTACATTAGTTATTTATCTTAACACATAAGCAAACAAGTGATCCAGCATTGACCAACTTGGATTTGTTCGATGAAGCCACCTCTTCACCATTTTCCTTATTCTGCAACTGAGAAGAATGATTCGATGCTGATGTATAATGTATTACATTGTTTGGTCTTTTGTGGTAACAATTTGAAAAGCATCCCTTGCTAGTAGGACAGGGAGTGAGACAGTGAAGGAAAAGACAGGATATTGTATAGTCCTTGTCGCTGTGTTTTGGCTTCATCATTAATTGTATGTAAGCTTTTACATTTGTTTAATTTGTGTTGGCTTTAGGCATGAATATATTGTATGTAAAATTTTCTTATGATGAACTTATTCTTTGTCCTATTTTAAGCTTGATCATTTGAAGTGTTAGGCACCTCAAATATACCCAACAACTAGGGTGATAATTGTTATGTACAAACTTTCATTGGCTTGATTGATTTTTGCTTATTTGACTTTATTTTTTATGGTAAACCATAATTAGTTTAATGTATGTATTCTAGACACATCTAAACACCATCAAACTTTTGGCAACACTCCCGACTATCTTGCTTTGAGTAAGTACTTATAAAATCAACTGTTTCTCCCTATTTAAGATTTTTAATGTTACTTCAATAAAACTAACATTATTTGTAACATTTTCTTATGTGAAATTTGAATGAGCTAGATAACTTGACTTGGGGTCCAAAAAAGTTAAGAGGACTGATTGAGGAAAGTGATGAAGGCAGTTCTTGTACCTCCATAAATTTCCCGCTACATCCCAATATAAAAGAAATCCGTTTTTAACTTTTTAGGATCGTGTAATCTGAAAGTCATTTTCACATTCAAACTTCTAGATTATATAATTTGAAAACTAAAAATGACTTTTGATCATTTTTTTTTCCTTAGAAAAAACTTTTCAATTATACAATTAGAAGTTAATTTTGACTTCTTGGATTGCCTATCCGAAAGTTCTATTTTATTTTTGGATTACACAATTCGAAATGGACAGAAAAAAATTATATAAATATATTACAAACCTTTCTTTGAATATAATGCAAATGGTCTTTGTAAGGGCTTTTTCCTTTTGCACCTTCATAATTTTGAAAATGATCATTGTAAAGGTGACTTTTAAAAGAAATATAGGATAACCATAATTCCAAAAGGACAATCAACCTTAATTTTAAGAGAATTTATTCAGTTTTATTCTGTTATGAAATCTGTTATGTAATGTTCTAAAGCATGTTGAGGTGTATTTTTTATTGGAGAACCTTTTTTGTCATCTTTCTTGAAAGCTTTCCACCGGCTTTTATGGTATCAAAGTGTTGGGATTTTTAGGGCCTTTAAAAATATGAGAGATATGAGATATACGAAAGATATATGTGATATGTTATACGGAGGAACATGTTGTTGTATTTTATTGATATACTCTCTATATAAAACAAAATATAACAGAATATCAAATATAAAATATTTAGAATATCTCACTCCTAATCTAAAATAATAGCTAATTTCTAAAACTGAAACATATCTTTAAAACTGAAATATTTTCTAAAAACTAATTTAAATAAAAAAATATTAAGTAATATTCTCAACACAAAACTCCTCTTAGAACTATGCTAATCCTATGTCAAAATGAGTGAGTCTATCCACTTGTGTGTGAGAGACACACTTACTACAAACTTGCAAAGATATTTAACCAGAGGGTTATGATTACATCAATATAGTTCATATAAACATCTACATTAGAGGTTCACGTATGTATAGTAGGTGTAGTGTGGTTGCTCCTACATGGTTGTAGAAGGTGCCTTCATGTAAAAAATTTCATCAAGGGTTTTTTCTTTGGTGCATGTGGCATTAAATGTTTCGTGATGGAAGTCAAGTGGACCGGATCACAATTGAATTGTAGCGTTTTGGCTGTTACATTCTTAAGTGGGTTGACTAATGACTATAACTTTTAGCCTAGTGGTAAACACTCGATCCTAACAATTGATATCAGAATCAAGATCACGAGTAATTTGATTCCTGGTGGACAATTATTGAGGAAGAGATTATTGCGGGTTGAACAATTGTCTCAAAACGGATATCAGGTAGATCAAGTCACAATCCAAGTAGGATTCCTAGTAAATGCTCAATCCTAATATCCTGACACTCTCATTAGTATTATTATGTCAACATGAAAGTATGAGATACACTTATATAAAAAATTATACAAGACTCGACCACAAAATTACAAGTGCATGGACATTGGTATGAGAAACGAGCTTAAAAATTTGTACCGAAAACTTGACCATAATTTGACCATAAAAATGTAAATATGTCAACATAAACGTGAAACACTCCAAAAAGTTACATCAAAGATTGAATAATAAAAGTGTATTTCTATTTACTTAATTGTAAGAATAAAATTATATTTAAAAAATTAATTACGTAAGTATAAACAACTATAAAATAATTATTTTAATAATAAAATTAATATAATTAATATTACATTAAATATATAATAAAATAATCACATGGTTTTATTACCAACTATAATTTATTAATAATTATCAGTTTATAAAATATCTAAAATATATTTTGGGCCTTGAATATATGACAAATCTTAGTGAAATGATAAAACTTTGAAAAATGTCAATGTGTTTTTTTCATAAAATTAAATAAAATATGAACATACTTACATTTATTTTACATTATAAACTATTATTAAAAACACATATTCTCGCATATGCAATGCATTTCAATAGCATTAAAATGATAAGATTTTAAAAATAGAAAAAAGTAAATAATTTTATAAAGATAAAAGTTTAAAAAATTACACGAATATTTTTAAGTCAATAAATTGTATATTTGACCACTCACAATTTTATTATACTAAAATAATTTAATTTTAAAAATTAAAAAGTAATCAATTTTTCAAGGATAAAAAAAAAGTTATTCGTTTATTTTTTAAGTTAGGAAATTAAGCAATTAGTTTTTGGTAGATAATTTTTACTACTATATATTTTATCAAAATTTATTTTAATTTAATAAAAAAATTGTGTAGCTAATAAAGACAAAAGAAAAAGAATTCAAAACATTTATTCCTTTTATATAATAATATAGATAATATAAATATCATTATTGTTCTCAACAATTAGTTCTAAAAAATACCTTAAGAAGTTAGAGTAGCTAAAGTATGAATGCTATGCCGGATTAAAGTCTTAAAAAATACAGAGAATCTGTCCTCTGAGAACACCCAATTCATAGCCTTGTTCTTTGTCGTTGTCATTCTCTTTGTGTAAATCAAAACGCGGAGAAACATAGCAAAGCACATCAGAACTTATAGGTTGCTGAATCTTTGTTTAGGGTTTAGTCACCGAATCTCAACAATGGCTTCTTCGTTGTTCTTCACTCATTCCCATTGCTACTCTTCTTCTACTTCTTCTTCTTCTCTCGTTTTTCGCCTCCACCGTCAACTGGGTGTGGCTCCCACATCTCTCCGGTTATCATCCTCCCATGTTGCCAACGTTGGTATGATAAAGCTCTTAACTTTGTTTTTTTCTTTCATTTTTTGTCTTTGCCAACTTTTTATCTAGTTTTTGGCTTCTGGGGTTCACTGGGTTCTCTTCTTTTTCCAAAAAATAAAAATGTGCCAAAATTTGTTTTTGTTTGAGTTTTTCATTTTTATCTCAGTGGACTTGAGTTTTGAGTGGAGGGTTTTCGTACCGAGTTTACCATTCACTGCAAAATCAGTGCTCAGTCATTTGTCTGCTTATTTGTACTACTTTAATTTTCAGTTTATGCATGGTCGTGTTTCCTTACTAATTGGTTTACATTTGTTGTTAGCATGGAACTCAGATGTAGTCCTTTTGATTCTATTCTCTAATCAGAATTTGAGTTAGTTTTACCCCAGTAATTGGCATAATAAAGATTTCCGTGAGAGGTCAACATATGTTATTGAGGTGAAGCTCTAATTTTGTTTATAGAATAACGCTTTAAGCAGTAGATTGTATCCAACTTTTGTCCTTATTGTTGTTATGGTTGTGGTGTGGTGTGAGTATGTTGGAAGTGCAAGGTTAAAGGCTGGAAAAACCTTGGTCTGTTTAGTTGCAAACTTTTGAATTAGTTATAGACCACTGATTTTATATGATTATATAGTCTTCCAGTTCTCCCTTAGTAATTTATGGCTTTGTTGAGACATGGGCTGTGTTGCTACAGCGTATGTATTAGTGACAGTGTTTCTCTGCTTAGGTTGCTGTTGATTTTAGAAGTCTTTTTCCTCAATTGCCCGGTGGTCAGATTTAAGATGATAGTTTTTTCTTTGAAGAATTCGCGGGGTCTTAGCATGTTGGATCAAGATATTAGGTTTAGGGTGCGTTAGGGGAAGAGCTTCTTTTCAAATTATTTAAGTTTATCTCAGTGTTATTAAAAATTGTTTATGGCGGTGCCTTGGCGGAAACTTTATCCTCTTTGACACAAGTGTTTGGGAGAATTTATGAAAAAAATCTTATGATATGTCACTAATTTCAAAGGTTCATTTCTTTTTTTAATTTGCCTACTGTTGTCATGACTTGTAAATTTAAGACGGTTGATTGTTATGTTACCTTGTACACATGTTTGTCAGTGCTATGCATGTACATGTATTCCCTTACATGTACATGCCAAATTATCTTTCCTCTGCTTGCTATTGACTGAATAAGGTTTTACTAGCCTGTGCTCGTGTGCCTCCATCTGAATTTATATAATATGTACAGCTGCTATGGCTATGGATTCTTCTGCTAAGGTGATTGATGGAAAAGCTGTAGCAAAGCAAATCAGAGATGAGATAACGGCTGAGGTCTCCAGGATGAGAGAAGCTACAGGTGTGATTCCAGGATTAGCTGTAATTCTTGTGGGAGATAGGAAGGACTCTGCAACTTATGTTCGTAACAAGAAGAAGGCTTGTGAATCTGTTGGAATCAATTCTTTGGAAGCTAATCTGCCTGAGGATTCCACAGAAGAGGAAGTTTTGAACTATATTTCAGGCTACAATGATGATCCGTCAGTTCATGGCATCCTTGTTCAGTTGCCCTTGCCTTCGGTATACTTCTAGATCTTCAACTTCATTTTCTTTTGTGGGGCCAAGTATGCCAAAATATATCATTAATCTTTTTTCCTATTTAGGTCCTTAGGCTAGTTAAGCTTTCCAGACATGGTACATACATTGATAACTCAATCTTATAGTTAACTTGCTGGCACCTAAAGTACAACTATAAGATTTTTTAATGGAAGTTTAATTAATTTTCCATGGTCTTGTGACAGCATATGAATGAGCAAAACGTCTTGAATGCTGTTAGAATTGAGAAGGATGTAGATGGTTTTCATCCATTAAATATCGGCCGTCTTGCCATGCGTGGAAGAGACCCTCTATTTGTTCCCTGTACACCAAAGGGATGCATAGAGCTACTGCACAGATACAATGTTTCCATTAAAGGAAAGAGGGCTGTGGTGATTGGTCGAAGCAACATTGTTGGAATGCCAGCTGCTCTATTGCTGCAAGTAAGATTACATTCAACCGAACTTAAACTTTTAGTTAGCACTCCAAAACTAATTTTTATTTCTTTGTCTCTGCTTGCTTCTTTCATTTTTTGCTTCAAACTTATGCGTTTCTACTTCTTTATATGTCTCTTGTGTTACCAGAGGGAAGATGCTACTGTCAGTATTGTCCATTCCAGAACCAGTAACCCTGAAGAGATCATAAGACAGGCAGATATTATCATTTCTGCTGTTGGGAAACCAAACATGGTGAGGGGAAGCTGGATAAAGCCTGGTGCAGTCATCATTGACGTTGGAATCAATCCAGTAGAGGTGAGTAGATTTATATCAAGGTTACATTTTTGCAATGTCTCCAGGGAGATGGATTTAGTAACTTTTTTCCGGAAAAAGTCACGTAACTTCTCTTAATTTTCATGTGTTAAATGACCAACTTTAATTTTTAAAAAAAATATATGTAAAACAAGCCAATTAAAAATTGAGCAAAGTTATGTAAAAGTCATTGAATCAGTTCCCATGCCTCCAGGCTTCCACCTTGATTGTTAATGTATTTGAGAAGTAAATTCATATAGAATGTATCAATTTCAATACCAACACTATTTGAGCAATGCATGTATCGGTTTATTTTGCAGGATCAAAATAGCCCCAGAGGTTATAAACTGGTAGGAGATGTTTGTTACGAAGAAGCCATAAAAGTTGCCTCTGCCGTTACACCAGTCCCTGGAGGAGTTGGTCCAATGACCATAGCAATGCTGCTCCAAAATACACTCATTTCTGCAAAGAGGGTGCACAATTTTGAATGACATTGTGAAAAGGGTCTATAATTTTTGTTTATGGGATTCTTGGATTTTAAGGTAGCTTTTTTCAACATTTTGGAGGGGGGTTTGAGTTTTTTCCTTAAGCCAAAATAATAAGAGAAAATGTTGCTTAGGATGACAGTGTAAAACTTCTCCTTTCCTATAGTTGCATCATATGATGCAAAAATCGTGTGGCTACAAAATAAAAATTGATTGGGAAAACATAACAGTAATCATATAAGAAATCACAGTATAAAAATGCTTGTGGAGGAGGACATTTAAGTTGGTGCATTTTGCTTGAAATCCCATATTTTGAAGCGTATTATATATACTATGCGTATATGCACATGAAGGATGAACCTATAATTCACTAATAATGGATAAAGAACAAAATTTTCTTAAATGTGAGGCATTGGTACTATGAATCCAACTATTTGCTGAATGACTTTGCCTCGATGTTGTTTCGGCTATAGCCTTTTTTTTATATGTCAGAATTAAACACAGTTTATGAGTGTTTATAACAATTTAAGCATCCTACTTAATTTAGTTGACCGGTTTTTATTTCAACTTTGATTGTTTTAACCTTTTTCTCTAACATAAATACCCTTTCATAAGAAGAATGCTAGTTGGTAGCATGATCTTTGAGTAGTCCCGTATCAAATTTCACGGAATGATAAACTTGTTATTAAACCAAAATGTGAACAGACAATCAAAATACAGAGTTTTTGATTACAGCCTATATGGTCCAATGTAGAACATGTATGGGTACACTTCCTCTGCAATTCTCAATAATAATAGTACGTTGCTGCAAATTTCTTCAATTTTCTAGGAACAGAGATTTACACTGCTTCACAGTATCATCTGGGCTTGTAACTGAAAAGAAAAATACAAAGTAATAAGGATCACGTAACCAATGCAAATTATAATGATTCCGTTAATTCTTTTACCGTACTTTGGCTTGGTTGTCAACTTTAGTTGGTTCATTTAAGAAAAAAATATACCAAACTTTTGAAAAAAGTTACTATAATTATTATTGTTTGAGATTTAGAAAAAAACGTACACTTCCAGTTTCTTGAACAATAAGTTAAAAAAGATTTTCTTTTGAAGATTCTGATTCTTTTTTAAATCTTTTAAGTAATTCCAGAAATGGAGAAGCAGTTACTGCCTTTCCTAAAGAACCTAAAGAAAAATGCTTTTGAAGTAATATAAGCTGAAACAAATTGGGTCTTAATTAAAAAAAAAAATTGAATTTGAACTGTTAACCCATGGCACTGAAACAATTATATTTCCTGCACAAATGATAACAAAGTCAAAGTACTAACCTGTGTGTCCGATAGTCCGTTCAGATTCATAGATTTCATGATCATTTCCACCCTGCACAGCAAAAATAAAATAATTATAGGACATTAATCAATCCTTCTGCCTAATTACACTAACAATGCTTTTAGAAGCCAGAAATCTAGCAGTGGAAACAAGTGAAGATTATAATAAGAGAAGTCTATCAATAAATATAAAAACTAAGCATTAATTTTGCTGAATATTTGAAATATTCAAAATGTAGAAAAGGACTCGTGTAACTATGCCAGTAATTATATTGCCAATAACTCGCTTACTACAAAAAGCTTTTGCCTCAACTCACTTGTACGATTTTCATAAAAGTAAGTGACATTGGAGACTCAGACAAATGTGAGTGCTTATGAAGACTGCATAGAATACATACTGATAGCGTATGTATGCAGGGAGGCAGAGAACATGTAAGATGTTGATTTGATACTCCAAACAAGGACTGCATGATAAACTTATGGACTAACCTTGTAAGTTTTGTCACCAAAGAAGTGAATCTCATTGAAATCATCGAGGTATCTTAGGCAGTATGTTTTGTCCCAGCCTTGTGGGAAAACCTGCGGAGTATATTCAAATTAAGCACTGTTAAACTATCACTTTACCAGAAATAAAATCACCAAATCATGTCATGAGGATCATTACTTACATCAAAACTTATCTGTCCTCCAATGGAAAAAGTTAAGTTAAAATGAGCAAACTTCTCGCGAAGTACAGAAACCATTTTTGGGCGTATATTTTGAACCTGAGAGCTTAAATTGCAAAATTTTAGGATAACATTATTCACCTAACATTTCAATTTGGATAGTTAAAATTCTAGTGAATATGAAAAAAACCAAAATAAATAACCTTGTCATATCTCTCAAATTCATCTCTTTCTTCTTGGCTACAGTTTCGGCCAATAGGTGACACATTCAGCATCCCACTACGGAATTCTATAAATGTTCCCCTAAAAATATAGTTATATCAATTAGAAATTAACAGGTTCATATAACTAATCCTTAAAATAAATATTAGCCTCTGAATCCCACTAACCTCTTAATAGGGATATCCAAATCAGCAATATAATGAAGAGTAAAGTTAATGAACTCCTGCAAAATATCACCAACTCTGTCATTATTAAAAGGAATTTATTAATATCAAATGTTTTTTATATATGCTCACAAGTCACAACTTTATTGAATTTAAAAGCAGTTAACAAAAGTATAATCTTCTTTATTCACGGCTTCTGAGCTTACTTGAAATGACCTTACAGATAAACTTCATTGTCCCCGTAAATTTTTTGGGTTGGAAGAGTAACAAACAAAAACAAATTTAGGATGTAGTCAACATCATATAAGGCCATACCTTCAACTTTTCATCTCCAAGGAATGACTTCAAACTCTGAAAAGAGGGCAATTCACAACTTGTCATGGTGTATCAGAGAGAAAAAAATAACATTGGTAAAAAGGAGTGACCGAGTGTGTTTGTGTGTGTGTGTGGTGGGGGGATAGGTTGCCAAATGAAAAACTTTACCAGCTAACTTTCAATAGGTCTTAATGGATATAATTTACTTTACATGCTTTACTGGCTTTATAAAATTTGTATAATGCCTGATTTACTTATAAGTCACAACATAGTGAACTAGTTATGTTTTCTTAAATATCTCAAAGGATCAGTATGAATCTATTAAGATACATCCATGATCATCTCATGACAATTCGTTTCTTTCAGTTATTCAGGTTTATGTATTGTACCTGAGTTCCAACGAGTTTTCCTCCCTTGTGAGCCACAAGACCATTCTCAGAAAAAACATAATCATAGTCATTGGTAACTGCAACAGACAAATATTCACAAATATAAACCCTCCTGTTTGTTTCTTTATTTCATTATTTCATTTTAATAGCTAATCTACAAAGCAGATAATGTATGCTTTTTCAGAAATAGAAGAAATGAAGAACAAATACAATGTAAAGGAAAAGTTTGTAACAATGATTATAAGTTCACTTACGTACAACTAGAACATGAAAATAATACATATGAAGGAATGAAAGAAACGCTAAGATCAATATCCTCAACGCAGCTTCCTACTTGCTATAGCATTATAGTGTCGTGACATGAATCTATTGCTAACCTGTGTTTCCAAGTTGTTCTGATATCTTTATAAGGTCAGAACCCCCAACAACTCCCACTGTTACAACCTGTACCCAGACAACACAAAATTCAACAACAAAAAAGACAGAATATCAGCACAGATTTATGCGTGGCCAAGTAGATGTTGAACTAAAACGCCAAGTAATGAAATGCACTGTATGCTGCAGAGAGATGTGATATCATGGACTTCTATGATCACGGGTTACTCTCAAGCAAGCCAGTTTACGGAGGCAGTGAGGCTCTTCAAGGAAATGATGGAAGCTAAGGTGAAACCGGATGAAATAACGGTTGCCAGTGTGCTTTCTGCATGTGCTCATATTGGTTCACTTGATGTTGGGGAGGCTGTTCATGACTACATACGGAAATATGATGTGAAAGCTGATGTTTATGTTGGCAATGCCTTGATAGATATGTACTGCAAATGTGGTGTAGTTGGGAAAGCATTGGAAGTGTTTAAAGAAATGAGGAAGAAAGACTCAGTGTCATGGACTTCGATCATTTCAGGCTTTGCAGTTAATGGCTTTGCAGATTCAGCACTTGATTATTTTTCCCGGATGTTGAGGGAAGGTGTTTGTCCATCTCATGGTGCCTTTGTTGGAGTATTGCTAGCCTGTGCTCATGCTGGATTGGTTGACAAAGGATTGGAATATTTTGAAAGTATGGGAAAAATTTATGGACTGAAACCTGAAATGAAACATTATGGATGTGTTGTGGATCTTCTGAGTCGCTCTGGAAATTTACAAAGGGCATATGAATTCATAAAAGAGATGCCTGTGACTCCAGATGTGGTAGTGTGGAGGATATTGCTGAGCGCTTCTCAGGTTCACGGAAATGTTCACTTGGCTGAGATTGCCACAAAGAAGCTTCTTGAACTGGATCCTTCTAATAGTGGTAACTATGTACTTTCCTCTAATACTTATGCGGGCTCGAATAGATGGGAAGATGTCGTTAAAATGAGAGGACTGATGGATAAGAGTAATGTTCAGAAACCATCAGGTAGCAGTTTCATAGAAATAAATGGTCCAAACAGTTCTCAAGATTCTTCTATGAAACATCAACAGAAGAGTGAATTAACTGTTCTCTAGAAGATTCATTTTTTACTTCATAAATTGAATTCATTTCTGGGACAGCACGTGCAATGTACAGGATAAACCAAAAGGTCTGAAAATTTTGAACCTGACCTGATGGCCTTATCAACTTCAATTTGTCAAGCAAGTGACTTGATTCTAATTCTTATCTGATGCCATGGAGCACTACTTTGATGGAGAACTAGTAGTTTCCTTTGATGGAGCACTACTTTGATTCTAATAACGGATTACGGATGGAATTGCTAATTGGGCATATGTTTTATTTTGTCTTGCGACGAGTTTTCTCCGGTTCACTGGTTAGAGACTGATTATGCTCACGGTAATGTAATTGTTACTGACTCGATAAGTTTTAGCATAAAATGAGAATTAGTAGGACATAGGTTTAATGATGCCTAAATTGCTAATGTGCTTTTAGTACTAGCGATGTGCTCATTTTGTATTAGTCGCTAGACTAAGTTGCAAACAATGCCCCACTAAAATCGTGAGTGGCCGCTACAAAATCGTATATAGATAGCTGAATCTTTTTCTTCTGTTGATTCCTTTTTACAATTATTATGAACTCACTCTAAAATTTGTACCAGGCAATCAATCCTGGAACATGCCCGGGTTTATTCGAAATGCAGAACAGAGTTGTGTTCATGCTCTCAAATGATGCACTTGAACAGGAAAAAGTATGGGAATCACCTTAAAATTTTATTTACTCTATCGTTTTTTCTTGATCTCATGGTTTAGAATCTGCTATGATGACCCGGTTTGAGTAATTAGTTATGTGTTAATCTTTTTCTTACTTTCTTCTCTTCTGGCAGGCATGGTTTATCATGAAACTTCGGTCAAGGACTCGCAACTATATTATACAAAACATCCGTTCTGGTATTTAAATATGCGCAATAAATGTTAGCCTGATTGCGCTTGTTCTATTGGTTGAGATCGTGTTGAAGGCTTAAATATTAAGAAAGAATTATTAGGCAACCAGAACATCTCTTGTTGTAGAAAGCTCTGGGGCATGTCTTCAAGCACACTTGTTTTATTGATTCTTTGACATTTTTATACATAATACTGGATCAAGTGAACTCCCACTGTTTAAAGACTTCATCTTTTCCCGCGGGAATGCATACGCCCCAAAGTCCCACCACTCCCAACTTTTATACAGTTAAAAAAAATTAGTTTGTTGAATAAAGTGAATCCTGTGATCCTAATCAACCAAACACTTCCACAAAATTCTATCTTTATATTTGTGGTTTTAGTGTTGATCTTTGTATGTGTTCTTCTAGTGTTGATCTTTTTATGAGTTATATTCTTTACTTTGATTATTGAAAAGACAAAATAAATATCAAAACAAAATTCAATACAAATAATTTGATAAAAATAATTAAAATATAAAGTTGCATATATTTTTAATATAATAAAAATGTGAAGCAGATATTTGGCAACTCATATTTTCGTTAGTTTAAAAATAATGTAAACTAATTTTTAAAAACTCTATTATATTAAATTTTTATTTTTATTTTTACGTAAATTGAATTTAGTGATTATCATTGTTTTAAATTTTAAAAATAACTGTAAAATTTTTTTAAGGATGGAACTATTATTACATAGATAAAATAGGTAAAAAGAAACATCAAATTTGAAAATGAAAATGCATTATTAAATTAAAATCGTAGGAAGTTAAAAAAAAAAAACTTTAACCGTCATTATCTCATTTATAATTGAAGCATTTGATCAAGAGGAATAAAATTTATATGGTTTACTTACTCATTTGGTCCATGTCTTCGATTAATAATGTTAAGTTAATTCTTAAATTCTTTTTAGTTTCAATTTGGTTCTCATTTGTGTAAATTAATCCAATTTCATCTTGATTTTTTAAAAATTGATACAATTTAATCATTTTCAATAAATTTCATAAAATAGATCAATGATTTTTTATCAAATTTGACACTAAGATTATATTAATTACATCCTTTCTTCGTTTCAAAAAATTTAACGAAAATAACAAAATTGAATCAATTTTTCACAAATAATGACTAAATTACATCAACTTTTTCACAAATTGAAACCAAATTGAAACTCAAAAAAACTAAAGGACCAACTTGACATTTTTAGACAAAAACAAAGATCAAATAAATTATTAAACCAAATTATATTTCCGAAGAGAAATGGATGGAAGATTATTAGCATGGTAGATACCCAATTTTTCATCATTTGGGTGACTTAATGAATTTAGTGCCACCATTTTTCAATATTGTTCGGTTTGTTTTCATCTTATAATTGTCCACGTAGTGCATTGTTAATTACGTCGAACTTCAATCATGTTAACTTATTCATAAGTGTACCAAATCGTATACAGTGGTGCCCTTTTAAGGGACGGGGAGTTAGGTTCCCCGATTTTTTTTTAATTTATATATATTTTTAAAATATATTTATATTTTATTTTATTGTTTATATAAATTTAGTTTAAAAAAGCTTTTTTAAAAATTAAAAACTATGTATTTTTCTTCTTTTATTTGCTTTCTCTCTTTTTTGTACCTCTCTTTATCACATTTTCTTTCAATATCAATTTTTATCCTTAATCTCTCATTGTTTTCAAAATTAAATCACATCAAGATGAAATTAAGAAGCTAAAGAATATTTTGGACTAAACAATATCTTTTGAGTAGATTGAATTTTTACCCTTTTTTTTTGTTTGAATCAATATGTTTTCATTTTATATATGTGATTTTTCTACATTATAGGAATATCTTAATTTGTTATAGATAATAAAAACATGATCTAGTTATTGATCAAACTCTTTCTTGTGTAGATGAAGTTATTTTAGGCTTTGATGTTGTGTAAGGGAAGAGCTTGTGTAAGGGAAGAGCAATATTGTGAATCTATTCAAGGTCAGGGAAGCTAATCTTTAGAAGTTGTTAATTTTCTTAAAATATTGAGTTTTGGTTTTGAAATTTAGGTTGGAGTATTCATAATTTTTTCTTTTCCTAGATATGTGAGATGTGACAAATTCATATTAAAAAAATTATGATAAAGAATTAAAAAATTGATTTTTCTTTGCAAGAGAAAGAATTTTGATGAAGACGAAAAAAATGTATTTACGTCAAGTAAACTTCAGTTACATATAATGAATTATAAAATTCTTTAGAACGTGATTCGTGATTTGGGGATATATCTTCAAATTTGATAATATACACCAAATCAAATTGACGAGGTACGAATGACTTACATAAAATAGAGTCTATATCATGACTCTTTGCATTTCTATAGCTACAACTGAAAGATATTTTTTTATAATAAAAATAATCAAGAACAGATTGAGAAATAAGATGGAGGTTAAATTCTTAACAAGTAGTATGATGATTTGTATTAAAAGGGATATTGTAACAAGTTTTAGTTCTGATTCAGTTATTGAAGATTTTAAGTAATTGAAATAGCGTAGAGCAACACTATGACTAAAGGTGGTTTTTTCTTTTTTTAATATATTATTGTTGATGATAAACTTTATGTTTCACTTTCATAAATATTGTTGTCATATTTTGTTTGATTCTACTATCATGTGTGTTTGTTTTGAGTAGAGAAAATGATGAAAAAAAATGAAAACCTTTTTTTTAATTAGAAAAAATAATTTATAAATAAAAAATATAACTTGGCCCCCTTGAATTTTTGTCTAAGTTCCACCACTGATCATGCAAATAATCATTTGGAAAATCCGTGTATAGTTAATTGTGTATTTATACAAATTCAAACTAATAATATGACAAAACATTTATTCGAATTTCGCAAAAAATATGATTTTGAACATAAATATACTAAATTAAAGTCATATTACTTGATCGGGGCAAAATTTCACTTGAGTTGAATTTTATGAACTCAACTCAATGTAATACTTTACGCAATATATTTTTAACACAACTCAAACATTCATACCACCAGCTTACAAATTCTAATTCCTTGGAGTTAACACAATATTTGCATCAAATAACTTATGTTATACGTAAACAGATGGGTTTCAAATGATGTTCTGGATGCACATTAGTTAGGAGTTTGGAGTTGCATTGGGAAGAAATATTTTTTTAAAAATTTCAAATGTATTTTGAACAATTTTAATTACCGAATATGGTTATATGTTTTTGAACAAATTTGTAAGTGCAAAAATTTTATTTGTTATAATAAATGAAAGTTTTATTTTCCATATATTTTTAATATGTGAAATAAATATGTTTAGAAAATGTGCTAAAAACTCCTAAGTGTTTTAGTAGCATCTTGACGGGTATTATAGAATCTATCTTTCCTCCGTATGCAATGTCTCCTACATTTTATTCTCTACTATTTCATCTTATGTGTTGTCTTCTCCCTCATCGCCATCTCCCGCTAGTAATATTCATCCCATGACTGCTAGGGTGAAGGCTGACATTTATTATTATGTAATCTTTATTGACTAATTTTTATGTTTGCATTACATTGTTGTAGGAATATATCAATTATATAACCTAAAATGTGAATGTAATTGACAATTTTGAGTTGGATTTATATTGAACTAAAACACCACTTGAGCCAAAATATTTTTTCAAAGTTAGATGTTTTGAGTTATTGGAGGATCATCGCTATCCAAATAATTGTAGATTAACATGCGATATCTTGTTTATTTCAATAACAATGGTTGTTAGTGAGTTTGCATTTAACATTGGTGGTCACGTGTTTAAGGATATCACTCTAATCTAGTTTGTTTCGTATTTTAGTTCTAAATTTTATGATTTCAGAGGTTCACCTTGGCTAGAATTTGGATAAGGGTAGGGTTGACAAAATGGGATATCTCGGTCCGTTTTGACCTAGAACATCTATGGCTCGTAAAAAATAAGGTGGGTTGGACTGACCCATCAAACAGACACAGGTCAATAATGGTAACCCACACAGGCTGGCCTATCACTTTTTTAAAATTTTTGTTTTAATTTTTTTAATTTGTTTTCAAATTTTGAAATTTTTTTAGTTTTTAAGATTTGTTTATATATATAAATTACTATTAAAAATATATTTAATCATATAAAATATTTTTTTAAACTTTGAATTGATTAGTTAAAGTCGTTAATTCGATAAAACTAAATAATTACTATAGTATTACCCTATTATAACTAATAATTATAATTATGTGTAAGTGTTAATGATTTAAATTACAATATTATTATATATTTACACTCTTTTAAAAAGTATAATATAAAAAAATAATTTTTTAATTATTTTTTGTTTTAACTTTTAATTTAAAAAGAGAATCGAGTCAACCTGTCAATGAATTGGTCCATATTTTAACATGTCAAATTGACAGGTTGAATGGATCTAAAACGAATTGACATGTAAAATCTTCAATTAAATCTGTTTGGACAGGCTAACAGTCTAGTCTGTCTAACCTTGTTTGTTTTGCCACTTGGTAAATGTTTTAATTAGACTTAATTGGATATGTATTTATTGAATCAAATTGTTTTCATAATTGAGGAGAAAATATGATTAAACTGATTTTACATAGATATAGATTATACACTATTTTTAGGTGAAAAGTTTAATGAAATAGATAAGTTAAAAATAACTCAGGATATATTATATACTCTTTTCGCATGTCATGAATTCAACTAGTAAATTAATAAAACTAAAATAATAACTTTTAAGCATATAAATTAGATTTTTTTTTTTAAAATTTGAAATCCAAAGTTAGTGTATAAAACATAGTAAAAAATAAATAAAAAAATCTGAAAGTACTACCGACAAATCAAGTAAAGAAGCTAACTTATTTTCGCATACAACATTTAAGAGTTACTTACCACAAGAGATTTGAATTCTTTATCCACACATTAAAAGCCATAAATTTAACACCACCAAGAAAATTTCGTGTTAGTGGAATGAGTGCTTCTGCTTGTTGGAGTAATTCCAGGGTGTTTACTGGTAGGGAGATTAAAGTTTTGAATATTAAGAGAAGTTTGTCTTGTAAGAATAATAGTCTTTTTACG
>Ga0214542_1006783_pt1 | contig 20546 bp, 23 predicted proteins | sample CNSS1metaG_FD_160096 | JGI IMG/M metagenome (GOLD analysis project Ga0214542, IMG submission 160096) | Root nodule microbial communities from cowpea collected in UCLA plant growth center, Los Angeles, California, USA - CNSS1 | ecosystem: Host-associated > Plants > Roots > Nodule | place: USA...
CCCCTGTGGATCGCGCCGACGCCGGGCTCGTAACTCCGGTCGGGCTACGCCCTCCCTGCGTCACGAGCCCGGCGAAGCTCTCTCATCCTGATTGACGCTCCACTGTCACCCTGATTGCCGCGCGGCAATCCAAGGAGAGTCGTCTTCGTTCGACCATTTCCCCCTCAGGCGATGGAGGCGGACCTAAAATGGTGGGCCGATGTTGAGCGAACGAGGAAGTTTGCGCAAAAGCTAGGTGTAGCAAGAGAGAATGTCTACGACGTCGGCAGACATGGCTTATCGCACCAAGTACCGGCCGAGGAGGGATGGGTCCTGCCGGGTACGTTTTATCTCGGTGCGGATACACAAGGCCGCCACGATGGGTGCGCTGAACTGCTTCGCGATGGCAGGACTCTATTCGACGTTCCCGGCATTGGCGACAGCTGAGATGTGGATGGTCCTGCCAGAGTCCGTCCGAATAATCCTGACGGGAGAGATGCCCAAACGGGATACTCGGAAAGGACATCTACTTCCGGGTCCCTCAAGACCTTCACTCGGCGCAGTGACTTCCCTATTCGAACCGGTCCAGAGGCTTCTCGACTACTTGAGGCCTAGGTAAGATTACGCCTGATGTACGACTTGTCATGACACCGATTTCATCGAATGTACTACACTAGGGCGGACGCAATAGGGCGCTGGCAAGATGACGAAGACACAGAATACGGTACGTGAGGGAATTCAGCCTGCTGTTCCGCGCCCGCGGGAGAGATTGCTTCTTAGAATAAGGTCGTGGTCTTCTATGCCGTCCTGTGCCGCGGCGCCGCCGAGACTTTCGCCATCATCGGCCAGCCCAAGAACCTCGGCGCCCAACGCGGCACGACTGGTGCGACGCATTCCTGGGGTTAGACTCCATCAGCTCCAGTATCTTCCGGCTGGGTGGGTGCCGCTGCTGAGCATCGATCCCAAAACCGCATCTAAAGTCATCCCGGAGGACTCCGCTTGGCTGGCTGCCAAACGCCCTGATGGCAAGACGAATGCAGATCATCTGCAGGCGCGTTGGCTGGCATGGCGGGTGCAATGAGCGCCGTGGTGTCTGGCGGACTCCAGAGAAGTTGAGACATTAGATGAACACGAGCAGATTGCTGAGCGGCAGAAAACGTCGAGCGACGCAGCGAATTGACTGACTCGATTCGCCGTGCGGTGATTCTGGTTATTGCCGCAGGATCATGAGCGGCATGACAATGTGCGTCATGCCCCGAATCGGTTGTGGAGCATCCCAAGCAGTCGGGACGCGCAGCCGAACCTCGAGCAGGAACAGCTAATAGTATTCTAGCTGAATCTCTGAGCTCGGGCTGCTCCCGTGCCGTCCCAATGCCCAGCGGTTAGCAGCATAGGGGAACGATAGCACTGGCACTGCTTATCCAGCCGCTCTTTCTCTTGGTGTGTTCTTCGACGCGTGGACCAGAATTGGCCAAGCCTCTCTGGATTGCCATCAAGACCCAGCGCAAGCAGGTGTTTAAGATAATGATCGTGTTGCCGGCGGGCTCAGCGCCTTGCAGGTGGAGCTTCTTGGCATCGAGTGGCGGCGCGTTCGGCTTCGTTTCTTTGGCAAAACATCGTCGTGGTCGGCGGCATGATCAACCATCGCGCCTCAGCCGGGCCCATGGCCTGTTCTCAATGCTAATTTGGCTGCGAGGTGGCACCAGCCGCCTTACTTCTTAAGCTTGAGCAAAAGAGCGCAGACAAAACCAGTTTTGCACAAATCCGTCGAAAATGTTCCGCCGGCGCGCGAATCAGGCTTCAAAGCCCGCTAAACTGCACTGAACGATGTCGAGAGATCGGTAGGATGTAACCGAATTGGTCCAGCAAATTTGGAATTTAGGAGAGTTGTTTGCCTCAGACCTTTCGAGACGCCAGGTGCTATCGCTCGATGCTCTTCGTTCCCGGAGACAAACTCGACTGGATGTTGAAGGCGCCCAAGTATGGCGCCGACGCACTGATGTTCGATCTTGAGGACGCTGTCGAGGTCACCCGAAAGCCTGCGGCTCGCAATGCCGTCGCGACAGCCATCAAGGAACTCCGTACTGGCTCTTTCGGCCGATTCGTGAGGGTCAACGGATGGCGAACGGGCCACCTGCTGGACGATCTGAATGCGATCGTCATCGAGGGCCTCGATGGAGTGGCGCTCGCCAAAGTCGAGGACCCGGAGGATATTGCCGCCCTGGACCGTGTATTGGGGGAACTGGAGAGGGCGCGTGGCCTGCCGGTTGGGGGTATCGAGATCTGCGGTGCTGGTGCGGAAACGGCAGTGGCCATGTACAGGCTCTACGACATCTGCATGGCATCCCAGCGGATCAAGCGTGCCGGCGCTGCCTGTGGTCCAACACCGGGTGGAGATGCTGCCCTTTCCCTCGGCCTCAACAATGCGACCGAGGAAGGGATTTACTTCGGTGCCCACTTCGTGCTGCAAGCGCGCGCTGCCGGTATCGTGCACATCGAGGGCTCCATGACGGGGCAGCTGGATGACCTCGATCTGGTGCGGCGGCTTGCCGAAAAGTCCAAGCGCATGGGTGCGACTTGGGCGATGGCGATCCACCCGAGTCACATCCCCATCATCAACGAGGTCTTCTCGCCATCGCAAGCCGAAGTCAACGAGGCGCGCGAAATCATTTCGGCTTTCGCGGAGGGAGTGGCTCGCGGGGTGGGCGCGATTCGCTACAAATCGAAGTTGCTCGACTACGCAAACGTCCGGGCTGCAATGAATGTCCTGAAAACAGCTCGAGCAGCTGGCATGGACGTCGGCATCGTCCCGAATATTGAAATTCCCGCATATTGAGAGGCAAGCATGGCGGAAGCACTTCAAGGGGTGGTTGTTCTTGATCTCACCGCGTATCTCGCGGGGCCGTATGGCTGCGCTCTCTTGGGCGATGTGGGAGCCGAGGTCATCAAGATTGAGCCCCCGCGCGGCGACGCCTTGCGGCAATATCCGTCGAGCCTAACCGACGAATGCAGGACTTTCCTGGGAGCGAACAGGAACAAGCGCTCGATCGTGCTTGACCTGAAAAGCGCCGAGGGCCAGGCCGCTTTCTATCGACTGGTGGACCGGGCCGACGTCGTCGTGCACAACTTCCGTCCCTCCGTGCCTCGCAGGCTTGGAATCGACTATGAAACGCTGCGAAGCCTGCGCCCCGATCTCATTTACTGCTCGCTGACGGGTTACGGCGAAAACGAAAACGGTCCTCTGCGGGACCATCCTGGCTACGACACGATGCTCCAGTGCTTCACTGGCTTAGCCTCCATGCAGGGAACTGATACCGAGCAGCCGCAGATCTTGCAGGGTTCGATCGTGGACTACCATACGGCCTCTTTTGTCGCGATCGGAATTTTGTCGGCGCTCGTCCATCGGCTGCGGACGGGCGAAGGACAGCATGTGAAGCCATCTTTATTGCGGTCCGCTATTTCATTGCAGGCTGGCCAATTCATATGGGCGGAAAGCGAGCCTCGTGACGTTGAGCGTTGGTGGGGAGCGAGCTACTCGGGAATCTATCCGGCCAAGGACGGCCACCTCTACCTGCAAGCCACCACTTCCGCCTTTTGGAAGCACCTGTGTGACTCTCTCGGTTTCCCAGAGTTGGTGGAGGACCCCAAGTACGATACGCTCAAGAAGCGTGTCGCTCTTAGAGACGAGATCAAGCCGCTGATAAGGGAAGCCCTGAAGCAGCACACTGCCCTTGAATGGGAAGCGTTGATGCTCGGCAAAGTCCCTTGCATCGCGATACGATCGATCGGGAACATGTTCGACCATCCTCAACTTCTGGCAGAGGGGCTCGTTGTCGAACACGATCACCCACGTGTCGGCAAGTACCGGAGCATGAGCAAAGCCGTGAAGATGGGCGTCGGAGACAAGCCGACGACACGCGCCCCGATGCTCGGGGAGCATACGGACGAGGTGCTAAGGCAGTTCGGATTTGAAGAAAGAGAGATTGCCGCGCTGCGGGCAAAGGGGGCTGCTGCATGAAGACGCAGGTCTTCGGGGACATTCGCGTCGACTCGATCACGGAGTTCGAATTCTCGGTCCCCCCAGGCGACCTGCTTGTCGGCCTGACGCCAGAAGACGTTGCGGAACATGAGTACTGGCTGGGGCCTCGCCTGGTGGAGCCCGGAACTCGAAATCTTGCAGTCCATATGCATGCGTATTTGATACGCACGCGACACCATACGATTCTGTTCGACACCTGCTGTGGCAATGACAAGGAGCGGTCCTACTTCCCGGCCTGGCATAGACTGCAAACACCCTTCCTCCAGAATCTGGCGCGCGCAGGTGTTAGTCCTGAGCAGGTCGATTTCGTCATGTGCTCGCATCTGCACGCCGATCACGTTGGGTGGAACACGCGGCTGCTTAATGGCGAGTGGGTACCCACTTTCCCCAACGCCCGCTACCTTATCAGCAAGGGTGAATTCGAATGGTGGCGCGACGCGTTCGAAAGGGGAAGTGTTAAGCCATACCGGAAGCTGTCGTTCACCGACAGCGTATTGCCTGTGGTGGACCGCGGTTTGGCGACATTCGTGGAAGATGACTATGCTTTCGAGAACGAAATGCCGGACGAGGTGCGCTACGTACCGCTCCACGGTCACACCAAGCACCACTGCGGCCTTTACCTGCGCTCGCGATCGCAGGAGGCGATCTTTACCGGTGACGCCATTCACCACCCGATCCAGTTTGCGCGGCCAGATTGGATCAACGCCGGCTACGATAACGCAGCGGCAATCCAAGTGCTACGCGGGCTGATTGCCCGCTGTATTGACACGCCTACGAAGCTCATGACGGCGCATTTTCCCGAACCCACTGCAGGCTGTGTGGTGAGCGGTGCAGTCCACCCTCGTTTTCGCTTTGACGCTGATTGAGAAGAGGCGAGCGTGATCGCGTGAAGCGCATTGGACATGGTGTCAGTCATGAGGCTCTAGATTTGGAGATGGGCCACAAGGCGTCACAGTCGATCGCCTTGACCTTTGCTCACCAATGTTCTTGCGCTGGCGCAGAAACCGCCAACAGCTCGGGCAGCTATTCTTCGGGTCTGGATCGCGCTAGCTAATGCGCGCGCTCGAGACGACCTGTTGACCACCGTTACCGCGGAGCAGGGCACACTATCTCCGAAGCTCGCTGGTCGATTGCGCGCCCTCTTGGATTTGGTTTGCTGCGGAACGTGAAGGTCCTCGGCATAAGAGCGCCCTGCAAGCGCGGGGTTTGTTAGGTCCATGGTGGCAATCCGAGTCTTGGCGGGAGCTTTCTTCTCAATTTGTTGATTTGTTGCCAATTAGTAATGCCAAATCCGTCTAGCCGCGTGCAGAGATGCGGGATTTCGCCGATGTAGCGCCGACAATTGGTGAAAACCGGCTCGGTCGAAAAGCTACCGTTCCCCTTAGGTTCGAGGTGGATGTGCGCCCCCTTGAGCCGTTGACGACCAAGCGTGCGCTTCCCAAAAGAGGGGGAAAATTATGTCAGATCACGTGTCTCGTAAACTTCCGTCCCGCCGCGTGAGCCGACGCACGGTCCTGCAATCGTCGGCAGCGATGTTGAGTGCGCCGCTCATTGCGAAAGCCACCGCAGCCTTTGGTCAGGAAAAACTCGCCGGCACGGGGGAAGTGGTGGTTTGCAGCTATGGCGGCTTGTTCACGGAAAATCTTCGTAAGCATGTCTCTACCCCCTTTACGAAGGCGACGGGCATTAGGGTTGTCGATGTAACAGCTGACGAAGCCGAGCCCCAAATCAAGGCGATGCGCGGAGCTGGCCGGATTGATTGGGATATTGCTTTTGTCAACGCTTTTTGGCCAGCCTACTCGCAATTGTCTCAGGCCGGCGCTTTCATGCCTATAGACTACAGCCTCTGGGATGACGAAGCCCTAAAGGGGGTGCCGGAATATGCTCGCAATACGCATGCTGTAGTCGGATACTCAGGCAGCCAACTGCTGGTTTATGATGAACGTCTTTTCCCAAAGAGCGGCCCGAAGAACTGGGCAGACTTCTGGAATATTAAGGAATTCCCGGGACCGCGGGGATTCGCCGCCAATTCTTATCTTGCTGACATTGCGTTTGCGTTGAGCGCCGATGGCGTCACTCAGAAAGGTCTCTGGCGGTTGACCGATGATATGGTCGATCGCGCAGTGAGGAAGCTCGACGAGATCCGACCCCACATCACGAAATGGTGGACTGCAGCTGGCGAAACCATACCGCTACTCGTCAACGGTGAATACGCGATGACGAGTTCGTTCGATGGCCGTGCCCTGGCGGCTATCAAGAAGGGAATGCCCATTCGCATGGTATGGGACGGCGCCTCTCTAACCGATAACCACTGGACTATTCTAGAGGGGGGGCCGAATAGCGCTAATGCGCAGAAATTCATTGCATTTGTGAATCGGGCTGAAATAGCGGCCAGCTTCACGCAATGGACGGGCTATCCCGGTCCGAACCTAAATCAATTAAAGTACCTGCCGGCCGACCTGGTGCCACTGCTAAGCATAAACCCCGACAACGCAGCGAAGCTTGTCCGGTACGACGCTCCCTGGTTCTTGGAGAGTCGGCCGGATGGCAAATCCAACGCCGAGCACATTCAGGAGCGTTTCTTGGCGTGGCGGGCGCAATGATGTGGTCGATGAGCCAACGGTCTTGCACGCTTTGACCTTCGGCCCGCGGGCTTAATCCAGTTTGGAGTTCGTTCTGGCCCAAGGACCAGAGCATGAAGCGCAGCCATTTTTCGGAAGAGCAGATCATCGGGATTTTGAAGGAGCATGAGGCCGGCGTGTCGGTCGCCGATCTATGCCGTATGCATTGCGTCAGCGATGCCAGCATCTACAATTGGAAAGCCGGCTTTGGTGGGATGAGGTCTTGCAAGCCGAGCCGTTGAGGACGCTGGATGACGAGAACACGCGGCTGAGGCGGCTTTTGGCCGACGCCACGCTGGACAATGCGGCGTTGAAGGACCTCCTGGGAAAGAAATGGTGACGCCCGAGGGGAAGCGGAAAGCTGTCGCGCATCTCGTGGAGTCCTATGGGGTGAGCGAACGGCGGGCGTGTAAAGCCATCGGCTGTTGCCGCATGACCATCAGATACCGGACGATCCGGGCGGATGATGCCGCCCTGCGCCAACGCATGAGGGCGATCGCCGAGGTGCGTCGTCGCTTCGGCTATCGGCGCTTGCATGTTTTGCTCAAGCGGGAGGGTATCTGGTCAACCACGCCGAATGACTGCTGGTCGGTCGACTTCGTCTCAAATCAACTCACCGATCGCCGTCGCTTCCGCATCCTGACCGTGGACGACGAGTGCACGCGCGAGTGTCTGGCCTTGGTGGCCGACACCTCGCTGTCCGGCTCCCGGGTGGCTCGGGAACTGGACTGGGCACGCCCATGCAGAACACCTTCATCGAAAACTTCAACTGCCGGCTACGGGATGAACTGTTGAACCGGACGCTGTTCACGTCGCTGGTCCCAGGCCAGTCTCGAAATCGGACATTGGCGGGACGACCTCACTCGCAACTCGGATGGAAAACGCCATTGGAGTTCGCCTTCACCTGCGACCCGCGACGGGACCTGGCGCTGCGCTATGCCGATGGCTCCACAGCAGCTCCCCTGGCTACCACCGCGCCATGCGCGTAAATCCACCAGCCAGATCGGACTCAGGGCTGGGTGAAGCTTGGGGGCAAGGTTACCGCGAACGCAGCAGTGGTAGCCGCATCGGCGCTTACGGATGATCACGCATCTCGGTCCATTAAAGGCGGCATGACTAGCATAGCGACGTTCAATCGCCTATAATTCCTCCGTAAACGGCATTGCCAGAAGTGCCAGCGCTCGGGGGCGCGCAATGGGTCGCCAAACAGCAGGCTGAACTCCTTCATACACCGTATTCTGTGTCGTCCTCAACTTGCCGGCGCTCGCGGGAGAGATTCCTGTTCCGCTGCGCCGCTGAGAGGCCTCGCCACCGTCGCGGCCAGCCTAAGAACCTCGGCGCCCAGCGCGGCGCGACTGGTGTCATCCATCAACTCTATCTGAGTTGGTAGCTGTCCTAGCGCGTAGCCGGTGGTTTACACACGAGCTGGTGCTTTGCTCGTGTGATCCGAGAGGCGAACGCTTGACGCTCCGATGCCCCGAATTCTTCGCCTCAGACGAAGAATTGCGCCGTTACAAAGCGCCACATTGCGGAAATTCGGCAACGGAATCCTGTAGTACTTCCGCAGAACCCTCGGCTCTATCAAGCGTCGCAACGGAGCGGGGAGCTCACGCGTTTTACCTTAATCATCTGGAAGGTCTATGATATGAAAAGGCAAGGATTCCGTGGGAAGATCGAGGAGGTCATCTACGTTCGACTCAACGCCGGTGACGACCTTCTTCGAGCCATTTGGGACATCTGCAAAGAATACGATGTCAAGACAGGAATCCTTCTGGACGCCACCGGCTCGATGCAAAGCGTCCGGCTGCAGCGGTTTCCCCACGAGCCGCGACCCGGGAATACTGGCATTGATTACGTTGAGATCCCTGGGCATCTCGAAGTGAGCGCGCATGGCATCATCGGGATGGGCTGGGTCCCGGACAAGTCGGTTACAGCGCCGCCAGAGCTCATGCAACGGCGCGGGCCAAGTGAGCTCGACACAGGCTTCGGCAGTATGGCGGGGTTCGTAGGACACCAGACTCCGTATCTCCACTGTCATATCACGGTGTCGAGCGCCTCACAGACCGTCTGTGGTCACCTCATGGAGGGGTCGCTGATTTCCAAAAACACTTGGAACGGTGAAGCGTAGTTGCCCTCACACTTCTCGGTCGCTATCGCAAAGGTTTCAGGTGTTATCTTGAAGGCGACCTGGGACAAGGAGGGCTACTATCACGACATCGTACCGGCATAGTCGCATCGCTGGACAAAATCACGGCGTAACCTCCGCGGGCGGAACTTACGCTGTCCAGCAGTATAGCCCCCTCCGCGAAGCTCGAGGCGCGGTGAGCGAGGCCGCCTCGGCGCACAAGGCGGCCCCGCTCAGAATGGCACATGAAATCTGATAACACTGAACGCGAGGCTCGCGCAGGTAGGCCCGCCAGTGGAGACATCGACCTCAACATGGAGGAACTTGTGCAGGCTAAGGTATCAGACCTCTCTGCTGCTTTTGCTGAGGTGTTGCAGGGCGTCGCGACAACGGCATTGCCTCGCGATGCAGCACAAGCCGCCAAGGAACGCATCCTCGATATGTTGAGCGTCACCTTCAATGGACTGGACGAGCCGGCCTCAGGAGTCGCTTTTCGCTCAGTTAATCCATGCGAGGGCCCGTGTACCGTCATTGGTCGCAATGCAACTGCTACTGCCGCGGACGCAGCTTTTGTGAATGCCGTTACCAGCCATTCCACGGTTCAGGAGGACTGTGGAGGTGGAAGTCATCCGGGTACTTACGTCATTCCAGTATCGCTCGCGGTTGGCGAACAGTATCGACGGTCGGGGAAAGAAATATTGAGTGCGATTGCTGTTGGCTATGAAGCGGCCCAACGAATGGGCACGGCCGTTCGCGGAGGAGTGCACGCGAACCGGTTTCGTGTGGTCTCGACGATTGGGGCTTTCGGCGCGGCTGCCTCTGCGGCAGTCTTGTCTGGTCTTGATACTCGCAAAATTGCCAACGCACTCAACTTTGCTGCGAACATGGCTGGCGGATTTAACGAGGGCCTCGGTGATGGGACCATGGAGTGCTTTTTCCACGCTGGCGTCGCAGCCCGCGCCGGGATCAGCGCGGCTGCCTTTGCTGGAGCCGGTGGTGAAGCGTCGCCACGCACACTCGATGGCTCACATGGGTTCTTTAGTGCGCTCGCGCGCGGCACAAATTGTGACGCCAGCGCTCTAACAGCTGCGACGAGGGAGCTCGGAATCCTTGGCGCCCGGTCCAAGCCGTTCCCCGCTTGCGCGCTCAATCAAGAGACAATGCTTACGATCCGTTCACTCCGGCCCACTGGTCTTTCGCCATCTCAGATCAAGCGCGTCATTGTGACCCGACCTAAAACGGGCATAAACAATTATGACGCGCCTGGACTCTTGGGCACCCCCCCTTATCGCAACAGCCTGCAAGCGCAGATGTCAGCCAAGTTCACTTCAGTTGCTACATTGCTCGGCAAACCTGTCACGGAATTGGCATACTTTCGTGAGTCATTCGGGGATCCGGATGTTGAAGTAGTCGCAAAGAAGACGTCGTTGCTCGTCGCTGAGAGGGACGAAGACGGAATTACCGTTGAAGTATTCTTGGAAAATGGCGCAACTCTCACCATGCGTTCTGCAGATGTGGCCGACATGAGTTGGGATACGGACATGGACGCGAAGTTCATGAGGCTTGCGTCTCCGAGACTTCATGCCGCTACCCGAAGCGTGCGCGATGTCGTAGCCGGTCTAGAGGCTGTGCCTGATATTGGCAGGCTTATGCAGCTCGTCCGAGCATAGCGCTATCGGTGGTCTTGTAGTTTGTTGGTGCTATGGCAGAAGCCGCTTTGGTGTGCGTTTAGATCTGACCTCTGCCAGTGGCAGTCTCTTTACGAACGTTTGGCTGTAGCCGCGTGCCTGGATGCTAATCGGATCGGCCGATTCCCGCTACAGGTTATCGGAGAAACGTACGTTCTGACATTTGGCGAATTGATTGCTAGGCCTTGCCTGCTTGCCACTACACGAATCTCGATTCTCTCGCCCTCTTGCTATCGCCCGCGTGAGTGTGCCCATCCGCTTTCCCATGCGTGATATTGCAAAGAGCATCCGCCAGACGGGCATTCCGCTCTGCGGCCTACTGGCTGCCGTGTAGTTCCGCGGAACGCCTTGGTTTCGGATTGGTATTAACCAGCCAGATTTCCTAGAACGGCTTCAGTCGAGGATGATCTCAGCTCCGTCACGCTGGGGCGGATTGCAGGTGGCAAAACCCACGTCCCTGGTATCCGGGGCGGCCGTCACCGCGCGGTCTCATATGTCTAATAGCTTGTACGGATCAGATCAGCCACCGCTGCCGCCGCACGCCACCGTAACGTTTGCGCGCAGCGTTTAACGTCGGTGCGAGGCAACACCTAACGCCTAACAGCTGGGGGCGCCTCGGAGCATCGTGGGAGCCGTTCAAAACGGCCAAGATCTGTTGGCGCGGCCGAAACAAGCAAGTCAATTAGGCTGCCTGAGCGACTGCTACACGGTGCTCACCGAGCCTCACCGAATGCTTACTGCGCTCCTCTCTACGGGCATGGCGATGGCCAGTGCCTTCGACAGCCCGGCGCTCGCTGCGATTTCGGTGGTGCGTCGCTCAAATGTAGCTGGGACGCGCCTAGCTGACCCGCAGCTTCACAGCAATGACGAAGAGGGACCCACAGGCGAACGCGTAATAGCTGCTCGCCTTCATGGGGATTGCGGCCGAAGTACTTTGCCCTGTTGCCGATTGCAGTGCAGTATCGCCAAATCGTCTGACTCAGAGGACGCCGCATTTCGTCGAGCAGCAGCCGACAATTGGTGAATTTCGGCTGCATTGGTCCTCTACGTTCTTGTTTAACTCCAAGGAATTGTGCCGCCTTAGAGCACACAGAAACATGCACCGGCTTCTAATTAGGGGAAATCCATGGCTGAGAAAGTTTCTCGCGAGTTTCCATACGGTACTGTGAGCCGACGTTCGCTTCTCCAATCAACAGCGGCGCTGCTAAGTCTACCGTTGGTGGCCGATGCGGCCGCTGCCTTGGCCAGGGAAAAACTCGCCGGAAGTGGCGAAGTAGTAGTTTACAGTTATGGTGGCTCGTTCACGGACAGAGTGCGGCGACATGTTTATGAGCCCTTCACAAAGGCGACAGGAATAAAGGTCGCGGATGTGGTGGCCGATTTCGCCGAACCCCAGGTCAAAGCGATGCACCACGCCGGCCGGGTCGATTGGGACGTCGCCATCATCTACTCAAAGGCCTATCCGGAGCTGACCCAGGCGGGCATGTTTGAGCCCATCGACTATAGCCTTTGGGACGACGAGGCGCTCGAAGGAGTGCCGCAATCTGCTCGTCTTAAGGACGCTGTCGTTGCATTCCAAAACGCGACTCTGCTGGTTTACGACGAACGCGCTTTCGCGAAGAGCAGTCCGAAGAATTGGGCCGACTTCTGGAATGTCAAGGAATTCCCAGGACCGAGGGGGCTCAATGGTAGCGGCAGAGCTGGTCTAGGTCCCATGCTGTTTGCCTTGATGGCCGATGGTGTAGCGCACAAGGATCTCTGGCCACTTAGCGATGAAAAGATTGACCGGGCGCTGAAGAAACTCGATGAGATTAAGCCGCATATCACCAAGTGGTGGACGGCAGGCGGGGAACCCATCCAACTGCTCATCAACCGTGAAATCGCGCTGACGAGCGCTTATGATGGTCGTGCTTTCGCGGCAATTCAGCAGGGGGCACCCATGCGTATGATGTGGGACGGCGCTATTACAGTCGAAAACTACTGGACTGTTCTTAAGGGGGGGCCGAACAGCGCAAATGCACAGAAATTCATCTCATTTGTGAATCGGGCGGAAATGGCGGCCGCCTTTACGCAAGAGACCGGCTTTCCCGGACCGAATAAAAATCAGCTCAAGTACCTGCCGGCCGATCTGGTGCCGCTGATCAACATAAATCCCGAAAACGCGGCGAAGGCAATACCTTACGACGTTCCTTGGCTTCTGGCGAAACGCGCCGATGGCAAGACCAACTCGGATCACCTAGATGAGCGGTGGCTTGCATGGCGAGCACAATAACCTCCCACGCTACCGGCACTCAGACGACGCCCTCGCCATCTTCGCTATGCCCGCACTGTGGGCCTGCATGCTGCTGCCTGGAAGCATCTTCTTCGTGGTGCCATTTGTGGTGCGCATCGGCGAAACCCTGTCGATCTGGCGGTATTGTGCAACACTGATCCCGCCGATGTTCACGGTCATGTCTGACATTGGCCCGTATCGCGGCTTTGCGGCAAGCGGACTCGAGCGTTGGTTAGCTTTTGATAGGTCGCAGTGTCCCAATGCTGGCGAGCCATCTCGCCGTGCGTTTCGTGCTACCCGTACCGATCGTCGCATACTTGTCATTCGGCGTTCCGCCTACTCCGTCTTCCCTTGCCCGGCAATCTTTGTCTTTGGCCTGTCGGTCGGGCGGGCCGCTCCTTCTAAGGCGTCTCGATCCAGGCGGGCATACATTTCATTGACGCGGGGTGGACGACATCAGTTGTTTCTTGCTTCGGCAACCGGCCGCTGATGTTGGTTGGCTGGGGGGCGCGGTACGTTTTGTGGATACGCGCTCCGTCGCTCGCCTCTCGTATTAATTTGAACGATGGCCCGAATTCACGAACAAGCGCGCCGAACAATAAAGTTGTGCCAGCAAGCGGCCCGCTTCGGGCCACTAGAATCGACGGTAGCGCACCATTCGGCGGATACGCGTCGCTCTTCTCGATAAAGGCCTGATCGTTCTTGCCATAGAACTGCAGCCTGGGATGGAAGTTTCCGCGATTACCATGCGTCCTTTGCGTCCTCAACACTATCAGATTTGGTAGCTGTCCTGGCGATGTAGCCGGTGATTTACACAGGGCCTGGTGCTTTGCGCGTGTGATCCCAGAGCCGACACTTGACGCACAGAAGCGTCGCATTCTCCGGATCAGGCGAAGACTTGCGTCGTCATTAAGAGCCACATTGCGGAAATTCGGCCAAGGAATCCCGTACTACTTCCGCAGAACCCTCGGCAGTGCGGAGTCTAGGACTGAGGAGTTCACGCGTTTACCTTTTTCATCTGGAGGGTCTATGACATGAAACGGGCTATGGTCAGTGGGAAGTTCGAGGAGGTCATCTACGCCCGACTTGAGGCGGGTGAAGATCTTCTTCCAGCCCTTTGGGACATCTGCAAACAAAACAATGTCAAGACAGGAATCCTTCTGAACGCTACCGGCAACATGAGTAAGCTCAGGTTGATGCGGATTTCCAACGAGCCACGGAAGGACAATTGGGGGGTTGACTTCGTTGAGATCCCGGGGCCGCTCCAGATGACCATGACTGGCCTCATTGGCGTGGGCTGGGTCCCGGACGAGGCGCTGAGGACGCCGCCGCCGGAGTTTTCCCGCCACTACGCCGACACGGGCTTCGGATCTGCCGGCTTCGACGGACACGAGGACCCTTATTTCAAGGTCAATATTACGGCGATGGGTGTCTCGGGGACCGCAGTGTGCGGGCACCTCTTGCAGGGTTCACCGATTGGCAGCGTCAATTGGAATGGGGGGGCTGCTGTACCCTCGCACTTCACGGTCGCTATTGCAAAGGTTTCGGGGTGCATCTTGAGGGCGACCTACGACAAGACCGGCTACTATCACGAACTCGTTCCGGCATAGCCCGTCGCTGGAGAAGAACACGGCGTAGCCTCACCGGTGAATCCCCAATACGAGAGACCTACGCCGTGACCAGCAGCATAACCTCCAGCGCGTTTGCGTTGATTTGGTCCTGCTGACCGAGTACGCCTTCGGGCCTGCACCAGGACACGCTGCCGGTCATATGACTCATGGCGGTTCATCGCATCGTTGCGTGAAATGCGTCGTTCCTGTCCTCCGGCGAGATGCTGCCGACGTTCACCGCCCAATCGAGTACAGTCAGTGGTTGCATCGTACTCGCTGGACAGGGACGATGCTTTCAATCTCCGCTACCCTACGTATGTGGTTCGCACCCGGCACGCCACGATCCTGGTGGATAGCTGCCTTGGCAACGCAAGGGGCGGTCCCGCCGGAGCGCACATGAAGACAGACCAGGAGCTCCTACTGGAGGTCGAAAGTCCGTTGAGGCAGGAGCTGATGCTTGGAATGCTCGCAAGGGGCATACCAATGCGCCAACTAGCCCGCTATCCATTGCGGAAGCCAAGCTGAATGCTCCGGGGCGACGTTCGACGCTGACTTCGGAACGAGCATCGCAACCGTGGCGGCGCAGGCAATCGGTGGAAAGGCCATACACCGAGCAGCCACCGCAAGTTCTTGTTGAAATGGGCAGGACCAGGTGTCACATCGTCGCGACACCAATCAGTCAAGGTAACCTTGCCCTTGAACCGCGCGGAGACCGACCCTGCCTTCATTTTCGCGTGGCGCGAAAGACCTGGTCTTCAGTCTTATCAATTGCTCGTATCCCGGAATGCAGGATTTCAGCACGGCAGGATCGTTCAGCTTCGCCCAAACCATCTCGCGTGGAGCGGCAAGCTGAATTTCGCCCGTCACCCTCGTCGCCATCGAAAGCCTGCGAGTTCGCGAAAGAAGCGCTGAGCCTTGACGTTGAGGCTTCGCGTCGAACCCTTGGCCTTTACTTCAGAGGAGTGACCAGGGCGAGGAAGCCCTGTCCGGATGCTTGAAACGGCTCGAGGCGGATCATTCCGGGACCGGCGCGAACACTCTGGCCATATAGACAGAAAGATCATCCACGATCTCGGCGGCCGAAGCGGGCGTCACCCCGGCCAGCGACTTCGCCAGCTCCTTCTTAAAGTCGAGCTGCATCGATCGCGCGATTTGGATTCGCTGCGCCTGCGGCGATCCGGCGCCATGCATGGACTCCGTCAGATAACCGACGGCGTTCCTGCCAAGCGTCATGTTCTCCACCAAGCGAAGGATGCGGATCCTGTCCTCCGTCGCGACCTCGGCCCGTCCCTTCAGGTACTTCTCGATGATCGGACCGATGGTCTCGTGCCGCAGCTCCCGCTCTGAGGGCAGCGTCACCATCAGTCCACCGGCGAGATCCTGTGCCAGCCGTCCGATCTCGTACGGCAATTTGGTCACATGATGCTTGCAGACATTCGCAAGCATTTCGTCCGGCAGGTACGCTCCTGACTTCATCGGAATTCCCTGATGGCTCGCCGCGATGCCGGCGCTGTAGATCGTCTCGTTAAGGTGGGTCATCTCGACCAACTTGTCGCGGACGTGGGAGGCGCGCTCGACGCCGTTGTAGTCCGCAATCGCCGCCGCCGCGCCGATCAGCACGTCGCCCACCCCCGTCTTGCAGACGTAACTGCGCCGGTGATAGCAGGTAAAACGTTCGACCAGCGTGGAGACAAATTCGAACTCTCCATCGAGGAGGACGAGTTCCCGCGGAATGAACACGTCCTCGAAGAAGATCATCGCCTCTTGGCCGGAAAAACGTGCGTTGCCCGCGTCAATGTCACCGCCTTCGGCGCTGCGGGTGTCGCAGGATTGCCGGCCGTAGATGTAGGTGATTCCCTTGGCGTCGACGGGTATCGCGCCAACGATGGCGTAATCTTTTTCCGCGACGTCCAGCCGCATTGTTGGCATCACGATCAGCCAGTGCGAGTTGAGACAGCCGGTCTGGTGGGCCTTCGCTCCGCTGATATAAACGCCTTCCGCCGTGCGGCGCGTGACGTGCACGAACAGGTCTGGGTCCGACTGCTGCGAAGGAGATCTACCGCGGTCGCCTTTCACGTCGGTCATGGCGCCACCGATGACGAGGTTCGCCCTCTGCATGCTCGCGAGGAATTTCGCGAAGCGAGCATGATAGTCGGTGCCGTACTTCTGGTCCAAATCGTATGTGACGGAATGAAGCGAATTGAGCGCATCCATGCCGACGCAGCGCTGGAAGCAGGTGCCCGTCAGTTGGCCGAGACGGCGCTGCATCTTGTTCTGCATGACAAGATCGCCGGCACGGGACGAGATATGCAAGAAGCGATTCACGCGATCGCCGGTGAAAGGCGAGACGGTCGATCCCAATTCGGGATCTTCGTTGGCGAGATCGTACGTTTGGGCCACCGCGTTTATCGAGGGGCGGATGATCGGATGGTCCACCGGTTCTTCGACCACCTCGCCCATCAAATAGACTTTCAGCTTCCGTCCCCTCAGACTCTCAATGTATTCCGCGCCAGATCGGATCGGATTCCCGGGCCGGGTGCTCGAATCGGCTACGATAAATTTCTGGTCCATTACGATATCTCCGACGAAACGAGCCTATGCACACAATCGCATCGGCACACGCGCAAGCTGTGCTGCTTAGCCTTTCTTGATCAGCGGGCAGGCGCTATCCTTGAGCGGGCTGAAACGCCCGATCGGCAGGGATCACTTGGCGCAGCTTATATTCGCCATTCGACGCCGATGGATTCACGACCTCACACACCTACGTGTCATGCACCAGGAAATGCGTCCTTGCGGATCCGGCCGTCCTTAAAAAAATAGGTGACCGGTGTGACGACTTAGCCTCTTTGGCTGCGGTCGGAACGCCGGCATGTCGCGCTCGACGAATAGCCGCGAGCATCGCCATATGCGGCATCGGCTTCATGCGATCATAGGAGCGCCTGATCACGCACGCTCTCCTCATCGCGTCCCGGTAAGGCGTTGGTCAGCCCGCAGTTCCATTTGCATTATGGCTCCTAAGTGATGTTCACATTTGCGACCGTCAAATTGCGCTGCAAACACGAGATAACTATTGGCGCGCTTGTCGTGAGACACGATTGATACCACGGAAGAAGCACTCAACCAGTTTGCGCGCACCCTATGCTAGGCAAACCAGCTTCTGCGCCACTTTGCGAGCCTTATCCTTGGAGACGGCATGTAAAATCTCCGCTGAGAGCGCACTATCAAGATCTACAATTACTCCACCTCTGAGCCGATTGAGAACGTAGGAATGGCTGTCTTCGCACGATTTAGCCGCTAAAGTCGATTGTTTGCAGTTTTTCCCCGTTGCCCCCTTACCTGCTGCCGCCGGGCGGCGGCGCCTCAACGCATTTGCAGTTCGATCTCGGCCTACCAGAATTTGCTAGCCGTGAAGATGCAATGCTTGCATTCCAAAGTGCGAGCATGCCGGTCTATCATGAGCGCGCTATCCCGAAAGGCGGTCCGAAGGCGCGGGCCTAGAATATCAAAATATAGCCGGAGCCGAGGGGACTCGATGGCAGCCTTGGTTCGGTAGCCTGCTCGTCGTGCCAAGGAGAAGCCGACGTTCGCAAAGGCATAGCAACCGATGGCAATGACATAATCTAGCGAAAGGGGGACCAAAACGGTGCCGAGTCAGGCTAGTCCGGCGCCCCATCGCATAAGGTGTCGTGCGGAAAAATGGGATGAGGCCCCAGAGCACAATTAAACTCGCGGCGCCCCGCCGACCATCGCAATCTCGATATGACCTTGTGCTATGCGCAGCAATGCTGGGGATGGGAGCTCAAATAGTGCTTTGCTCGTTTTGTCGATCATCAGGAAAGCCAGCGTCTGTGCTGGTACACTCTGGCAAACCAAGAGCAGGAAGCCGTAAGCGATGAACGGCGCAAGGTTCGAGCGGAGGAGTTATGCGGGATTTTGGGTGACGAGGTGATCAGGCGGCGTGGTTTGCCGGCATTTGGATGACCTCGATGCCGTCGTTGAATCTGACACCTGCGATCAGCTTCGGCAACTGATTTGTGCCTTTGAGCCGCCGCCAGGTCTTTGCTGCAGCGATGACCAGCTTGAACACCATCAGCCTGGCCGTGGTCGGCGACAACGAGCCCTTGGTGCGCACCGTCCTGTGCCGCACGGTGGCGAACACGCTCTCGATGGGGTTTGTCGTTCGCAAATGATCCCAATGCTCGGCAGGGAAGTCGCAGAACGCCAGCAGCGTATCGCGATCCCTGGTGAGGCATTCAACCGCCCGACCGTACTTGGCGCGGTATTTCTCGGCGAAGACGTCGATCGCCGCCTCAGCGGACGCCCGGTTCGGCGCCCGTTGGACCTCGCGCAAATCCGTCTTCATGTTGGCCTGCACCGAGAGCGGGACCTTATCCAGGACATTCACGGTCTTGTGCACCCAGCAGCGCTGGTGCCGCGTGTCGGGACAGATCTCGTCGAGCGCCTTCCAGAAGCCGAGTGCGCCGTCACCGACGGCAATTTCCGGGGCGATCTGCAACCCGCGCCGTTTGACGTAGATCAGAAGCTCGCGCCAGCTCTGCGCGCTCTCCCGCACGCCAACCCGAAAGCCGATCAGTTCCTTCTTGCCTTCCGGCGTCGCGCCGATCACCAGCATGCATTCGCTGTGATCTTCCATGCGGGCCTGCAGGAAGACGCCATCGGCCCACACGTACACGTATCGTCGCGCCGACAAATCGCGCCTCTGCCAGCGCTCGTACTCGCCCTGCCACTCGGCCGTTAGCCGGGAAATCACCGCGGGCGACAGGTTCGGCGCGTCCTTGCCCAGCAAGGCCGTCAGCGCCTCCTGGAAATCGCCGGTCGAGATGCCGCGCAGATAGAGCACCGGCAACAGCGCATCCAGACTTCTGGTCCGCCGTGCCCACAGCGGCAGGATCGCCGAGCTGAACCGGATCCGCTCGCCATCGCTGGACGCCCCCCGGTCGCGAATCTTCACCCGCGCGACCTCGACCGGGCCGACCCCGGTCTGGATCGTCCGCGCCGGCCCGTGACCATGCCGCACCACCCGGGCGCGCCCGTCGGCGCTTCAAGTCCTTCACGGTGGCAAGAAAGGTCTCGACTTCGACCTCGACAGCCTGCGCCAGAAGCTGCCGCGCACCAGCGCGCAGAATATTGGTCAGTGGATCGTCGATCTCATCGGGCTGACGAAGTGCAACAATATTGCTAGTCTCATTCATGGCGTATCGCTCTCCTTGAGAGGTTCTGGCAGGCTCGACACCCGCCTCGATACGCCGCCTATCTCAGGCCGTCATCACCCAGTTTCCCGCATAGCTCCGAGCGGAGCCACAGCGGTCTACCGCTCTATCAGTCTGGAGCGATGGCTTCGCCGCCAAGATCGGCGCCTCATCTAGATAGCGCGCAACAGTCATCAGCATTGTCGTGGCGATCAAGACAAGCGCGTACAGCGGTCCTGCAAACCTAAAGACGCCAAAGATGAAGAGTGGCGCCACCACCGGGCCGACGACTGTGTCGAGGCTGGATGCTCTAGCGAGGCCTCGACATTCTCTGCGTGCGGTCGGCGGGGCAGGTGCGCTCCGGGATATAGGTTTAACTCGCCGGGCTAGTGGCCGAGCCGAAGAGCAAGGGTCCCGCGACAGACCAGGAAAAATCCGAGAATAATCGTCGAGTTGAAAAATACGCTCGCGCTTACCACCAAGCCACACAGCGTCATGGAGACCGCAAAATCCAGCAATCCGACTATCATAAGCGGTTTACGATCACGCCGATCCAATTCGCGAACCCAAACGGTGACGCAATGGTCCATAAAGGGTGGAGAGAGTGAGAAGCCTTCGCCATCATCTTTTGTCTTTCGGTGACTACTGCGATTGGCAACACTGGCTTGCAGTCAGTGCTTCAATCGATCGGGCGCTCGATCGGAATCGCAGAGTCGACCTCGATGCGGGCGAGGACGTCGGCGAGCCAGGCTTTCGGATCGACGTCGTTGAGACGACAGGTCGTGATCATCGTCAGCATGATGGCAGCACGGTCGGCACCACGCTGGCTGCCGGCGAAGGTCCAGTAGCGCCTTCTCAAGGCGATGCCTCTCAATCCGCGCTCAGCACAATTGTTAAAGGGCATGATGTTTTCAGCGCTCAAACCCGGTGGAGAGGACTGGTCGTCCGGATTAGTCTGTCGAAGCCGGGATAGGGGCGCTGGAGCACGAAACGGTGGCAGGC
>Ga0214542_1006784_pt1 | contig 20543 bp, 17 predicted proteins | sample CNSS1metaG_FD_160096 | JGI IMG/M metagenome (GOLD analysis project Ga0214542, IMG submission 160096) | Root nodule microbial communities from cowpea collected in UCLA plant growth center, Los Angeles, California, USA - CNSS1 | ecosystem: Host-associated > Plants > Roots > Nodule | place: USA...
GAGCTATCAAAAGAGCCAAGGTGGACTAAGTGGAAGTCAACACTTCTTCCTACACCTTATGGATCCAAAGCATCCAAGGGTTAGGAATGCTTCCTCCTTTTCCAAGGCATCATCCAATGGCCAAGATTAAGCCTCCTTCTCCAAGCTTGATCTAAGGGCCAAGATCAAGGCCCACTCCATCTAATGGCTCCCCTTTCTCATGTGTAAATGGCTTCATATAAAAGCCAAAATTTCACTCATTTGTAGACACTCTTGAAATTTTATGCAATAGATGAAACTTGAGTTGAGAGCACTCCTCCCTCTATTGCCTTTGAGAGTCACCACTTTCTAGAGATTTCCTCTCTCTACCTCTAGCCACCTTCCTTAGGCTAGCATAGATTAGGAAATCCTATCACCTCTTTCACCTTCCATTGCTTGCAAGTGCCTTCCAACTTGCCTCCATTCCTTCATCCATTTTCGCTGCACATGGAGCTCTTCATGCACCTTTGGAGCTCCACCATTTCCTTTGATAGCCTCTATCCAAATGATCATAGCTTGAAAAACCACGATTATCCTACCTTAGCAAATTTTGGAGTTTTGGAATTGTTTTGGGAATGGGTGCTCAATCAAGTGTGGGGGTATTCATATTTGTGTTGGTTTTTGGATTGTTCACTCTGTAGAGTGGCCTTGGAAGTTGTTTTAAATTACAAAAATGAAAAACATAAAAAAAGGAAAGAAAATAAGATAAAAGAAAAAGAAGAAAAACAATCTGGGTATAACCATTGTGTGAGGAATGGAATTGGAAGTAAACAAGTTGGGATTGCTTTTGCGCTTGATTTTGACTTTTTCCTCATTGCTCCTCTATTTCATTTGGTTCTTAGACCCATTGCAACCTAAAATGGTGAGATATGAATGTGGGTTTATGAGGTGCAAATGGCATGAAGTGTGTTTGCACTTATTAATCCATTAGATTGTAGATTTCTTCCAGAGTTGATTCACTTGTCATCCATAATTAAAAGGCACATTTATACTTAACCAAATGAAGCTTCTAGGTAAATAATAAGGGAACCACAACCAAATGTTTCAAAAGAAATTAAAAAAGGAACATAGGCTGATGAGTCTCAAATGATATCAAGTGGATTTGTATTTATTTCAGCATTGCTTTGCACATGTGTGCTTAACCTATTTAATACGTTTTCCAGCAAACACTAAAATACAATGAATTCAGAATTTCTATACTCATTGAATTAATCTACTACAATAGCCAACCATAGAACATGCAAAAGATTACACAAATACATGACTGCAATAACTAACCTCAATAACTTAATCCGAGAACAAACCCAGGCAGAACGAATTCATAAACAACCAAAAAATAAACACTAATCGACCAAACACAAATTCCCAACAAAAACCATTATTTGACCCACCCTTAAACAGAAATACTAATGAAAACAAAACCGCACAAATCAATTGTACTTACCACCAATAAAGTTTTCGATAAGCGAACCCTGATGTCCTTCGACGATGAAGACTAAACCCATGACCTAATGCTACTACAAACTACAAACTACAGAAAAATGGGTCCTTTCCACCATTACAAACCACAAAATACAGTAAAAATGGGTCCTTTCAGCCACTACAAACTAAAAACCATAATAAAAAGGGGTCATTTATGCCAAAATTGATACCAAAAACGAACCATCACACCTTTCGTACACTAGGTAAACGAAAAACGTTTCCACCAATAGTAAAAAAGGGGAAATGAAGAACCAAGGGGATTTTCAGAGAAAAAGGGGTTGAACACTTTATTGAAAGGTTGAAGAAGACAAGAGTTGAGGAAACTCAAATTGAGGAAGTAAGGGACATGGAGAAGTAAGCGCGAGTTGAGGAAGAAGAAGAAAACTTTGAGAAGATGCAATTGAAAATGGGTTTCAGAATCACGCTTTTGCACGAAAACTTCCTTTTCTAAACCCTTCTGCTGCCTTTAAACAAAAGGAAATACAAAAGTAAAAGAAACTGTCATTGGAATCTAAGAAAAAAATAAAATAAAATTCTCACTACCACATAAGGTTGCGAAAGAAGTTATCATTTTTTTTTATCGGTGTATCATTTTCATTAAAAAAAAGTACTAAAGGATGTAGATATCAACTGTGCACACAGCGAATATTAACACCACTTCTAATTTCAATTATTTATTTATTTTTATTACTAATTTATTGTTTCTTTTAATAATACCTTTTTTTTATTCTAAAAACATTGAAAACTTAAAAAAAAAAAAAACTTTGACCTAAAATTAAACCTAAAAACTCAAACCCTAAATTAAAACATTCAAATTCCTCAAAATAATGAAAACTAAGGCTGAGAGCACCGTACAACATCATTTCCTCTATCACATCCCAATTCTCTGCCATGGCCTTCATCCACGACACCAGTCTCCGGTCTCCGAGGACAATTCTGGCCACCTTGAAGATCTTCACCTATAAACGCAGTTTCCGCTTCGCTGCCACCACGATCGAATTTCGTCTGAATCAAGGACTTACCGTAGCAGCCTGCACCATCATCACCGGTGTTGCTTCACTCAACCCATTTTAAGCCTCTTGAACCACCACCAACACTGATTCTTCCCCGACCAATGTCATGTTTCGAGAAACGTTTGGAACTGAACCGTATCGCCTCGTCACACTCATCACATTGCCCTAAAAATTGGCATTCTCAAATAACACCAGCCAGCAACGCCGACCACCACCGTTCGTTCAACTCATCGACGATAGCACTCGTGCAAAAATCACGACACCAACAACGCTATTGATGTCATAAAGAACGTTTAGTTTTCTGTTCTGTTCTTGATTGTGACCTTTTCCTTCTATCTAGAGTTCATCTAAATTAAATAGTCTATAATTTACGGTACTATGTCTGTATTGGTGCAAACGGAAGAATTAAAGCAATTTAACAGGAATCAATCGAACACATCTTTGTAAGACAAAAAAAAAACAGAAGCAATCGAATACATCTAAATACGAAGTACATTGGTGGACAAACATATGAATCAAATATGAGGAATTATTAAAGTATAATGCAAATTCTAGAACAATCTAGAAAAATCTAAGATAGAGTTATTGAAATGTAATGAAACTTCTAGAGTATTGGAGAAAAGTTTAGGATAGAAAGAAAAGTCAAGAACATTCTACTATGTAGAAAAATCTAGAACTATTTGCTCAAGTTCTAGCTAGAAGTTTCTAGAATAATCTATGGGTCTATAAATACCCCATGTATCCTACCATTTGGAACATAAAGAACAACTAACACAACATCCAATACAACTACTCTCAACTACAAAATACACTTCTTCCAACTACAACTTCCACATTCTACTATCTCCACAATTTTCTCTATCTTATCAACTATTCCTTTCACAACCTCAAAATACTATCAGCGGTACCAGAGCTACGTTCGGTCATCTACTAGGCGTAGATAAATTTTTCAACTACTTGAAAAAAAATTAGAACTTCATTCTATACTACTTCCAAAATATTTTCTCAACCTATGGCCACTACCAATCAAACATCATCAATTTCAATACCTATTTTCACAGGAGAAAATTATGATTTTTGGAGTGTTAAAATGAAGACATTCTTTCACTCCCAAGACTTATGGGACATTATAGAAGAGGGATTCACTATTCCAGAAGACACTTCCACTCCTACTGCAGCTTAGAAGAAGGAGTTAAAGGAAAACAAACAGAAGGATTCAAGGGCTTTATTTGTTCTTCAACAAGAAGTTGATGACACAATCTTTCCGAGAATAATAGGTGCCACAAGTGCAAAGCAAGCTTGGAACACAATACAAGAAGAGTTTCAAGGAAGTGATGAGGTACGCAATGTTAAACTTCATTCTCTAAGACGAGAGTTTGAATTAATAAGAATGAAAGAATCTGAGACCATTAAAGACTACTATTGTAGAACAAAGGAAATAGTTAGTTAGATGAGAGCCTATGAGGAAACTATTCTTGACAAAAAAATCGTTGAGAAAATTTTAATTTCTATTCCCTAAAAATATGATGCAATCGCAACCGCGATTGAACAAACAAAAGATTTGGCCACATTGTCAGTAACACAACTAATGCGCTCTCTTGAAGCTTATGAACAAAGATTGAAAAGGCATGAAGAAGACTTGGTCGAAAATGTCTTTCAATCAAAACTAAAATTACGGTCTCAGAATAAATAATATGAAGGAAATAAAAGTAGAGGAGAAATTTCTGGAAATAAAGAAAATTCTAGAAGCTTCCCTATGACCCGTCAAGGAAAATATCCCCCATGTGGCATATGTAAAAAGACAAGTCACATGGAAAAAGATTGTTGGCATCATGGAAAACCTCAATGTCAGTACTGCAAGAAATTTGGCCACGTACAAAAGTATTGTCGTAATAAAAATAAGCATCAAGCAAACTTTGCTGAAGAACATAATCAGGAGCAACGCTTATTTTATGCCAATCAAGAATCTCCTAGCGAAGGAGAAGGTTGGTACTTGGATAGTGGATGCAGCAATCACATGGCCAAAGATCAAAGCATCTTTAAAGACATTGATAAATCTGTGAATGTCAAAGTTCGACTAGGAAACGGTGCCACAGTGGAGTCTCAAGGCAAAGGAATTGTCATGGTGGAGACAAAAAAGGTACGAAATTCATCAATGATGTTTTACTAGTTCCCAATCTTAAAGAGAATCTTTTAAGTATTGGCCAAATGATGGAGAATGGATATTCTCTCCACTTTGAGAAAGATACATGCAAAATTTATGACAGTAGAAAGATAGAAATTGGCCAAGTAAAAATGGAGAAGAGAAATAGAAGCTTTCCCATAAGCTTCAAACCTGGAACTAATATTGCCATGAAGGCAGAAGTTGATGACTCGTGGCTTTGGCATAGGAGATTTGGCCACTTCAACACATATGCCTTAAAGCTTCTATATAAGAAAAACATGATGAGAGATCTTCCATGCTTAAAGGAGAATAATGAATCATGCGAAGGATGTCTCCTTGGTAAACAACATCGATTACCATTCTCGACCGACAAAGCATGGAGAGCAAAAGACTTACTAGAGTTGATCCATACTGATGTTTGTGGACCAATGAGGACGCCTTCACATCACAACAACAGGTACTTCATCCTCTTCATTGATGACTTCTCTAGAATGACATGGGTTTATTTCTTAAAGGCAAAGTCAGAAGTCTTTGGAATATTCAAGAAATTCAAGGCCCTTGTTGAGAAGCAAAGTGGAAAACAAATAAAAGTACTTAGAAGTGATCGTGGAAAGGAGTATACATCTCGCGAGTTTGACAAATTCTGCGAAGATGAAGGCATAGAGAGACAACTCACAGTCGCATATACTCCACAACAAAACGGTGTATCAGAAAGAAAAAATCGCACAGTCATGGAGATGGCAAGATCAATGCTAAAAGAGAAAGGTATGCCTAACACTTTTTGGGCTGAAGCAGTCTACACTGCAGTTTACATTTTAAACAGATGTCCAACTAAGGCAGTCAAAGACAAGACTCCTGTTGAAGCTTGGAGTGGAAGAAAGCCATCAGCCAAACACCTACGAGTATTTAGATCTATCTACTACATACATGTTCCTGATCAATGGAGGCACAAGCTTGAAGATAAGACTATACGAGGAATATTCTTGGGATATAGCACATAATCAAAAGGCTATCGAGTTTACAACCTACAAACAAAAAAACTCGTCATTAGTCGAGATGTTGAAATTGATGAAAATGATTCTTGGAATTGGGAAGAAGAAAAAGTTGTTAAAAGGAGCACTTTATTCTAGTGCAACAATATCAAGAAGAAATTCAAGAAGAGGCAGAAGCTTCAGGTACGCCTTCTCCACCTCCATTAGAAGATTCTTCATTAGAGTCCACTCCAAGACGAGTAAGATCTTTGGTAGACATATACGAAACCTGCAATATGGCTATGATTGAGCCTAACTGCTATGAGGAAGCATCAAAGCAAGAAGTATGGGTTAAGGCTATGGAAGAAGAGGTTAAAATGATTGAGAAGAATAACACTTGGGAGCTCGTAAATTGTGCTTAAGGAAAAGACATCATTGGAGTGAAATGGGTATATAAAACAAAGTTCAATCCTGATGGAATTATACAAAAGCTCAAGGCCAGATTGGTTGCAAAAGGCTACTAAGAACAACTAGGAATCGACTACAATGAGACATTTGCTCCAGTCGCACGACTAGATACAATCAAAGCTCTAATAGCCCTTGCAGCACAAAAAGGATGGAACATCTATCAACTAGATGTCAAATCAGCCTTCCTAAATGGAGTGCTCAAAGAAGAGATTTATGTTGAACAACCTCAAGGCTTCATCAATAAAGGCAATGAAGGCAAAGTACTAAGACTAAAAAAAGCCTTATACGGCCTAAAGCAAGCTCCTCGAGCATGGTATAGCAAGATTGATCAATACTTCATCGATCAAGGATTCAAGAGGAGCCAAAGTGAGCCAACACTATATATTAAATCACAAGGTCAGTATCATCTCATTGTCTCCTTATATGTCGATGATCTTTTCTATACAGGAAACAATTTGGAAATGATGAAAGAATTTAAAGAAGACATGATGAAGACATTTAAGATGACCAACCTTGGGTTGATGAACTATTTCCTCAGTATAGAGGTGAAACAACAAGAAGACGGCATATTTATCTCTTAAAAGAAATATATAGAAGCCCTATTGAAGAAGTTCAAGATGTATGATTGTAAACTTGTCACTACTCCATTGGTGGTAAATGAGAAACTACAAAAAGATGATGGAGCACAAGAAACAGATGCATCACGCTACAGAAGTTTGATTGGAAGTCTCTTATATATCACAACCACAAGACCATACATTATGTATGCCACAAGTCTTCTATCAAGATCCATGCAAAAGCCAAGTTAGATTCATTATGGAGTAGGGAAAAGAATTTTAAGATATCTACAAGGTACAAAGGAGTTTGGAATATGGTACAAAACCATGACCAACTCAAGGATCATTGGCTACACCGATAGTGATTGGGCAGGATCAATAGATGACATGAAGAGCACCTCAGGCTATGCTTTCTCGCTTGGATTGGGAATATTCTCTTGGACATCAAAGAAGCAAGCAATTGTGGCACAATCAACAGCTGAAGCAGAATACGTGGCTGCTGCTGAAGCAACAAGTCAAGCTATATGGCTTCGAAATATATTCAAAGATATGGGAGAGAAACAAAGTGGACCTACTACAATCAACTGTGACAATAAATCAGCTATCGCAATGATGAAGAACCCAGTACATCTTAGTAGAACAAGACACGTAGCAATTAAATATCATTTCATCAAAGAAGCAGAGACAAAAATGAAGATCCAACTCGAGTACTGCACAACAGAAGACCAAATGGCAGATATTTTTACAAAAGCACTACCAAAACCAAGGTTTGAACTACTACGCGCTATGCTTGGAGTTACTGAATTTGCATCAAGGAGGAGTATTAAAGTATAATGCAAATTCTAGAAAAATCTAGAAAAATCTAAGATACAGTTATTGAAATATAATGAAACTTATAGAGTATTGGAGAAAAGCTTAGGATAGAAAGAAAAGTCAAGAACATTCTACTATGTAGAAAAATCTAGAACTATTTGCTCAAGTTCTAGCTAGAAGTTTCTAGAATAATCTATGGGTCTATAAATACCTCATGTATCCTACCATTTAGAACATAAAGAACAACTAACACAACATCCAATACAATCACTCTCAACTACAAAATACACTTCGTCCAACTACAACATCCACATTCTACTATCTCCACAATTTTCTCTATCTTATCAACTATTCCTTTCACAACCTCAAAATACTATCAGGAAGTAATCAAGAAAGGAAGAGCAAGACGTTAAACTCAGAAATGCACTAGAAAACAAAAACCTTCGCTGATTGCTCTTTTTCTTTCTCTGGTTCTTTCTTCCCTTATTTTTCTCGCTTCCTCTCTTCCGATAATCTCCGAAAAGAACCCCCAAACCTTTTTGTGCTATCTCTTATTTATAGCTCCCCTAAGTTAATGAAAGGACACACCATTCTGTTATATTAGTTATTGCATTTGTCAAGTGCATGAATGTGTCTGTTGGGGGAACATTCGAGAAGGATCTAAGTGAAAGGCGCACGTGAATGAAGAGAGTGCATTGATGAGTGTGGGAAGAAATTTTAGTGAGAAGAGTGAGTGAGATGCACGGGGGTTAGTGAGAAAGAAAATGTGAGTGTATAAGATGCAGGTGTGGGTAAGCTAAATGGGTGTGTGCGTTGCTGCGTTTTTGAGACGATAAGTGAGTTAGTGAGACCGTTAATGAGTGTGGGTTAGCTTATAGTTAGTAAGTGTGTGAGTTAGAAAAGGGTAGTGTAGGTACATGCGTGTGTTCGCTGTGAGATGGGTGTATTTGCTGTGATACGTTAGTGGGTTAATGAGTTCAGTGAAAGAGTGTGTGTTTGAGGTTAAGTGAGTGAGGAGAGTGCATGGGTGATTGTGACGTGAGAATTGTGGGGTTTGTGGGTGGTGCATGTGTGTGTGGGTTTAGTGAGTTAAGAGTGTGTTTTCGTGGTGCGAGTGTTAGTGATATTGTGCAGTTAGTGTGTTTGTGAGAGAGGAGTGTGGGTATGTGAGAGTAGTGCATGAGTTAGTGAGAAAAAGAAAGGAAAATGATTTTTTTACTACTAAATTTTGACAACTTTCTCCTACAATCTTATGTGGTATCTTCTAAGTGGTTTTCCATTTTTCTGTTTTATCATTCTCAATATTTCAAAACCACTTAAAAAATGACACATCATGCTGTAAGAAAAAGTTGTCAAAATTTAGTAGTCAAAATATCAATGTCCAAAAATAAAATGCATGGTGCAGGTGTGTGTTAGTCTGAGTGAGAGAAAATGTTTAGTGCATCGAGTGAGGTTAAATGGTGTGGGTGTGGTGCGTGAGATGCACTGACGTGTGTGTTGTTTATGAAAGAGAAAAGGGTGAGGTGATGAAAATAGGTCATGGAAGTGTGGGTCCCACAGGTGTGTGTGTGAGAGATAAGGATGTTAAAGTAAGTCAATCCATACAAAAATGAGTGAGTCTAACCTGGCTTACTTTATAATGAGTGTTAGGTTTTTAATAAACTTAAATGTATTAGCCGTTGTGAGTAACTAGTCGTTGTAAGAAACTAGTTGTTGTGAGTAGTAAATGTAATAGCCGTTGGAGTCTAGGTACTTAATGGATCAGTCATTTATAGCCATTTTGAGCACAACAGTAAAAAAATTGTGAGCCTATAAATTGTATTGTTGATAGTATGAATAGTACACAACACAAGAGTTGAATAAACTTTTTTTTCACAAGTGAGGTTTATTGTCTACAAAGTGGTATCAAAAGCTAGTTAGCTTGAGTGTCTAAGTGGAAAAAAGAGAGAGCTAGAGAGCTTGAGTACTTGAAAAAAGAGAGCTAGAGAGCTAAGTGTTTCAGAAAAAAAAATGAGATGGTCAATCTTACAAACAGTGTTTCCCTACCCAAGTTGACAAAAGTTGTCAACTATGACAATTGGAGTCTAAAAATGAAGGTTCTTCTTGGCTCCCAAGAAAATTGGGAGGTGGTTGAAGATGGTTTCGATGAACCAGCCAACACTACAGGTTGGTCAAATGTCTAGTTGAAAGTTTTGAAACACGCACATGGGAAGGACGAGGCAGCTTTGTACATCCTGTACCAAGTTGTGGACAACTCTAACTTTGAGAAGATTGCAAGTGTTAAATCTTCAAAAGAAGTGTGAGACATATTGGACAAGGCGTATAAGGGAGATGATCGAGTGAAGCAAGTGCGGCTTCAAACACTTAGAGGCGAATTGGAGAGCATAAAGATGAAACTATGGCGAATCAACTTAGTAGAAACAGAGAGACATTGCCCGCTAGCCGAGTTATAGAAAAGATTTTAAGGTTTCTGACGGATGACTTTGAGAACGTGGTGTGCACGATTGAAGAGTCCAAGGACTTACCAACAGTCACGGTTGAAGAGCTTGCCGGATCTCTCGAGGCACACGAGCAAAGAAAGAAGAAGAAGAAGGTAGAGTCCCTTGAACATGCACTCAAATAAAAGCCACAATTAAGCAGGAAAAAGCGTTTTATACTCAAAACACTCAAAGCAGAAGAAGAGGTCGGGGAGGTAGAGGAAACAATCGCAATGGTGAAAAGCCAATCCGATATTGAAAAGGAATTGTTTTTTCTACCCTAAATGAATATATAATACATCCCTTTTCGACATCATGAGCAACAATTATGGCCATTTCAATTTGTGCCAAAATACACACAATTACTACTATGAAATGGACTAAAACAACAACTACAACAACACTAATTTAACTAAAATTCAAACCAACACTAAACAAAAATAATACCATGACATTCGTAGTGACAAAACACATATCAACAACAAAATATAGCACAAACACAACCCTGAATAACACTAATAATATAAAAACAACACTGAAAATTAACTTTGACAAAAACAATGCTCCTCGATAACAATGCCAAATTTAAACAGTGTTGTTCTCAAACAAATAAACATATTAAATGTAGAACTCAAAATATCTTCCCAAGGTTATCTCTTAGTGACCAATGTTCTCAATCAAAGGTTCCAAACACTACATAGAGAGGGGAGAAGGGGTTTGGAAAATTCAAAAAATAACAAAAAAGGTTCAAAAATGCAAACTCAAATTGAATATAATAGTGAATAAAATCTTATTGACTCCTTGATTTAATGAAAATCCCTGAATCATAGGTTACTAAATTAATTACTCAGTTCAACTACCTCTCATGATATCTAAAATTAACCAACTAAACAAAGATTTAAACAAGTTTATTATGAAATAAAGCAAATTATACTTCAATCAACTCACACCAACAAATTAAGATGTTGTGAACAACCCACATCCTTTAAGCATGAACAAAGGTTGATTAAGGTGCAGAAACATGAGACTAAAATTAAGCATACATCAATTTCGTGTTCATTCTTTAACCATAGATTGAAAAAGAAAAAATAGAAAAGAAAATGCAAATTGAACAAGAACTTTAAGGTTTAATTTCATTCTCTTTAAGGAATCAATACAAACAATTAGTTCTACATGGATATGAAACTATAGCTCAACAGAAAACGAAAATACATTATAAAGAAGACAAAAACTAGACCGTGTAACCCTAAGTTGGGTGTTGTCCAAAATGCACAAAATGTGAATATAGAGTCGAGAGAAAGAGAGTGTGTTTGAAAACGTAAAAGTGCAGAAATGAGAGATAAAGGACGTGGTCACATCACTAGACCCTAACTAAACCCTAACTTTTCTCTGATCTAGGCCCAAAGTTGGCCCAAAAATAAGACACAGTCAAAAAAAGATGAAAAATGCCTTTCACATTGGTATTGAAGTGCTTGCTCTCACTAACACAAAAAGAAACTTTTTAAGTCTGTTATTTTTGGATTTTTACGTCTGACACAAGTCTGACGTTGTAACATGTGGCGTAATTTTACTTTGGTTCCTCCAAATGACCAATGTAAATTTACGTCAAACCTTGTGAGTTATAGACGTACGTAAATTTTGGAGAACTGACGTAAAAAGTCCTACATCAATTAAGAAAAAGAAAACTATGAAATGACCATTTCTAAACTTTACAATTTGTGTGTTCTTATCAAAGGAGGGATTTTGCTTAAGTTGAGGAAGAGTTGGTGAATAGAGAAACCAAACTTAGGTCAAAGATTGTACCACTCTAAAAGAAGATTCATATGTATATGTTCAATGGCATTGGAGCAGAAGTTCATCTTTCACTTAAGTATCCTTAAACATGTACAACTCTTCTTCTTTTAAGTGGCACAACCTCTGTCCCAAACTTATTCACATGATACACGACTGAGTTCATGTAAAGCCATATAAATCCATGACTGAGTTCCCCAAAAACAGTCACGATCGCAAAACAAAATGGAAACTTAAGTAAACAACCTCATTGACTAAACCAATCGAATAGATAAAATATCCATGAGATGTCCATCACTAAAGATGAAGACATGTCAAAAAATTAACCCTAAACCACCACCATTTTGCCACCAGAGATGAAACCCTAATCATAAGAGTGTTTCAGCGTGTCTTTTCGCAATGAGAATGAGGATAGAACCTGTAGATGTAAATATAAAAATAAATTTATGTCAGTTGCACCTAAGGCCAACATAAATTGTGATTTAACACTTGTTGTGGAAGCGTCTGACGTTAAACTCTTTAAATTGTTTACAAGATTGCCACCACACATTTTACGCGAATTTTTACACCACCTAGTGTGAAACCTGTGACGTGGAATGCACATTTTTTTTTACTGTCTCCAAAGATATGATGCATGGCCCTTACCATCTAAAAGGTCAACCAAGTCTCCTCTCCACTCCATGTGTTACCCCAAGTGTTGGGCGAAGCTTTAAGGCCTTTCTTCATCCATCAAGGTGTGTTTAGCAAGCTTGGGGTGTCCTAGAGGAATTCTCATATTGGGCTAGGCTTCTCACCATCTAAAATATTCAAAGCGAGTCTCAACATAAAAGAAAGAGATGCCAAAATCAAACCTACAAAAACATAACATAAATAATAAGTTTAGAGTTTATTTTAAGACAACAACTAAACTAAGTAAGAGAAAAAAGGTGAAGAAACTTCCCTCATAAAAATGTTTATTTTCCCTAAACACTTTCCTCCATCTTTGGTAGGGGTTAGGGGCTTATCAATTACAAGAGTTAAATATATCTGCACATGTGAGTCCTAATTCTATTAACCATGAAGAATTTTGTTATGATGAGTTTGTTAATCACCCTTAACAAAGGAACTAGAGTCATGATTAAACCTTCCTATCCCTTAGCAATTATCTTTCATGTGGAAAATTCTCTCCTACACATAAAACCTTTCTCACAAGCCTTAACACTACAACCATACCTTATTCTGTATATGAGGCATTAATTGCCAAAAAATGTAAACATGTTATGCATTTGGAAATGAAGGCATTAAAGAAGATAATACTTGGAAGCTAGTTAGTATACCACTTGGAAAATACATGTTGGGTTCAAGTTGGTTTATATAGTAAAATACAAGGCAGATATAACTATTGAGAGGTACAAGGCTAGACTAGTGGCAAGAGAATTCAAACATATGGAGTGGATTACTTTTGGAGAGTTTTAATTTTGGCAGCAAACCATGATTGGAATTTTCAACAATTTGATGGAAAAAATGCATTTCTACATAGAGATCTTGAAGAAAAAAATATATAAGGAAGTATCACCTAGATATACAAGAGAGCTTGAGACAAACACATTGTGTAAATTGACGAAGGTGTTTTTGTTACTACAATTATTCAATGATACGATGGATGAGAAATTATAGTAGATTTAGTGATGGACGTCCTTGGTGGAGGAGTGGAAAGAAATCCATGGAGAAATGATGAGTGCGTATTTTTGTCCTCATTTAATGTTTAATTCTGGGTATTTAATTGAATTTGTGTGCTTAAAGAGTGATTTAATTGATAATTCTGATAATTAGGTTGTTTGAGCTTGTGTGATAAAAATGTCTTAAAAAGTGATTTTTAGCTGTATAAATTATTTTTGGATATTTTAACGTTCGTTGATGCAGTTGAAGTTAAGATTAAGCTCATTCAAGGTGGGAAAATAAATTGATTGAAGTTATAAACCACCTTTAAATAAGGTTGAAATTAGCAAGTTTTGAAAAAATCACTTTTGCACTCCCAGTTTTTATTTTACACACTCCTCCTACAAATGGACCACTTAAAATACATGTTCTGCACTCCTGGTTTTTACTAAATTGCACCCCTTTTACCACTTAAACTCCACTCAACCAGATCATGCCATGTGGCAATCCTCCATTTATTAAACTGACCAATCAGAGAATGACACGTGGTGGCATTCACGGTCCCAAAATTGCAAGCCAAGAGCAGATGCAAGTCGATGCAAATCAGTAGTCCACCGTCAGCCTTGCACCTTGCCGGAAACGGAGAGCACAACAGCCACTCAAGCTTCATCCGCGCACCTTCAAGTAGCCACCACGAAGAAACCCTAATTCTCGAGAGAGAAAATGCATTACCACGTGTTAGTTTCTCAATGGACAGTCAAATGGTCTAGTCAAACTCTGGTCAAATGTTCAAATCTGGTCAAAGACTGGTCAAACGAGAGGGGTTTAACTACAAATATTGATATTTTTGGATTTCCTAGCAAATTTGGACTATAAGATTGAAATGGCTTATTGAGAAAATTAATGCAAATATTATTTGGTGATAATTTATTAGATATCTTTAAATAATTTATTTATTTAATTATATCATAAATTATTAACCAACTATATTTGTTAAATATTTTTAAAACTAACTATCTCTTCAAATATTTTTAAAATCACTATAAAGATAAATAATATTTATCTTTATTTTATAAGATATTTGAGAGGTTTTAGTAACCGAAAAACTCAGTCCAAGTCCTATATAAAGACACCAAGGGAGAAGTAGAAAAGACAAACTCGGGACTTTGGAGTTTTGCAACCCTTAGGGGGGCCTAATTTCGTTTCCTTTTTCTCTCTATTCTTCTGTCTATTTTTATTTTACTTTTGCATTCTATGGATTGCTAAACTTCTTGGGTTGATTCCATTGTAATTTCATTATGGATTCTGAGGTTAGAATGAAATAATTTCTTTGTTCTTTTTATTATTGTTGAGGTTTTCATTTATCTATGACTTTTATCTTTGAATCACGTAAAAAGTAATGATTTTAAATCTATATGCATGTTGATCATATGAGTCCAAGGGTTTTTAAATTTAATTGAGACTTTACTTTGGTTTTATTTAGAAACTTTCATGTGATTAAATGAGTTTTTACCAATGATTGAGACTTTACTTTGGTTAAAGGTATTTACTCTAACGAAAATTAATCGAGACTTTACTTTGATTAATTAAGCTTTTTATTTTGTGAGGAGATAAAAGAATAGACATGATTAGGCATAGTAAAATTTGATTGAGACTGTACTTTGGTTGAATTTACTGTGGATAATCTAAAAGTTCTCACTTTTAATTGAGACTATACTTTGGTTAAAAGAGAGAACGCCAACAAATTAATTGAGACTTTACATTGATTAATTTGTAAATCTACAACAATAATTAATTGAGCAATAATCTTTAGATAACCGATGATGAATCTATTTTGAAAAAGCAATGGAATCAACCTATTTTCTTTACTATTGTTTTTATCTCTTTTTATCTTTTCTATTTCTTTCTTGTTTATCTTAATCCTCCCATATTTTTATTATTTTATTTGACTAAGCGTTTTGTATGGATTTTATAAGAACTAACTTGTTAAAAATCAATTTCGTGTTTGTTGGGAGACGACTTAGGGTTAACTATACCCTTTCTATTTCCTTAACTATTATCTTAGCAATACTAAAGTTGCTACAGTTTAGTAGTATTAATTTGATCGCGTCAACGACAACGTTATCAAGAAAAAACTTGCTCTCGGAAATGGATGCTTTGGTGAAGATGAAAAGTAGAAGTCGTGCTATGGTTTGGAAGGTGGCTAGAGGAGATGAAGAAGAAGGATAGCCATGTATGCTCTCAAATTAATAAAAGTGTGGAGTGATCTCAAAACTAGCATCTACTAGCAAATCAAGAGTGATTACAATAGCCTAAAATTTAGGCTTCTATATGAAAGCAAATACACATAAGCACTCTTAGCCCTTGGATAAGAATGGCCTTCAATCTTGGTCGTGAAAGATGGCTTGGAGAAGGAGGAAGGCTCACGGTCATTGGATGACGGCTTGGAAAAGGAGGAAGCATTCCAAACCCTTGGATGCATTGGATCCATGAGGTGTAGGGAGGAGAGTTGACTTCCACTTAGTCCACCATGGACCTTTGATAGCTCACAACCACCCCTCCTATTGGGCTTAGTCAAGCCCAATTTTAGCAATTCAACTACACATTGTTTGATTTATTATTCTAGAAAGCAAGGCCTAAACAATGGGCCAATCTTATTGCTATTTTATTGTTCTTCGATACACCTCTTCAAATCTTCACATATTCTTTGGCCCATGTGAAGAGTGTGAGAAGCCCATGTGGTTTTGGGCCATCTTAAATGAAGTCCAATTGGATCTTTTTTAGCATGCCCTTTGTTATTGGGCCTCCTGATGGGCATTGGGATTGAGATGCATGTAGGTCATGGATTAGGCCTTGAGCATGATTTGGACCTAGGCGTTGGTCTAAGCTATAAACCTTGTTGGGATCACATCATCCCCTCCCTCTTGAAGAGGATCTGTCCTCAGATCAAGAGGGTTTTTTAAGGCTCACAACAACCAAATTTGAGGTTTCCACTAGGATAAAAAATATATCTGCAATAGTCATCAAATAAAATTGCATTAAATTCAGATAGACCATGTAGTAGACATGAATGTGTAATGTGTGAAAATGGGCTCATAAAATTGGAATAATTTGATAATAGGCCCACTTCACAAAAAGAGTGTCTTACACATTGACTTTGAAAGTCAAAGTGTGTTTTGGCACAATATGTTGAGGAGTATGAAATAAGGGAATGAGATATAAAACAAAATGTTTGAGAGGAAAACAAAACAAAATATTTAATGAAAAATTGAGAAGAGTTTAAAGATGGAAAAACTCTCTTTGGAAATTGGGTCTTCATGGAAGGAATTGGTGATGGATGATACACCAAATCCCTAACAATGAGTTCCCTTCGTTTGAGATGCTCTTTAACTCTACCACTTTTGATTTTCTTTCAAGCTCATTCTCTTGTCTAATTTTCTCTCTTTCTTCAAATTCTTTTCTCTCATTCTCTTCTTTGGCTTTTCTAAGACTCTCCTCTTTTGCCTTTTCTTCTCATCTCTTTTCTTCTTCTCATTTTTATCATATTCCTCTTGTTCCCTTTTCTTTGCCTCAACACGAAGCTTCTCAAGCTTTTCTTTTACTCTTTTCATATCAAACTCTCGAAGCTTTCCAAGCTTTTCTCTTGCTCTCTTTTGTTTTTCTCTCTCGCGTTGTTCACTCAAAAGCAAGTCCAAATTGTTCTTAAAATCTTCTTCTAGTCTAGAAAACTTAGCAAGATTTTGGATGAATGCATCACCTATGTCAATGAAATTTTCTATCCTAGATTGTTGCTCTCGAGTTATCCTAAATGAAGAGGGAATGAAGTGTTTCCACATCATGCTTTCAATTCATAAAATGTTTTAATGCATGATTCTCTCCCCTTTTGCACTTTAGACTGTCTTTTTTGCCACCACTCAGATGCACGTCCTATAAACCTATAAATAACATGCCTAAGAATGTCAAATTGACTATATTTACTAAACAATGGTTGCACCAATTTCTCTGTATCCCACATCCAATCTCTAAATGATGTTGGTCATATATCCTCTCCAAAGAATGGAATGTCACTATGAAATGTATGATGCAACTCATGACTACCATGCTTATGCAACCTAGAACTATATGTAGAATATGTACTCATGGTGATTGAATGAACTTATGAAACTTGAAGAAAGTGTGGTAGAGGAAATCAATCACAAGTGGACCTCCTGGTTAGACGAGGTGAGTCTTTAAGACTTCTTAAATACCAAGGCCAATCCTTGCCAAGATACACTTGTAAAAGGTGTCAAAGATCACACAAGTGTCTAAGTGCTAAGTAAATAGAACACTTGAGTCACTAAGCACAAAACAAGCAAACAAGACTCAAAGAAATTTAACATTAAAAATAGACCCCTAATTGGCAAAATTTTAGAGACTTTGGTCTCACAAATCAAGCCACTATGCAACATGAAAACATGAATCTAAATTGTACGGCCTAAAAGCAAGGTGAGAAAGCACTTAGAACTTTTAACACACTCACTTACTAAAAACGATGCACTATAGTATGAAAAAGGTTCTACTTGGAGATGGGATTGAACACCTTTGGTTCCCCAAGACACCTAAGTAGGCCATTGATACAATTGAGAACTTTAAAGCAATTTTGGTTCACTAATTTGGTACTCAAAATGAAGCAACCTCAAGCCACTTAATATCTCAAATTTTGATGCTCAAAAGATACAATTTCACAAGCAAGGACAATTCAAAATGGTACCAAATAAGATGTGCTAAAAAGAATTACGAAGTACAAAGAAATAAAGCCAAAAATAAGAAACAATGCAACTCCAAATGTGCTGCCAATTTGCACAAAATCAAGAGCCAAGAGCTTGGCTTGTAGCCTCCTTTTGATTTGAACAAGGACCACCACCAAGTAAGGCACTTATAAGCCCCTTAGGCCACCAAAATGAAATGCAAAATGTAAGACCCAAGAAATTTAAATAATTAAGTAAATAATTATTTAATAAATATGGGTAGTGGGACCTTTATGTCCTTTAATGCTGGGGTTTATGACGTGGAAAAGTACTAGCTCAAATGGTTAAGAGTACTTGGTTATTATGAATGGACTTGGGTTTGAGTCTAGTTTATGCCTTTGTATGTTATTTTAATAGTTTATTAATTTTAATGATATGCTTAATCATGATGAGTGATTATAAATTCCTAGATGTATAGGAATTATCACGAATCATGAATTGGTTGAATGGTTGTGCATTAACTCGAAAATGGTGCGGTTGTGTGTTTAAACTTTGGCTTATGCGAAATAAGGTTCCTTTTTGCTAAAATTATTTTTGATATGGATGGGAAGAAATAGAAAACCCTAGGCGTCAAGAAGAGCAGTTGGAAAGGCTGAAAAATCATCATAAAACAGTAATTGAATGATCATTAAGCTCCTTGTTAATGCAAAATTCGTTTTAATAATTAAGGCCATTAAAAATTACAGTAGAAGGTGAGAATAATAGGGAGTTAAGGGTGAGGTAGAGTCCTTTTGATACTTTTAATCAATCTGCACTAAAGAGAGAGAGAGAGAGAGAAAGATAAAAGGGTAATTGGAAGCCATTGAACGTGGAAAAAGAAGAAGGTGCCAAGGAGTGGGATTTTGCTATCATCAAGGATCATAAGCTTTGCAAATTGGAAGCGAGGAAACCACGTTAGGGGAGTTGTACGTCTTATTTTTCTAGTTTAATTGCGTAAACATGTATACAAGGTGATGTATGATTGTTTTATTCTCATGTTTTCTAGAATTGGGTTAAGTTTCTGGAAATTTTCCAGAAATCGCCTGGCAGGCCTTCGAAGCCGCCGGGCGACACATACCTTTTGATGTGCATTTATGGGTTCCTGATGGGAACTGCCAACGGTGATGAACTACCGCCAAGTGATGAATGCATGTGTGGAATAGGGTTTTTTTGTGAAAAAAATGTTGTTTCTCGTGTTTTTCGCGTGGTCTTCAAATATTCATATCTTCTTTGGCCCATGTGAAGAGTGTAAGAAGCCCATGTGGCTTTGGGCCATCTTGGATGAAGCCCAATTGGATCTTTTTTAGCATGCCCCTTGTTATTGGGCTTCTTGATGGGCATTGGGATTGAGATGCATGTTGGCCATGGATTGGGCCTTGAGCATGATTTGGACCTAGGCGTTGGTCCAAGCTATAAGCCTTGTTGGGATCACATCATTTAGTGCCTCAATTGCTTTTAATTCTACTATGTACTAAGTTAAAGAGATGTTGCGTTTGGCTGAAAATCATTCTAGGAAACTTATAAGCAATACAATCTTAGAACTTTTGGAGCTTATGTATTTTAATATCAACCTAGATAGGGCCATGTGGTAGCTTTTAAGGACATTATTTGACAATTTCTAGCAACTAATTGCTTAAAAGTGAACAATGATGGTGTTGTTAGTGGTTGTCCTGGTTTGCTAGCATGTGTTACTATTTTTAGAGAAAGTATAGGAGAATGTTGGAAGTTTTTTGGCCCTTTTGGGAGTCTTTTATGCATTGGAGCGTGCTTGGAGTATGGACTTTTAGAGGTTTTGTTTGGAATGTAATTCATCTTTAGTTTGTCAAGCTTTTTTGAATCAAATAATTGTACCTTGGGGACTCACGAGAATATTGTGAAGTGAATCATCGTGTAGATAAATTAGCTAATTTTTGTTTCATTAATAAAGAGTGATATCACATATAATTTTTTTTTCTTCACGTGTTAGTTTGATTTTTTTTATTATAGGTGTAATTTGTCTATGTTTTATGAGATATAATGTTTTTTAATCATGAGTTTAGTTTGACATGGTGAATTGTATTTTTTTATTATTTTTATTTTTATAAATTTTCTAATGACAAATGATAAATAAATTAACCTAGTTGAAATGTTAAAGTTTATAATAATATTTAAATATGAGCTTATTTGGACTAAATTGAATTTATTATATAAGTAAAAATCGGCTGAAAAATTAATATTTTTTATTCATATAAATTAAATACATTCTGAAACACATGTGGCTATTTATATAAAAGGATCTTTCTCATATTCTAAATAAGTAATTAAAACTATAAAAATAATAATTATACATTCTTTTATATATATATATATATATATATATATATATATATATATATATATATATAT
>Ga0214542_1006788_pt1 | contig 20531 bp, 4 predicted proteins | sample CNSS1metaG_FD_160096 | JGI IMG/M metagenome (GOLD analysis project Ga0214542, IMG submission 160096) | Root nodule microbial communities from cowpea collected in UCLA plant growth center, Los Angeles, California, USA - CNSS1 | ecosystem: Host-associated > Plants > Roots > Nodule | place: USA...
TTCATAAAGCTTAAAGCTTCTAAACTCTTGAAAGACGTTCCAAATCAACTTGAAGGACATATTGCTAAGGAGCAAGTAATTGACACATGAAGGCTCCATCTTAATCTGATGCTTTCTTCAAAAGGTAATGGAAGTTTCTTGGAGTAACTTTCCGAAAGTTTAAAGTACAAAACAATGCTCATTCCTTCACCATCAGTTTCTCCTAAAAAAGTGTACCAATATATAGTGGAACCTAAATTCTGTAAAAGAAAAAAGTATAAGAATATGCAGCAACAATTTTATATTAATGAAAGAGTTTAATGTAGTGAGATGTACACTTTCAATTAAATCCACATTAAGATGTACCCTTAGTTCAAGCTTAAGCTTTGCTGCATTCCTTAGTACCTCATTTATATGTATATAAGTTCTTAACTAAAATATTGAAACCATGTGAAAAAAAAAATAGAAATGAAGCAATAAATAACAATAAATCCATACTTACAAAATAGCAACTTTGTAAGATTGTTTATACTTAAAGGGATGAGAAGTGTTCCCACCCATGGAAATACTTTGACTAGTCTTAGATTTTTTATTGGATTCGAAGAAACCTCATAAAAGGTGTTGCATTAAGCAAAATGACACTTTTACTAAATGAGGCTTACAAGCTACAAAATACAATGTAACCAATCCTCTTAGTGAGTTGTCCACGAAATAGACTAGTATATGAAACATTTAAATAATGATTGTTCACGACTTTCTTATTAGCAATCTAGCATATGAACCACATTTTTGCAACATAATAATTCAATGGTAGTGGCAATATTTGTATTGTCATGCCAGTATTGGTGCGACCTCATAACAACTCTAGATATTGGAGGATGACCAAATGGTGCATCCTCGTAACAAAAGGGGCACAAGAAATATCACAATAACAATAAAGCAAATAGTGTCTTGGTAAAACAAACTAGACTCAAATAGCTAAAAAAGGAATATTAACAAACAATTCATGTGTGGATGATCACTACTCGTTTCCTTCTCTCCTTCTTCATCCTTCTTCAATTTACCACCTTTGTATCTTCTTCCAACCAAAATCTGATTTAGAAGAATAGAAGAAATATTTGATTATAAAGAAAGAAGAAGAAAAAAAAAACAAAACCCCACAAAAAAGGAATAAAGAGATAGAGAGACGGGAACCTCCAAAATGCGGCCGCTCCTCGACATTGGCTTTACAGGTGTGGGTGAGTTGCTTCTCTTCCAAAGGAGTCCTACAAAGTCATGCTTCTCACAATCTCCATCACAATGCATTGCCTATCTATCTGACTCTGTTCCTTTGATTCCAAATCACGTTTTGTAGTGATAATCTATGAAAACCCCAAATCAATTACCAAATTTTCAAGAGTAAAACCCTAAATGGTTTCCCACTTTTCTTAACAATGAAACCCTAAATATATTCTCGTTCCCTACCATTCTACTACAAAATAAAAAGGAAAGATGAAAACTACCTGCAATGCACGCTCAACAGAGAGGAAGGTGCAATGAAGCTAAACTTTGGAGATGAACATAGAAGTTGAATGATAGTGTTGGAGAGATTTCATATACCTAAAACTGGAAGAGGAATTTTTCTTGTGCGTGGGCGAAGAAGAGGAAGGTGTGTGTCGCGTGGAAGAAGATATGGCGACGACCTTAGTGACGAGCGACATTGTGTCCGCCTTGGTACTGGTGTACACTATGCGGATTGAAGATGAAAATGAAAAAAAAAAAACCTTTGAATGTTCTCTTTTGGAGAAGATGAAGGTAAATGAATCTAGGGTTTGGTCTGATTCAATGTTTAGTAGAAGGGGGAAAATGAAATTTCGAAACGAGAGTAAGAGTGGAAGGCCAAAAGATTGAAGTTTGGATTTAAAATTTAAGGGATAGTAAAAATTGTTTATAATATTTATTTAAAATATGACAATTAAAATTGTCGTATGTTGCATGTAAAATATGACAGTTAAAGTCGTCATATTTTATATGTAAAATATGACAGTTCAAAAATTATCGTATTATTATGTAAAAAGTGACGATTTTAAATAACTGTCATATTAAAATCGTCACAATTTACATGATTTAAAATTGAAATACAAAAGCATATAACAAATCATAGTGTTTACAAATTCAACTTGTAAACTGCTTTAAGAAAAATGGCTAGACAAGAGAATTCATGACATGAAAGAACTACACATGACTTCTAAGCCATAACTTATGGATCATAAAATAACGAAAGACTTAAAATAAAGCAATTGTACCGAATAGAATGACCAAAGACTCAATAAAATGCAAAATCATACATCATTTATGATATATGAATTCTAAAAGCACACAAAGATGTTCAAGATGAAACAAATGAATATGAACCAAATTTACAAACAATTAAGCACAATTAATTAGAGACAACACTTTAGGACAAGTAAAGGAAGGTAAGAACAAGACGGAATTGGATGAAGAATACTTAGTTCTTGAAGAACGAGATCTTTGAATACCAAATTTCGCCATGGTTGCTGGAAGATGTTAAGTGGAATAAATGGAGATGAGCATAAGCTTGAGGTTGAAGTAAGCTAAGATGAAATGGAAGGGTAGAGGTGTTCTTAGAGAGAGAGAGGTTCAACCAAATTTCTCAAGGAAGAAGGCTAATGGCCTTGAATAGGACAACCTATTTTAAAGTCTTTTTAGTAAGTATATGTAGTTAAAAAAAATTATATCACAACTTAAATTATTCATAATCTAATTTGTAATCTAAAGAATATTCGTTTTAATAAAAGAATTTATATTATATATAATTCTTTATTAATAATATCCTGGATTCAATATTTAAAGTTAAGTTTTTAAATATAAATATTGTGAACGTAAAGTTTTAGAAAAAATATAATTTAAATGATTGTACAAGTCAAAATTTTACTAGTATACCCATTCCAAAATTATAATTAAAATATATGAAATTTTACAAATGACATTTACTTATCTTTGAAATTTGCATTATACCTAAATTTATTAACTACACAGTACAAGAAAATGTAATCAATTTAAAAAAATAATCATTATATTAATTAAGTTAATTATAAAATAAAAGATATTAATATTTAAAATAGTCTTTATTAATAATAAAAAATTATAATCGATTTTGTAAATTAAAGTTTAAATTGGTAACATTAACAACCAATTGTTTTTGTCAATATAGTAACTAATATTTTTAGATTTTTCAGTTAAATAACCCTTCAACAAATAATTTTAACTTTATATTTTACTTATTTTTTCTTTTATTTTTTCCCTTTGTTTATACTAAATGGACAATCTTTTACACTATTTAAGTTAATCCAGATTTCTAACATAATAATTCATAATGTTTTTTGTGAGTAATTTAGTTTTTAGGTGTATATTGCAACTTGGGAGTTATGGGACAAGAGGAAGTTTATTTTAGTTGGAGAAAAAAAAATTATGAGTCAAAATAAATTTTTTGATACTAAAAAGTGAAGAAAGGATAAGAAAAATACTTAAAAAGTAACCAATTAATTGATTATATAATAAAAAAATTAGTGGGTATTTATACCATAACAATAATTTTTATAGTTTTACATTTTTTGTAATAATAACAAGAATAATAAACATTGATAATAAAATTTATTTATTTTCATTCTGATTTTTATGTATTTCTCTTCAACCAAAGGATTTTCATTTTCAGCAATTTATCATCTAATTTTATTTATTATTTTTTTCATTTTATTCTTTTTTCTTTATCAAACATAACAAACCATATTCCTAACATTTATTCCCTTTATTTCTTTCTTCTCTAACAAATATAAAATAATGCAGAACACATATATATTGAATTAAAAGTTTGGTCATTAATTAAAAATGTATAGATTAATTAAATTGAAACATTAATATTTAAGAGAATATGAAAACACATCTTATCCAAAAACCTAGATGAAAAAAGGGTAAAAAGAAAAGATATAGCAAGTATTTTGTAGCATCTGAAACTGATGGTGCAACATCTTATACCTTCCTCATTCATCTTCACTTACAAATAGAAATGACACCTGCAAGAGACAGGGACATATAGTTGATACCTTATTCTTTTCTTAAGTTCTATAATCATCACAATTGTTTTTATCAATCATATATTCATTCTTATGGCTAAATTGGGTTTAATGGGTATTTTCAATGCACAAAAGATATATAAATATTGTAATTTGTTGTTCTAGATTGGGAGTAATTTGTTTGATTTTTTATCCATGTCTCATAGGTGTAAGTTACGGTTTTCCTAATTTTTCTGGGTTTTGGAGTAATTCTTTGAGGAGTTCAGGAATTAAGGTAAAATGAGGTAACTCAATTTTTTAGTTTGAAAAGAAAAAAAAAAACTTTGAATTATAAGATTGAAATTTTAATAAGAAAAAAACCCTAGAAGAGCTACTTGTGATATTGTAATTTGTTTGAGATGTTGTTAACATAAGAAGTGATTGTTCAATGATTGATTTGATTACAATATTGTAACGAGATAATGAAAACTATATTGTCTACTTACAAATTGATTTGATCTTTCCCTGGGTTTATTTGAAAAAATGAGAAATATTTATGTAAAAGAGAATGATTTCTCACATCAAAATTCTTTTTACACCCATTACTATTTATTTCTATTATTTTTTTTCTCTAGAAATATAAAAGTTTGGGATCATTTTACTTTTATAGATTTTTTAAATGATAATTATTGGTATTAAATAACTTTTTTCTTACAAAAAATCTTAGATTATATATACTTTATTTTGTTTATATTATGTCTTCTAGCTTATTATTATTTACAGGCTTAAATATATTATTGATCTCAACTTTTGGAAATTTTGTTCACTTTAATTTTTGTTTTTTCGAAATGTCCAAAAATGTCTTAATTTTTATAAATTGTGGTTAATTTGGTCATTTTTCTAGACGTCGTTTAAATTGTTAACAGAAGATGAATATTGATGGGCACGTATTACTTTGTGGTTTTTTTTTTAATTTTTAATTTTTTTTCAACTTTGTTATTTTTAAAATAATTGTCCACATGTCAAGTCAGTATTGTGACACGTGAGAATGGTACTACTTACCAAACCAGTGTCACTACCACGTGTCAAGTTAAAATTTTTGTTCGTATTAGCGTCTCGTGTCTTATATTCAATTCAATATTAATATTTGTTAATTTTGTTTGATTTAGTTTCAATTTTCATTATTTTTGTTCAATTTTGTCTCGGTTTTGTCTCTCTACAAATTAACCAAATTTAATTTTTGTATAAATATTATACATTATTTTTATTAAAATTCATTTCTTTCATTATTTTTATACCAAACCTAACTATACTTTTGGAAGGAAATTATTAGATTTATGTTTGATTTTTGCTAATGTAAAAAATAAGGTTGGAGTTAGTTTAAAATTAGAAGAAAAATTCTTCATTATTTTTAAAATTAGGAGAAAAATTCTTCATTATAATTTAAATGATAAGGAAAATTCTTCATTATATTTTAAATGATAAGAAAAATTCTTAATTATTTTTAAAATTAGAAGGAAAGTTCTTCATTATTTTTAAAATTAGAAGGAAAATTCTTCATTATTTATAAAATTAGTAGAAAAATTCTTCATTATTTTTATAATTAGAAGAAAAAATCTTCATTACTCTTAAACCATTTCCAAACCTATTTTTTTATTTTTTTACATGTAGCAAACATGAAACATAAATCAAATGATTTCTTTGCAATAATATAATTATGGTTGGTTTAAAAATAATGAAAGAAATATTTAATAAAAATTTCAGTATAACATTTATATAAAAATTAAATTTAGTCACTTTGGAAAGAGACTAAATTGAGACTAAATTGAATAAAATTAACGAAAATTAGGACTGAATTGAATATAAGACACAATACACTGACACGTGGCAATAATACTAACTTAACACGTGACAATAATACTAACTTGACACGTGGTAGTGATACTAGCTTGACATGTGACTGTAACACTGGCTTGACATATAGCAGTGACGCTGTCACATATCATAATATTGACTTGACATGTATACAACTTTTTTAAAATCAAAAAATTTAAAAAATTTAAAAGAATCACAAAGTGACCTATAGTGGCCACTACTCACCTCCTATTAACAAATTAAACAGCACCTAAAAAAATGACTAAATTGACTACAATTTAAAAAAATTAAAACCTTTTTAAATATCTCAAATAAAGAAGACAAAAATGAATAAAATTTACGAAAATTAAGAACAATGATATATTTAAGTCTTCTCGATAGGAGACTTTATAAATCAAAACTAGTAAAAGTTTGTTACTTCTTGACTAATCATGTTCATAATTTGAAATTGAAGTATGTTACAATGTCTGTCAATAAAAGTAAAAATTGAACATATTTGTTTTACTAAGAAAACCTATATATACAATCTACTTGAGCCATTCCCTTTGGATTTTTTTTTTCTTGTTACACATCTTTGAATATCTCTCATTTTCACATGTCATTGATGAATAAACTCTTCTTGTTGCTCTTATTTTCTCTTTCCACTCTCAATAATAAAAACCACCATAACTTTGAAATTTTGTTGTCCAAAAGGCTTCAGTGCATAAATATCCCTTTTTTCTCTACATCACCCGTTACCATAAAAGTGGACACTTTCTTCAACTCCCTTTTTTCTTCACATACTTCTTTATCAAGACCTTTGATGATTTACTTACTTTATTTTAGTTAAATTTTTCCATTTGTGCCTAATGACAAATCTTGGATGTGATTTGCCTGCAAATAAGAAAATCATGATGAATAACTTATTCAGATTACTTTAACAACAAAAGAAGATGAAATTGACATTAACATTCCTTTTGGTTAAAAATATGTTTTTTAATCTCCAAACTATTATAAAAAATTGTGTTTTGTTCATAAAATAAATTACAAAATATCTTGTCTTTGCATTTTATGAAAATTATGTAAGATATTTTCTTAACAAACGATAAATAAAATGTTTTTCATGTGATAAATAAAATTTCACAATGAACTATAATATAATTTCCACATGCCCTTTGTTAAGGAGATGTTTTACACGACTTTCACAAAATACAATTTTTTTTTAGTTTGAGGTGGAAAAACACATCTATCTTTTCTTTCTACATTTCATTATATAAGAAAAGAAAAGTTTATAAAATAAGTCTCGTTTTAAATTTTCAATATTTTTTTTTTCATTTACATTTATATATTAACAATGGACAATAAACAGTATGAATAAATTATTAATAATGATAAGGTTAGAACTTGCACATCATCCAAACAAGATTAGTCCCCTGTTAGACAGAAAATACTCCTTATAGTAATAAAAAAAATCTGTTTAATAACTTTTCTTAGTATATTATAACTATTTATTTTATATTATTCAAAAGTCATGCCCTTTTGATTTCCAATTAGATATCAGTGCATAAATATTTACATAGACAGAATATTAGTGATATTCCCAAGTTTTTGAAGACCTGATTTACTTGCGTAGCCACCATTTAAAATTGCTTCTTTACAACCATGGCTACAAACTCACCTTGAACACTTGTAATTTAAAACACAACCTTCACTCTAGAACCATTTACAGAACTACATGAAAATCACAATTTTGTTACTTTCCTTGAACATGACAAAGCCCTGGATTAAGCCATTGTTTGTTTTTTCAACATTTGAATAACACTCAAGTGTAAGTGGTAGGAGATAACCAACCAAAGAAAGAATCAGTATAGGAAAGAATGTGCTATAATCTCACCTTGTTTATCCTATCTGAAATATTAGCTATCACAAAGCCTACAAATACCTGCAGCTCAATTCCAAAAGCAAATCCTTTAATATGTGAACAACAATGTTGAATGCTTTGATGATTGTATCATCCAAACATGAGTTCATAAACATTACATCATGGTATGAAAAGTGTTTCCTATGTTATGTATGAAAACTCTGTCATGTAATCATAACTATGCAAGGAATTATGGATGTGGAAGACATACTCCATTTGATGGTAAACATCAAAGTTAGATTTGGATGCTCTGCTGGAGCTTTGGTGTTGTCCCTCTACTGTATCTTCAAAATATACTGATGTACACTATTTTTGATATTTTAAAATATATTAAAAACATTTTTAATAGATAAAATCAGTGTATTTTGAAAGCTCAAGCGTAGGAATAGCACCAAAAAACCAGCAGAGAACCTGAACTGCTCAAAGTTGCATATATCTTTAGCCATAACAATACCTGAGCTGAGCCAAAAATGTACAATACTGAATAATGCCGACCATGGAGCAGCATGTCAGCCAACATAGCAAGAGGAATGGTGAGTGACATGCCCAAAGTGGCCACAAGGGGAGTTGTCCACACAACACAGAGTGCCCTGTGTACATAAAATGAACTCTAGTTTAAAACTTTGGATAACTCTGCATGTATGTGTGAATTAGTCAGATTTATTTCATGTACCAGAAGTAGTCTGAGAGAACACTTCCAATAAATCCATTGGCAAGCACCACTTCATCCACTCTAATAGAATGGGGAATAGTAAACTTAGGTTCAACTCCTATAGCTGACAATGGCCAGACTAAGAAAAACATAGAGGGAAATTAGCAATTTAATTTAGAACAGAAATGAATCCAAGTTAAAAATGAGCACATAAAAAGGAGTACATTTATCAATAACTATAGTCTATAGAGTCATTGCTAGTTGAAAAACTTACTAAGCCACCATAGTGCTAGAAGTGTAAACAATCCAATATATCCAAACAGCTTTTGCACATCAATCCGTTCTCCTTCTTCACCAGAAGCTTTTTTAAGAAGAACTGTGAGACATTAAGGTCAAATAACCAAGTCACCATTTGTATAAATTATCTGAGAAATACAGAAGAAAAAAAGAACATGAACAAAAAGCTAAGACATTGCCTAACCTGTAAACAGACCATATGTAATGGCTGAGAGAAGTCCAAAAAGATCTCCAACAACAGTGCGCTGTCCATTGCTGAACACAAATATCAACTGTCAATGCCCAAAAAATAGTATTACAGAGAGCAAGAAGCTGATAATACATGAAAGACAACAAATTGATTCCTTAAAGTTCAGCATATGAGGAAACCAATTTCCTAAGTTTTGCACAGATTTTCTGATTCCTTGGTCTCTATAACATAATGGATGAAACTTACATTAATACACAAATGAAATGGGGAGACATAGATTTCTCAAAAATGTGATACAGGACAAAGAGGGATCATTTATGCTAGAGATATAAAGAAATTCATAAGCTTCCTCCTAACACTGTCCAATGTTCTTTCTGAAAAAAATGGTCAACATGAGCAATGTCCAATGGCCAATGTTCTACTACCTAATGCTAAGTTTTGTTATCAGTTAAAATTGAAAGAAATAATGCATAAAGAAGGTGGTTTTTCTAAAATCAATATGAAAGGCTTACGAAGGACTTGTTAGATCGTCATCTGTAGCCCATGTTTTCCCCAGAGTTGTCATCACAACCCCAGCCATGCTGACCAAGACAGCAACTATTTTTGCTATATTCAAAGTCTCTTGGCCCATAAACACACCAATGAAGAGAGTGAAGAGTCCTGAAGTAGATGACAACACTGTTGTGCTTGCAACACTTGTTCGTGCCAGGGCAGCATTTGATAGATACTGAAAGCAACACAAAAAAGACTTTATCTGGTAAGTGAATTTTGTAAGGTTGAGTTAAACTTTATTCACTGATGGTATCAAAAATTATTAGGATTTATCCTAACGAAGTTTGTTAGACCTGCTCTATCGTTCTTGCAGCCAAATTTAGACATACTAGAAGTTTTGAAATGAGTGTAGGTGTTCATGTATATCATAATAGTAGGGAGCTCATGGACCAGTTAAAAGATATCAATTTTAAGTTAAACTACCTCTGTTAGAAACCAGATAGGTGCAATGTAAAATCCATAAATAGCAATTTCTCTTGTAGTAAGTTGTTTGTTTGCCTTTGAAGCATTAGGATCATTATATTTAGTCACCAATGGCATTGATTCTTCATTCATTGAAAGGTCTGCATCACTATCTTTTCGAGCCATACTCCCCATTTCCACTTCAGTGTTCCTTTGCCCTCCATTGCTCTTGCGAGGAGAGGTAATCCGGACAGAAAACTCATCCCCACCTCTTCCAGTTTTAGAAGATTGTTTTTTATATAACTTATAAAAGCAGTCCTTAATGAAAGCTATTGGGAGGTACACTACCATAAGAGAAGCTCCAAGATATGTCACTGCAAATGGCTGCTTGTAATCTATAAAAATATCCTGTATGTACAGAAAAAAATAACTGAGAAACATTCATGCATACAAAGCTTTTTGGATGAGCTCCAATAAAAAGTTACCCCTTGAGAAGAACCTCAATTTTTAACAGTTTCAACAACAGAAAATTGATCATGTGTTAATAAGGATTCAGAAATAGAAATTCCACAAAACAGAAGTAAATGCACCGACCTTAAAGTAAAAAAAATCTTCAAGCATACTCTTCAATGCATAATATCGTTTTTGATGAACATATTTAAAACACAAGATGACAAAATATAACCGCAATAGTGGTCCCCTCAGAGACACATTATAATGCAGGTCTGCAATTTTAATAAATTCAAAGCCAAGAGGACTGCATGGTTTTAGGCTAGCTATTCTTTGCAATCAAATTATTCTTGTAGATTGACATGTGAAGTTTCAACTTCAAGCAGTGTATCAATGCAAAGGTTGATCTTATGATTTAGGAACCTTCAAAACCAAGGCATATATATTATGCCAACACATCATCCTAAATGATGTAACATCCTAATTATCAAGACAGAAGGTCCTATTTTTACCTTTTTGTTTGAAACACTAATGGACACCTCTGTCGGCAGGGATTTGAACCATGGTTCATCACGTTATAACATTAGACCTAACTCCTATGGTACAGAAGGTTCTATACCTATATACCAGGACAACAACCCTACAATTGTTTCATTACATGGAGCTGGTAGAAAAGATGCCTAAGGAGAAAAGACATAATTTTCATCCAATGGAAAACACAACAACAACAACAAAAATGTTCCCAAAAGGTGGGGGAACGTACACACATAACCACATTTACCAGAAAGCATTCACCCCAGGGTCCAAACAAAATCCATTAAAATTACATGGCTAAAGAAGCTTCAAAAAGGGTATATTTTGAAAGCATAGAATCGGTAAAACTTTACCTGGGTGACTTCAGCAGAGGTGACCCATATGACAACCACAGTAAGTATGAGGAACAACCCTCCCTTGTATCTCCACCCCATAACAAAAAACTATACCCAGATGGAAAAAGCTACAGGAATTGCAGAGATCCACACGCTTCTGCCTCTGCTAGATCCCAGAATCACCCTTCAACGCATCATCACAAGAACAAGCCTCAAACTTGGCTCACAAAAATTGCGTGAGAAGATTGTGCAGGGAGGTTGGATATTCTAACAACGACAGAAAAGGCATAGAAAATGAGTGGAGAAATGAAACAGCATGGAGAGAAAATGAACGTGTCAACGTCAAGTTTTAGTTTATGAGAATTGTCTCAACGCAATTCTCAAACATGTCAACCTTACTCGGTTCACAAACTTGAAAATGCATTTTTTATTTATTGCATTTCCCTTTCTTTCCTACTACTATTTTTCATTCTTGTGCCCACCCTTTCAATTCTGTTTATGCATTCTCGTGTTACAACATGTGCTTTCTTTCTAACCATAAAATTTGGAGTAACACCATTTTTCTATGAACCGAAAAATTTGTATGTATAAATAGAAACTATAATAATTCTCTATTCCTTTAGAAGACAGTGGTTTCCAGCAGTAATTATCATCAATTCTTCATGGATCGGTCGGATTTAATACAATAAAAGTTTAATTAGTTAAATGGGTTCGCAAACATTTTAATTAGTTCAATCTAAATTACCGTCGTTAAACTACCTTACAAAACATCATTAAATTGATAATGTTATGATAAACAACACCACTAAACTGGGTTTGAACAATTGAATATATATATATATATATATATATATATATATATATATAAAGAAACAACATTTAATTTATATTATAATAGACTCTTCTTGTATTGATTTAACCAAAATGAACGAATTTAGACATTCTAGTTTGGATTGAATGAATTTGTCTAATTGGCGTAACCAAAGTAAGATTTATGGTGTTTATTCATAAAAGTATATATAAAAGTTGAGGAGTTATACTAGGACGAAAATAAAATTTATAACATTTATGTATAAAAAAGATAAAGTTTTAAAAGCTTAAATATGTTCCCCAATAAATAAGTTTTAAAAGCTTAAATTCAATCTATTTAAGTTGACACATTATAGTGCCTTGCGTAAAAGAAAAAACACTAAAATAATATAATCTTCCCACTGGAATCGCTTTCTTAGTATTTAAATCTCTATTCTTATCCTAACTTAAGTGATTGAAGAATATATTATTTGATTACAAGAAATTGGGATGTGAGTGAAGTGGACTAACCTAAGTTGGACTTGAATTTTCAGAATGATTGTGTTAGTTAATGAGTCACTGAGGTGTTGACAAACCAGCTATCAACAAATTAGTAAACGATTCATCTTACTTCCTTACTTTTTAAATGTCTAAAATTTATTTCTATTTATACCTTATTTATAGTTTTTAAGATAATATTAGTTGTTTTCATTATCATATGTCTATTTTAGGTGAATAGAAAAGTATTGTATTTATTATTTATTTATGCATAAATAATAGTAGGAAACATATAAAAAGATAAGTAAAAAAAAAATAGGATTAGTGCAAATGTTGGAAATGGTAGTTAAGATGGCATTATGTCGTTATCCAAAAGCTTATAGTGACTTAAGATAGAGACAATCATTCGTTTGTGTATGAACCTGGCATGTCCCATTCTTTTTGTTTTTTTTTTCCTTCTTTTAATGTTTCTTCTTATTCACGTGTTCTTTTCTCTTTCTAACTCTTTCCCTTCTATACTTTTTTTTTTTTAATTGCACTTTTTTCATTTTTTCAAGAAGAAATCCCTATCATAACATTTCAACTATTTTGTCCAATCATAGTTGAATTTAGATAGAGTTCATTTTTTCCTGGGATATTTACTTTTAATGTTTGTTTTTGCTAAAAAGTATTTTGAAATTTTGCTGATTTTGTCACTTGGAGAAATAATATTCCCTTAATTAGTTCAACTTTTAATATGTGTAAAAGTGTTGGTACAGTCTACACTTTCATTTATTATTGCCTTGGAAATAATGAATTTTTATATAAGGAGCCTATACTAAAATTTAATCTCATTTAAATAGAATTGCTGGCTCTAGAATTATTGATTGTTCGTATAGTAGTAAGTTATTGATGAGTTAGCATTTTATATTGTCTTCACTAACATAAAAAGTGTCTATAACGTATGATATTTTTGACTTTTGATATCTGTGAAAATACTGACGTCATATTGCATAATGTTAAAAGTAACGTCTAAAATAAAGATTGACGTTACTTAGTATGATGAAATAAAAACCTCACATAGCATGTAAATGATAAAATAAGTGAAAAACTTCTTCGACATCCAATTGATTCTTCATGATGCAAGATGATAGATGAAACATTTCAATAATTTGGTGCAAATGTCAAGAAACTATAAAATTGGGCTAGTTAGGATGGGTTGAATCCTTGTGAGAACTTAAGTAGTAAACACAATTTGTGACCAATTTTTGTTGATCTTTTATAATTTGCTTCCTTGGTTATGTATTAAGATAAAATATAGTATGTTGTCTATGATGATTTCAAAACCGATAACCAAGAGATTTATGATTTGAAGATGTTATGGAAAACTAGAGTAGATGTTTTTGATGCGTATTGCAAATATTATTTTAGATTATTTGCAATGTTATTTTACACAATAAATAATTTTCCAACACATGGTAACTAGAGAAATTATAGTGTGAAAGGTCATATACATGACTTATATATGAAAAAACACTAGTTATACCTAATTGAAACATGGAAAAAAGACCAAGCACACAAGGTATTGACAGTTCCTTATTCATAATCATTCCTATTGTAGATTGAAAAAGACATTTAATGGATGTTAAAAGGATGAAGGTTCACCCCATAATGGTGACAAGTATATGAATAGGTAAAAAACATTAACATCTGTTTAGAAACACGAAAGAAGTCCATTAAGAAGAACATTAGAAATAACGATTAATATTTTTTAATCTTCCTTATCGGTGCAAACTAGATGTTTGACACACTATAAATGTGATACACGTGTAGAAAAATATTTGTGATAGTGTAATTAGAACATTGCTCAACATAAAAGGAAAAATAAATGATAAATTGGAAGCATGTCAAGATTTGGTTGACATGCATTTTAAGTTACATCCATAGTCTATTGGAAAATGCATTTACTTGACTCTAGCTTCACATACTTTACAAAAAATAAAATAAAATAAAAGCTTTTGGGAATGTTTACATGATGTGAAAGTTCTACAAGGGTACTCTTCAAATATTAACAATCTTTGATTAATGCATATTTGAAGTTAGTAGGTTTAAAGTCTCACAATTGTCATGTGTTAATGGAACAACTTTTGCTTGTGGTAATTCACAAAGTCTTACCTTCTTTTATTATGGTTGCAATTAATCGATTATGGTTTTTTTTTTCAATGTCATTTGCTCAAAAGTTAGATGAGCTAGGAAATGAAACTATCACAATCTTGTGTTAATTGGAAATGTATTTTGCACTTATATTATTTTATGTTACATTTGATAATTCATTTAGTGACAAAAATCAGATATCACTACAAGACAATTGTGATTTACCTACAAATAATTATATACAAATTTAGATCGTAGGTAAATTTTTTATTACATATCAGTATGGTTATGTATCTACTTTATGTGACATGAATATATTTTGTCGAGAGATATATAAAAATCTTAAAAGAATATGTTAAGAAGATGGTATCGTTAAAAACATTGCATAAAAAATTATTGAATTTTGTTTGGTATACATATTAAAATATGAATGAATAGGAATTCATAAAACTCAACATGAAATGTGTGGAAAAAACATAATTATATATATATATATATATATATATATATATATTTATTTATTTGTGTTTTTTCTTTTATATTATTTAATTATTTTATCTTATAATAACTTATTACTTAATGAAATTTTATTATTTTTCAATATTAACTTTTGGGAAACATACATGATGAATAAGATTCATTACTCTTCTTAAGTTTGTTAGCCTAATAAGACTTATTGACTTTCGTAGATGTTTATAAAACATGTTTGATAAACATTACTTTTAGGCGAGTCTTCTAAATCGATTAGGCTAAGAAGTAAATAGAGACCCATAATAAATAAATAGGACAGACTGATGTAGTAAAAACCATTAAATAAACCAATTTAAATTCATCAAAACCTACTTCTTTTTTTTCAAACGTGTTTTCACCAACAATTTGGTAAAGTTTGAATGAGGAGAATTGGGCATGTCATTTACCATTATCGTTCATTCATTCATCTTTTTTCTTTCTTTTCTTACTCATTATGGCAACATAGCATATGTAGTGTTACATGAAAGCAAATTCATTCATAATTGTAAGTAGCTACTTCTTATTTGCTTACTTCTCTTTTAACCTCTATAAACTAGACTTCACTTTTTTCAAACTTCTTACATTATATCTCTTACTAGCCGTTGAATTTTCGTTCATGCTCCTCCCATCCCTCCCTCAAAAAAACTAATAATAACTTTGCTTCCACAAGTTACAAGGAATTTTAGAAAAGAAAAATAAAACAAATAAAATGATTTTTTTTTCATAAGTTTTAATTGCTTTATAAAACTTTTATTGAATACTTTTTCTAGATAATTATTTTTCACTTCTATATGAATTTATTTTGATTTATTATAAAACATTAACTTTAGTTTATTTTCCTTTTTAAAGGTACTTATAAAGTTTGTCCAAACATTTTAGACATCTTTAAAGGTAGTATTGAATCAGAATTTGTGACCAAGATACAAACAAGTCTTTCGGACAAAGCATGATACCCTATAACAAAACAAAAGGACACGCAAACTCGAAGAAAAAAAAAATCATCATTATAAAACCATGAAAATTATTCAGTAGGCTTACTTATTGCAATATATAGATATATGTAAAAACAAAATTGCTTTTAAATTAATATATTTAAACTAAATATAATTTTAATGTATAAATTAATAAAATTTATTTTCTATAAATTAAAAGATAATATAGTATTTTTTTCCTTTTATATATATTCTTATTTTAAGAAAATCTTTGAATAATGACAAATTTTAGTAATAAAAAATAATAAGACACTATAGTGATCAATTTAGGTACTAGTTTATAAATTAAAAATTATTAATAAATAAAATAGTTTCAAAAAATTATTATTGGTTTTTAAATTGGTAACTAAAATAGTTTCTATTATAATTTGGTCTTTAAATTGGTTACTAACATTAGTTACCAAAGTTTTGGTTAACAAATAAACTGGTCATTAATTTAGTCTCTGATTAAAAAATTGATCGTTACAGTAGTATTTAAACATATTTTTTGTCGTTAAATATTTTTATTATTTAATAATTTTTTTATATTGAAAATGCAAAACAATATGAATATCTTTAGTTTCAAAAGAAAAAATGAAAAATATAGTATATGTGATAATAAAATTCTAACGTCCCAATTAAATGGATAAAAATCAATTTAAATAAAATGCCGCATATAACAATATTCAGAGAGTGCGGAAAACTGGAAAATGAAGTACACAGTATCCCAACATAACAAAAAGGGGAAAAGGCCCCACACGACCTAAACAAAGTACAAGGTCTCGTTAAGTGCGAGCAGACTACTACTACTAAACTTCCAAAAGTTATGGGTCCCCAAAGTGAGCCCGATAGACATCCAAGATTCATCAAACCGCAGTGTCTCCATTATTATTACCACTGCTGGAAGTTCTCACATCTGCTCACATCAACAAGGTTGATGATCATCGCAAAGGAGGAAACCACACATGACACAGAAGCAAGCGAAAGGGGTAAGCTAGCGAAGAAGTCATCATATCATACACTCAACATACAATTTAAATAATCAAATATACATAGCAGACATCCACATATGAGGTACCAAACCATATAAAACACCAAGACTTGACTATCCGGATACGCATAATGAGGCACCACCACGTGGCAGTGGAATTATGTCCTAGCAGTGAGGCGTCACCACGAGGCCTTCGCGGAATTACACCCTTACAAGAGGCACCACCACGTGACCTTCGTGGGATTACGTCCTGGCCTTGAGGCACCACCACCTTACCCTTGTGGAATTACGTCCTGGTCTCGAGGCATCACCGTGAACCCTTACCTCGAGGTTCATGGAATTAGGTCCTATCGCTAAGGCACCACCGGGAACTCCCCCTAGAAGGGCCCACATAATTATGTCCATAAGATAAGGCAACACCACGAGCCCCGCTACAAGGGTCATGGAATTATGTCCTACACAAATCTTACTCATACATTATCAATCAATCATGAAGTTCCTGTGCATACCATTAATATGTCATTTAGTATGAGTGATCAACCATCAAATATATCTCATGCCAAGCTCATTTCTAATTCATTTGTTCTCACCCATACATACATAGTACATGCATATCCAGCCCCTTTGTACATAATAAGTCAATGAACCAGCCAATCAAACAACCATCAACATTCATGAAACAAAGCATAGCAAAAACCCAAAAGAGGTCTTGCTCAAGCTGGAGTCCTCGCTTAGGCGAGAAGAGTGCTCTCGCTCAAGTAGCAGACTCTCGCCTAGGCGAGACTACAACAGTGGCTCCTGGAGAATTTCGCGAGCTCTCGCTTAGGCGAGGTTGTCTCGCCTTAGCGAGACAGTTCGTCGCTCAAAACACAGCCCCTCGCCTGGGCGAGCGCTCGAGCAGAAAAATTGGGCGAGTTCCTGTTATTCTTGCTTGGGCGAGATGAGCTCGCCTGGGCGAGTATATCAGTAATCACCACTGAACCACGCGTATTCAATCAGGGACTCGCTCACAACAACACCTAAAGCATTTTCGTACCATCAGAAACAACAAATTATCACCAAAACACGAAACAGGACCAAAGCACACCAAAGAGTGAATCAAAAGCATGAAGTCTAGCTTCCCTTACCTGGAACAAGCTAGTACAAGACTCCCAACCCCGAATTAGCGAGCACATCAGCTACAAGTTTATCTTAATGAACTAGAGATTAGAGAAATAGAGTGGAAACGAGATTAATAAGGGGACCTCATTTGAAACCCTGACAATAAAGCTAGAATGAGGAGAGAACGTTTGGGTGGTTAACTTACTTGGAACAACTGGTCCTTCTAGCTCAACGTAACGGTGAGAGCAAGCCCTAGCAGAGGCGGCAACAGCAACTCAAGGAATGTGGAACTCTGTTTTACACAAATGAGCACAAGGATTAGGGTTTGGGCATATTTAGGTCTGTTTTCCCCCCTCTAGGCCAGCCCTAAGGCTCAATGGTTAGGGGCAACCTTAAGAAAAAGGGCAGCACGAAAAATTGGCCTTACAAAAATCGTGGCAGAGGTTGGCTACGCTTAAGACCTGTGCCACGGCTTGGAAATAAATTCGCTTAATTATTGATTTAATCCTTTAATTTTTTGTTTTGATTTATTTATTATTTTTGGGTTCAATTTAGTTTTTTATTTTTTTTTAAAAAAAGGTTCAATTTGGTTCCTTTATTATTTTTGATTCAATTTAGTTTTCTTTGTAAAATGATTCAATTTTGTCTTTTCTAATTTGAGATCAAATTAGTAATTAAATTTAGTTACAACTTATATATACAAGTTAAAATAAGTTTTTAGAATTTATACACTAAATCACCCCACCTAAGTAAAATTTGAGTATCTAGGTGGAGTGTAAAAAATAAAATAATTTTAGTATTTAGGAGGAGTAATTTGATGTATAAATTATATAAAAAAAATATTTTAACATGTATATATAAGTTATAATTTAGCTTAATTACTAATTTGGTCTTAAACTAGAGAGGACAAAATTATAAAGTTTAAAAAAAAAAGATTAAATTGAAACAAAAAATAATAAGGCAACCAAATTGAATCTTTTTTTAAAAATTGGAGAATTAAATTGAACCCAAAGATAATAAGAGGATCAATATGAACCAAATCAAGAAATTAGAGGACTAAATCATAAGCCAAACAATTTTTTGATACAAATTGTATTTCATACCTTCCTAGCTTGTAGATTTTACAAAGAGTGTGGCATGAGTAACATATTATTTTCTAATTTAGCGTATATAAATATAATTATTTATTGGGTTAAATATATTTTTGATTCCTCCACTTTCTTTGAAAATTGGAATTAGTTTCTATTAGAAACTTTGGTCTAATTTAATCTTTTAAGTTTAAAAAAGCGTGAATTTAGTATTTTTGACCAAATTTTGTTAAGTTTATTTGATGTTTCAAGTGTGATTCATGATAATATTCAAGTTATTGAGTTGTTTACACCGTTTTGATACATTTATCTTAATATATATATATATATATATATATATATATATATATATATATATATATATATATATATAACTTTGAAATGTTACGTCGAGTCGCTCTAACAATAGAATTATTTTGCGCACACTTAAATTTGGGTGACACCGATTCAAGATGTACAACGAAGTATTGGTTTAAAACTTTTAATTTATCCTCATCTAAAATAATTTCTAATTATCTTTAACAAAATTGATAATTATGAGTTTATAGTAGGAAATTAAAAAGAAAAAGTTGTAAATGTTATAAAATACCATTTCAAGAAAGAGATAAAAAAAAGAGAGAAAATAAAATCTGGATATTGTTATTAAAGGCAAGACGTTCTTTGTAGGTACAAAAAAATGGAACCTATATGATACAACGAGTTATAAATATTTAAGTGATCCAAAGATTAAAAGTTACGGATAAAAAATATGAGGAAAATAAAAAACAGACAACCAATAATAATTCATAACATCGACTTTGGATGTTGAAAGATAGGAGCAAGTGTCATGCTAGAAATTTAATAGAAAAAGTTATCTGGAACGCAACCTTAGTGAAGAAAAAATAAAAGATATATATGTATAATATATTATTTTTTCCTTCACAAAAATTATTATAATTAACATAAGTTCAATATTATGAACAATTTGCTCAAAATATATCATGAACAACTTGCTCAAAATATATTGTGAACAACGTGATCAAAAAGTTGTTTTTATAAAGATTTTGGAAATTTATTTTGTAAATTCACTACAACAATTTATAGTTTAGACCACACTAAAATAGACAACGGCTAAATAAATGTAGCCTAAACATATAATAAACAACATTTTTATAAATGATGTATAAATATCATGAAAGTCCATGATTATATAATTGTTGCTTTAAACTATGTGGGCAAAACTAGTAAAAATG
>Ga0214542_1006795_pt1 | contig 20521 bp, 8 predicted proteins | sample CNSS1metaG_FD_160096 | JGI IMG/M metagenome (GOLD analysis project Ga0214542, IMG submission 160096) | Root nodule microbial communities from cowpea collected in UCLA plant growth center, Los Angeles, California, USA - CNSS1 | ecosystem: Host-associated > Plants > Roots > Nodule | place: USA...
TATATATATATATCAATCTTCTCAATTTCTTTGAATTTCACATGTTCTCTTCTAGACTGAAATCATCTAGCACTTAAGTCTCCTATATATATGAATGAAAAACTCAATTATTTATAACTTTGATTCTCAAATCAGCTATACTTAAAACACATACAATAATTATAATGATCAATGAACAGTGTATGCTCAAGTATGTTCTATTTATTGTATTCTAATATTCTAGTAGACCTGACTCTAGATTAGGTATGTCAGGTCAAAAGTGTCTTAATATTTAATTAGTATGTTTTGTATTTTTGTAACGTAATAAATTTATTTAAATGTATATTATCAGAACCACATCCACTTATCTTATACGATACATAAACATTATACATAATATTTAGATTTTTAAAATTAAAAGAATTTAAAATCACGAGTTAAAGAAAAAAAAAAGAGACATTGTCAGTTATAAAGGAAAATAATGGGTGTAAGAAGTGTGTATGAAAGTCAAATTTAACTTAAGTTGAGAGAGGACATGAGATAAAAAAATAGAAATAAAATGGTATTGTATATTAAGAAGTAAAAATATGTAAAAAAAATATAATGATTTTATATTATTTCATACCACGACTCGATTACGACTCGGTAGTGTGACTTTGACTCTAATACCAATTATTAGGATCGAGTGTTTATTACTAGGTCAAAAACTATAGTTATTAGTTAGGGCGCAACTCTTTTTACTTCAAAATGTATTTGTTCAAACGTCACGATTCGATTATGACTCGGTCTACTTGACCTTTGTCACATGATGATTGATGTCACATGTAATAAGACAAATTTTTTTTTTTTTTATTTAAAAGAGAATCCGAATGGTTTAGATGGTGAGTGATTGATTTGAATGGTAACAAAAAAGGGAAAGAATGAAGACGATATTGAACGATGTAGAATGGATTATGCATCATTATCAGCACCACCTCTTTGCTCTTCGCCATTCTTTTCTTCAAACTACACCAACTACTTCATCATAATGTTTTTTGTACTCATATTTCATATATTCAATGTAACGTGAATCGATTCTAATGGATCAAATTATTATGATATGATGTGTGTTGACCAAAAGGGTCTTTAGGAATGTGCCAATTCTTGGATTGTATACATATGAATATGAATATCCCATTTCGTTCATAATCCCAACAAATATGGCTGTAAAATGAGAATAACTGAATTCTTTCTTAGCTTTTGTTATGACCAAATTTTAGGTTAGGATTTTTAAAAGCAAAAAATGATAACATCATTTTTTATAATAAAATATATAACATTAGTTAATGCTTAAATTAAAACATAACACTTTTGATAAAAAAAATTATATAATTTATTTTAATGAAAAAAACATCGTCTTAATGGTTAAGGTTGAATGAGGAACATAAGAAGGACCTTTTTCAGAGCTTGCCACTCTAAAATTGTGAGTAACCTGGTGAATGACCACGATACATCACTTACCCCTGTTAAAACCCACCCACCTCATTAATAAAGGTAGTATATTACCTAATTTTATTTTCACAGATCATTCACTCAATTTCTAAACTTCAATCAATTATTTACTTTTATCTATCGTTTTTTATGAGTTCTATTATAACATTAGTTTCACCCTATTTTTCTATTATATCTGTTATTTTCTTTTAAAAACTTTATATATAGGATTTTATTTTATTATTTTGCATCGATTGGTTTAATTTTATTTTTTTTGTGAGGATAAGTTGCTCCATTTTAAAGGTTACCACATATTTTATTCAAATATTATTTTTTGTTTTGGTACAGTGATATTTTTTGACTGCAAAGGAAAATAAATAATTTCTTCTTCTCTTTCAAAAAATTAAGCTCCAAAATTTTTTAAGCGTATTTTTTATGCAAATGTGCTTGTCCAAGTCCAATTGTACTAATTAGTCATTAGAATGTTCAGGAACTTAAATTAAATTAGGACTCAATTATATATATATATATATATATATATATATATATATATATATATATATATATATATAAAATATGAAAACGTTTTTATCTCTAATTAATGTGAGATCTCCGATATGTTTTATCATATCAAAATTGTAGGATTATGTTTCATATGTTATGGTTATAGTCATTGAAAGATTATGAAACCTTAAGACAATAATGTAATGGGTCTTTATTCTTATATAGTGTTTAATTTTGTTTATTTTATCCAATGTGAGACTTTTGAGTCACATTTGGACTATTCCCAATAATCTCACCTCAAGGGTGAGTCCCTTGTTTTTTTTTTTCTCTTTTCCTTTTTCATATGATATATATTTTCCTTCATGTGTATGGTGACCCATTTCGGTTATGGTTATGCGGTCAGTCACCGGAACCATCGACTCTAATACCACTGATAGGTTATATTTTTTCACATATATATGGTTTATTTCTAATTGATATGAGATCTCCGATATGTCTTATCACGTCAAAATATATACATCTTAAACTTAATACTAGATACTAACTGAATAGATTTTAATTCATGACTATAATATCATGATAATAAGTAGATTTTAAACATAACTCAACGCTATAAATCAACTTTTGTAAGATGAAATCTATCCTGATTATATATTATAAAATCGTTTTATTTCTAGTTGACATGTGATTTCCAACAAAATAGAATAAGTAATTTCAATTATGCATAAGATTTCTATAAGAGTTCATTCATGAAAAATTATGAACCAATTTTTTTCATTCATAAACAATTTGTTGTTTATGCGCATGTAATGTAATAGGCGATTGATTATCTCATACGGAATAACTTGAATTATTGATTTATTCTATAAAATGAATTATTTACTTTGCACTATAGCTGATAAAAATAATAATTAAAAAGCAATTATGATTATTTTCTTTATGATAAATGTATAAAAGATAAACTAAACAGAAAAATATCTGAACCAAAGATTGATGATATATTTTACAATATGAAGTTGGAAGTTGCACGCAATAGAATTTGGGGCCAGGGGAGGGATAAGATAAAGTAGGCAATGGGATGATAAAGTAGTGATTCTAATAAGAGAACATGTGAACTTGCCTCTACAAATATCAACCTGATGAGGGTGGAGCCTAACCCTTTGTCCTTTTTTTATTACAACAATTTTTCTTTTATTTCTTCACAATTATAATTTTCAGTTTTTATTATAATTACAACATTTTTATAAGCTTCTTAAAACAAATCTTTAAACTAAATAAAAATAATTACTCTAGATATCATCACAAATAAGGAAATTAATGGACGAACTTCTTCGGGCATTATAGACTTTTAACAATATATGTAGATGTTTGGGCTTATTTTGGTGAGATTATTAATATTTTATCTGCCTAACAACAGAACGGTTTTTTTAGGTAGAAAGAAAACAATTTCAAATGTCATTATTATCTATATGTAACTAAAATATTTCCTTATTTTGAATTTTATTCTACAAAATTATAAAATAATTGATAAAACCGAAATTATGTAGGAAATTAGTCAGACAATATTGTAAATAGTGTTTAAAAATTGGTATTAATTTTAATTGTTATCTTTAAATAATTTTAACTTTTAACACTCTCTCTATATAATTTAAGAACTTTATACTAATATATCAGTTAAAGGTAACTAAGAGGCAAATAGGATTGGAGATTAATTAACCTTATTTTTCAAGTTATATTAAAAGATCGTGTAATTACTGTAAAAAAGTTAGTGATAGCAAAAAATTGTCTTTGAATTTATTCACGGATTATTCACAATTAAAAATTTATTAGTAAAATGATTATCAATCATTTTTATTAATAGAGTGTGATATTCGTCAGTAATTATTGATAATAAAAAATTTATTGATACATGGTTATTAAATATCCATCTACAATCATTGATGAATTTTAGTTGTTATAAATATTGTGATTTTGTCTTTTTCTTTTCCCTTCTCTTCATTTTTTCCCTTACTTCTTGCTCCTTTCCTTTCACCTTCTTTCTCCTCTCTTCATCGCCTTCCACAATTGTTGTCATCACCACCTCGTTCACGATCATCGTCTCTAGTTCTCTTTGGCGACCACCATAGTCAGGGTGTTAATGTGTCATTATTATCATGGTTTATGTTCCTCTTTCTCCTTCTCCTTTTTCTCTCTCTCCTCCTTTTCTTCTTCCTCATCTTCCCTTTATATATATATATATATATATATATATATATATATATATATATATATATATATATATATATATAAATATTTCTTATAAGACTTATTAAAAATTATAAATTATTGAAAAAATTAATTATAAGATATATTATTTGATAATATAAGTTATAATTTATTGATAAATTTTATGAGTTTTACCGATACATATATTACAAAAGATTTAACTTTTATTGATAAAAAATTGTCTTAAGTTACATTTTATTGATAAAAATTTGTCGAGAGTTACAAAACCTTTTTCAATTTATTAAATATTTATTAAAAAAATTGACTAAAATTACACAATACGATGTTAAGTAGATGAAAACCAATTAATGCTTCAATAACTTAAAGTTTATTTTGAATTAAGACATCACATCTTTATGTTTATTTTGAATTCTTAAAATTTTAAATGCACTAAAATAAAAAATGAGAAGAAAATACTATTTCATATAAAAATTTAATAGTTTGGAAGATAACTATTGAGTATGCTTCTAATTATTTAATATTAATGTATTTATGTTATCGTTATTTGTTATTTCATGTTCTTTGGTATTAATATTAGAAAATAAATTAATTTTTAAAACTCAATTTTCTTAAAATATTATCTCCCTTTTAATGTAATTATTTTTTCAAAATATTTAGTTAACATTTAAAAATACTACTGTATAAGCATGTGAGTATATTTCTATCTCGTAAAGATAAATATAAACATGAATTTCTCCTTCACATAATAAAATAAATAAATATAATCTAAGGGTACTATTAATTTTGAGACTCCATAAAATTTTTACATGCTTTATTTATATATATATATATATATATATATAAGTTGATTTTTTTAATGATTAAATACCTTAAAAAGTAAGTTGTCAATCATTTAGGATATGTTTTGACTGGGGAGAGGATTTGAGAGAATTAATGGATGAATTTGAGAGGTGGTGCTGTTTGGATCAAGAGAAAAATAATATTATTTGAAATGAAAGTTTGTGTATGATTTGATGAATACAATAGATTTAAAAAAAAAATTATTCTTGAAAATACATGTGATATAAATTTAAATATAATGATAACAATAATTATTATAATACATATACAAATTAAAACTAAATAATCTACTTTGACAAAGAAGAATTAATTTTAAATATATCAAAAGCCATTGAATAGATTCTACAAAGTTAATATATTCAAGAAATCAATTCTTAAAATATTAAAATATTAAAACCTCTATAATTAGTTATGGAAATTAATATACATATTATAATCGATTATGAAAATATGTAAAAATTTTGAGAATTGGTTCCGAACGCTTATATTCACAAACAATGATACTACAACTACATTTTTTTTTATTCTTATATTTCATTCTCTAACATAATTTAGTGTGAATTATTGATTAATATAATATTATCATTTCTTTTAAAAGAATCAATAGTTTATCCTAAACCACGTTAGGGAATAAAAAATGAGAATAAAAAAATAAAGTCAAAGTAAAATCTTTCCATATTCACAATCAAATGGAGTGTTTTGTAAGAACAAAATTTGGAAGATGCAGAAGCAGAAGTAGAAAGAGTAAAAGAATGGTCATTTGAGTAATATTACTTTGTTTCCTTACAAATCTTATCGATTAAGTGAAGATGGTTCAACACCTCTCTTCTTCATATTCATCTTCATACATTTATGTGAATCAAAAAAATAAACAACAACAAACATACAAATATTCATCACTCGTTAATGTGTGAATACATTAAATTTTTATAAGCAAACATAACCTTCCTTGGTGTGAAAAAACATTTTTCATAATCCTATATTTAACACAAAGTCTTGAGTTAAGATGTTAAATAAAAGATATCTATTTTATTTTTTAATAAATATTTAATTTATGGTTATGCTTATTTAAATTAGGACTTTTGGCTGAACACCACTTCTTTATTACCTCACTCATATATTACACTTGTAGAAAAATGTTGAAAAAATTATGTAATGTATAAGTTACGTCATATTTAATGCAAATCCCATCAAAAATCCAGACAAATCATGTGACGTAATCCCATTATATAACCTCTACTACTCTCATATATAATCTTGCTCCACCAAAACAATCTTGTTCTTATTCCATAAAATTCTCTTTTTTTTTTTTTTTGCCACACACAACACACAAGATTGATTTAGTTTTTTTAATGCACAACTCCTTTTGTTTAACTTTTAATGGTTATATCTAAAAAATATTTGTAGAAAGTTAATATTTTTAAACAAGCAAATAATTTGATTAACGAAACGAATGTGCGTACATGTCAAAAGCTATTATTTGTATTTCATGTTGATGTTTTCCCTAACAACTTGCAATTAATGGTACTTCATACATTCAAATATATAAACCCATGAGGTGTTCCAATTAAGTGATAATACAAGAATACTATATAAGAGATACATCTTTTATTTTTTTTATTCAAAATAATTTGACACCGATTACACATATAAGATATTTGACATCACTTTGACATCCAAAATCTTAAAATAATAGTGTTATGAATATTTATTCTTATATAATGTTTAACTTTATTTTTTTTATCTAACATAAAATTTTTTGACTCACTTGAATTTTTGACTACCAGTTTTTGACTTTCACTTATATATTAAAAATATACTTACGACTAATTAGTCCGTATACCAACAACGTAAACAAATTTTAAAATTATCTATGAAACTAATATACATGATAGGTTTATAGAGTTCCAGCAAACATTATTTTAAAAATCATTTTATTATTGGTTAATCAAGACAAAATCTTTATAATAAATAATGTTTTACACCATTAATATGTAAAAAATGAAATTATAATATTAATATCAATATATAATATTTAACATGTAAAAATTAAATATCTTTACTAAAGCCTTTCTACTCTTATACTTTTTAATGCAGTGTTTTTCTTCTAGGCACGTTTTATATTTTCATAAGACTAAATTCAAAATCTTAAATCAATAAACCAAGTTCATCACGACTCGAACATTATTAATTTGAGGTTTAGTTTGGATAGATTTTATAAAAATGAACACTCTAAAAAGATAGAAAAAATATTTATTTAATCTTTTAGAAAGTAAAATGCAAAAAAATAAAATATAATTTTAAGTCAAGAAAGTAATTGATTTTGGTTAAATATGTTTTTAACTCTTAAATTATTAGAATTCTTTATTCTCCCAAACTTTTTATATATTTTAATTCTTAAGATAAAAAAAATGAATAAGTATAATTTTTTTTAATATAACTGCATTAAATTTTTTGATATGTCTAGATACATTTAAGTTTTTTTATACATACTCTTTTGATATATTTTAACTTAAATATTAGTATGTAACATAATTTAACATATTCAAAATATTTAATATAATTGAGTTAAATGAGTTATGTCAATTTATTTTTAAAATTGATAAACCAAATCTAATCATATTCAAGTTTATGAACTAAAATAGTATTTAACTTATTTTATAAGGTTTTGCTTAATATATATTGGTTGAAGAAATGAATATTAACAATATAAGGAGGTGAATATGATAACAGTGTAGGGTGTAGTGTAGGTATGGTAGTCATCATGTTGGCCCGCAGGTTAGAGTGAAACCCTGGGCCTTCTTCAATTTCCTACTTTACAGTTTGGTTTTCCGTGTGCTAAGGGACCCTCTCTTTTCAAATCATGTGCCTTTCATATTTTTTTTATATCACTTATCTCAACATTTTCGCCAACAGTCAATACCACAAATAAACCTTCAAAATAAAAAAAAAAAACTAAATATCATATTAGATAAAAAAAATCACAAAAATTTGCATTCAAGATAGATAATATTTTATATGAATATATAGTCTCTCTCCAATATAAAGTTAGAACAATTGGTTCGTGTAACAAAGTATTCACAGTATTATTTTATGTTTTTGAAATTTAATTTATGAACAAATTTGTATTACTGTCAAAATTTTTAAGGGAAGAAAGAATGTAAACTTTACTATTAAAATTCTCTTTCTCGTGATAAAACAGTCCGATCAAAGTGATCTCTGATTGTAAAGTTTCAACGGTCATAACTGTTCGTGTGTGTGGCGTATATTATTTAGAGCAGACACGGATGATGCATCAAATAAAATAGTAAAATCTAACCTTGGACGAATATTATACTGATAAGGTATATTTTTTTTACGCCACTCAAATATTGTTCACCATATATAGAGATATTTTGTAGCTTTAGAGTTAATTAACTAGTTTTCACGTGCTAACCAGTAAAATAGTTCATTAATTACTTATATTAAAAGGTTACATTATTTTATCGTCATAAATTATATTATGCGATAATTTTTATTAATCGATAATTCATAAATTTTTACTGTAATATAACTGTTTATAAAAGAAATATAAGATAGACTGAATTTTTTTTATCGTAATATTTTTTTTATTGACTGAAAATACAAAAGTTGTTTCACTCACAAAGAGCATTATTCATGTGTTCATGTGTGTAAACATTGAAAAGCATATAGAGTGCATATTTATAGGAAGATGTTGCAGAAGAGAGAGAAAGGAGAAATGGAAGAGAAGAGTTGTAGAGAGACAACATAGACATATATGTGTATGTATATATATGTAGATAATAATATATGGGTTCTCTTAATTAATTCTCCAACAGGGTACATTACTGGATGGTTCACCTCTGTGGGAAAAATGGGTGGTTTCTAGTACATTTACAATCTAAAGTAGGAGATAGTAACAACATTGTTTGATGCTCTAAAATACAAACCTGGTTTATACATATAAAGAAAGAAAGGGTGAAGAGAAGAAGAGAAAGTCAGAGAAGCAGTGAAGCAGCTTGGTTTTGTGGTCCTTATAAAAAGGAAAAATGGTAAGTGAAGTCCGTCATCGGAGCATGGAGGTGAGAGACTCGAAAACGTGTTGTTGGCATGGAATGGTGAGACCCTTATCGTGATCGAAGCCAAACTCTTCTTCTGCCTGGTGGAGAAGAGTTTGGAACTCAGGGCGATTGAGGAAGGAAATAGGGACAATATATCTGCTTCTGTTTTCTCCGACGTAGACAACGAAGTGACCTTTGGGGACGTCCAAGCGAAGGCCATGATCGTCTTTCCTGCCTAAGCTGGAACACCTCTTGAGGATTTGCTTGATGAGTGGTGGTTGAGGGAGTTTAGTTGATTTTCTGAGAGCCATTGTTTGGAGAAAGGTTGTGAAAGGGAAAAGGGAAGGTGGTGGTATTTATGGATAGCTTTGGGGAGAAAAGTAAGTGGTAGATTTAGAAACAGACTCATGTGGGGTTGTGGGGACAAATCAAATTAGCTTAGGACCGTCTTGGGGGTCCTATGGCTGCTTAAGGGAGCTAAGAACTTCCCCTTGTTGCCCTTTCCATAGACACCATGGCCCATTTCTCTCTACACACTTATTATTTCTAATATCAATAATTATTATTTTTATTAAATTTTGACAATTTTCTTATACAATTTTAAGTTGTATCTTCTAAGTGATTTTTTTATTTTTTTCATTTTCTTATTCTCAATATTTTAAAGTTATTTAAAAGATGACACTTCATGTTATAAAAAAATTTATCAAAATTTAGTAGTTTTAAAAAATATTAAATAATGTGTCTAACTCTTATTCATAAAATATTAAATGAAAGTATATATATTTATTGTTTTACACTTCTGAAAAAAATTTAATAATTTCAAAACTTTGTTATGTGTTATTTTTTTTATATGTACGTTGTACTACATGAATTAATTTATTGTGTATATACAAATAGAAAAATTATATTTTTCATTCATGAATTAACCTTTTAAATTTATTTGAGAATCAAATATGAAAGATATCACTTAAGATTAAAATGTATATTTTTTCACTAAAATTCATTTAAATATTTTGACTTAAACTATCAATACAAGTAAACACTCATAATATTTAACAAAGTTTTAACATTTACAAACTTTCAAAAAATATACAACCAAAAGATCATAGGAACTTTTCAAAGGAGGTAAGAAAATTTTTAAGATTTTTGAATTTTTGAAATAAATATAAAAAAATAATGGAGCATAATTTAAAATATATATTTTTCGTTTGTTGTTTTTTTTTTTTGAGAAAACTAATACTTTTTTATTTTCTTTTTCAAAACTTCTTTCATCATTTTTTTCTTCTTTCTTTTTGTCATTTTTATTATATTTGTGAGTGAGGTACTCATCTTTGCCATTTATTTCCCAAGCAATCTTAACATAATTTCCTAGCTTCCTAAGATGAGGGAAAACATGATATTTTTCTCTTTAAGCTCATATAAGAAAAAGATATTTAAGGCTTAAAGGGACTACCAATGGATTAATATTAAAGTAAGTTTATTTGACCAAGTATCTAGAAATAAGAAATGCCTCAATCATATCAGATCATTCACATTCACTTAAGATGTAAAATAAATGATATTAGAGTATACACACAACATGAGCAAGTCACTAAAAAAATTAGGAATGGTACATGATGGTTTATCCTTTTCATTAAAGCTAAAAGCTAATACAACTAAAAACTCTTTTAGAAAAGATTTAATGAAACAATTCTCAAAATCAACTCAATTAGTAAATCATAGAAACAATCCACTCATATCAACATAACTCCTATTTCTTTAGATTTATGACCGTTCCGGTTATCGAATCAAATCCTAAAATCTAATGTAAATATCTTTTATTAAATTTTTTTCAAAAACAAATTAAAAATGCAAATTAAACAACAAAAAACATAAACAAAAATCAAAATAGAAAACAAAATAAATTATTTTCCCACACCTTCATATTTTTTTCTTTGCATTCTATATATATCGAATATATCGAGGATAATGCATGGATTTAGTGAAAGTACTTCAAACTAAAGTATATAGATTTGGAGTATGAAATTAGATATTAATAGGTAATCTGATAGTGGATGACACAATAGGCTAAACAAATGAAAAATCTGACTAGAATAGGTTCTAACTATGACTTTAATAATATGTCAATAAAAGAATTTTAAATCTAACTCAGTCCCACAAAATCAGATTATAAGATAAAATTTGTATTGATATTATACTCTAAACAAGCTTTATGAGTAATTAATTAACTTGCTGGCGTGTTTTTAATATATGAGGAAAGCGTCGCACTGCCTTGCTCATTCTTCATTTTTCACACACACTGATTACATGCAACATCCTTCATCTTTATCTGTCCTGCATAATTTTTATTAATTAAAAAAACTATTTTTTTTATTCTATCAACGTACCTTTCTCAATTCATAACTCACACTTCACTTAATTTGTTTTTTCTAAATGACGTAAGATAGAAAATAGAAAGAAATATGGAGTACGATTTTACTAAAAGTCGGAATGAATAAATATATTTTGTCGTTTATATTTACAGTTGTGAAAGTGGAAATAGGTAGAATAGTGAGAAGAAGAAGCATGCCCGCAGTTTCCCATGTTTCCACGAAGTATTTAAGAAAATTTGCACAAAAATTAAATAAAAATGAAAAGGTGAAAGATTTAACACGACCCATTTCTCATAGGCCGTGATGAAATAATATCAATACATTGCATGCTCTTTTGGCACCATTTTCAACACCAAGGATGGAGAGTTGCAGGTTCCATTTCTGATACCTTTTTATAATCCTCTATTATGTCAAAATTATGTCTAAATCTATTTTTCTGATTTATTTAAATAGAAAAGTCCGGCCTGTGAGAGATTTATTATTAAAATATGTACTAAATGGAGAGGAAAGTAAACAATTTATTGTTTTCTTTTATATATTAATTATCAAGGTTCATATATTAGAATTGCAATTGAATGAATTTAGAGAAGGAAAAGGTTATTAGATTCCCTTTTAAGATATTTTTCATCTTTTTTATTTGTGAGTTGTGAAAATATTTCGTGTGTATTTGGTGTGATGGTATCTCATGAATATTCATGAATATAAGATATGAAGAAGATTTTAAATATTATTATTGGGAATCTAAACGTGAATTCAAGTCCTATATTTAGTAAAATTAAAGAGTTGAGCATCATATAAAGTTGAAGACTCATAAATTTATTATTTTAAAATTTTTGGATAAGAATATTATCAATTTCTTATGTGTGAGTTGAGTTTATATCTCATTGGTGATATATATGTCGAGTGATCATCTTTCGAAATACTTAACATATATATCATTGAAATGATATTAAGTGATTTTTAAAGTATTTTTTTTTATTATTGACGTAAAAACATGTTTTGGTGGGTCTATTTTTCATTTTCTTGGTATCGAAATAGCAATTTAAAGTGAGATTATTATTAGTTGTAAGAATAATGAAAAGGAGCGTGGAAGAAGGATAAAGAATTATTGAGTTGATAGTACAAACACATGCAATGCAATGTTATGAGTTGACAGTTGAATGCAGGAGTTCACATGCTTGCATTAAACTTTGCTGCCACCACGGGGGAGAATTTTTCTTCAACTTTATGTCCTTTCTATTTCATCTTTTCTCTTTTGCATTATTATTATTATTATTATTCTTATGATTAATAACAATTTTCTTTATATAGAAATCACCACCACTCTACCCTTTTCATAGCAACATCAATCTATTTATACATATGACTATCTTCGTAGGTAATCACATTTTTGTCGATTCATCACTTTCTTTTACAACTTTACAACTTTACAACTTCAATACCCTCATTCATACAAATCAAATTTCTAATCATATATTGGCGTACCATTCTTCTTGTACTTTTTTTCCTCTTAGGTCCCAACCTACTATACAAATTCAACTATAAAATAATGAAAAACATTTATCATCATAAATTTTAACTGTAATTTTATGAAGTTCACACTTATTTATATATTATAAATTCATTTTATTTTTAATTGATAAAAAATCTTTAACATGATGATGCTTAATATCTATCTACTCAATATTTTATTAATAACAATCTTTTGAAAAGAAAAAAAAAACATGATTAAGTGATAATCTATAGAAAAGGTTCACAGGAAGGTAAAATTAACCCATTCCAAGCTTATATGACAAAAGACAGCACACACGTGTAATTTAATAACATTAAACTTTAGAAATGAGTGAAGGACAATAAAAATTTTAAAACGTTATTGTGGACATTATTTATTTTAAGACAACAGTTAATAATATTAAAAGATTTTAAATGTTACACGTTCATCGTTATTATAATCTTTTAATGAACATTTCTTCTATATACTTTCGATAAGTTTTGATTTTTTTTAGTTCATTAAACATTGTTTAAACCACTTTATTTCATATTTTTAAAGACTAGCCAAACAAATTCAAGGAAAAAAAAATTACTGCAGAGAAAAAAAACCAAAAATATTAGAGATAAAAAACTATAAAATAATCGTTTTTAATGAGTCATGTAACCAATGAGTTTAAAAATAAAATCCAATATCCAAAACTCTCGTTTAAATGGGTTAGTAAAAAAGTTTTGCTTGTATATGTAAATCGGTTTTATAGGGCTGATTTGGACTTAAAAACTGCTTCTTAAAAACATCATATCTCCATTTATATTATTATTTCTCTTGTGAAGATAATATAAACGTTTGAGTTTGTTTTTTTTTTTTTTTTTTTTTCAAAAAGTTTTTTTTATTAACTATGAGATTTGGTTATCGTGAACCATGACACCAATGTTAGTAATTTAAAGTAGATTGTGTCGAGAATAGTTAAAGTTCGACAAATTAACTTTTTTAATATATGTCTACAGTTTTCTTAAGTATATGTTTCTTTAATAAGAAAACCAAATTAATCCTCTAGAAAAATTCTGATTCTCTCGTGGGGAGCTCTAACATAAATGTATTGCTTTCAATTAATTCAATTTAAGAAATTAGCTATTTTCAGAAAATATCCGCATTTATTAATATCTTTTCTTTAGTACTTAACTAATTAAAGAGAAACAAAGCAAATTAATATCACCCACATAGAGATAGAGGCATTAGGGGATGATTTCATTAATTGAGTCAAAATTAGTAACATCAAATTGCTTCACAAGTACCAAGATTTATGGGACTCTGAATCAAGCCAAGTGGTTCAGTGGATTTGGGTTAATTAACAAAAAATTTCAACAGATGACATTAAATAACATATTGTTTTGTAATTATTTTAAAATTTTAAAAAAATATACGAATATTTGTATACTATAACAATGTTTTAAATGTCATCACATTTTTTTAATAATTCTAAGAAATCGTACATATTCACGGGAAAGATAAATTTAATTTTCAAAATAACTCTGCATATTTATATAAAAATCCAACTAATTTATTCTTTTAAAAACTCAACCTCACAACTCTCTGGTCACAAAATTTGCATACCACAAGATCTTATTGTAAAAATGAACTAGAACGGATTATGTTATTCAATAAATTAACTAATACTTGCACCAAGTGATACATAAATCGAAATATATATGAGGAACAAAAATTGTACACAAACAAATTGAGAATAGACTGTAAGAGATTACTAAAATCATTCACTAAAAAAATATTAAAATGACAAGTTAATTTAAATTTAATTTTTTACCACTATCTATTATATTAATTATTATATTCAATCAATAATATATAATTGTTTCTCCTTTATTTTTAATTTATTTCTTTTAATTCAGTTTTAACTTATTATTTCAATAACTTTTTAATTATATATTTTAACTTTTTAATAGTGTGATACGATGATTATCTAATTGAAGTAATAGATTAAAAGTGAGTAAATGAAAAATACGTTAAAATATCATTATTACATAAAGATATATAATCGTGAAAAAACCCTAACTGTAACATAATTTTTTAAAAAATAATTTTTTGATTATTAAATTTCAGACAACTTCTTCCTACAATCTTGGATATCATCTTCTAAGTGATTTTTATTTTACCTTCCTCTCATTCTTAATATTTCAAAATCACTTAGAATATGACACTTGATGTTATAAGAGAAAGTTATCGAAATTTAATATTAATAGTAAAAATTTTATTGTGCTAATTTTTTATATTAATTGCGTTGTGGATTGTGAACACATAAACAGCAACAGATTCCTGAATCACAGTGTGAGTTTAGACATGGTAAAAGTTGAGAAAATAGAGATCGAAAAGGTTTGTATAATTTGCGTGGTGACTAAGGTTAGGATGATAAAAATGAAAGTGATGAGAGATGGAGAGAAAGGGAGTGGTTGGGGTGTGGTCCTGTTAACAATGTAGGCAACGCAGCAAAGGCATGCAGCAGAGAGAGGGCAGTAGCAATGGAGAAGCAGGGGTCACAATCAGCTATAAATTGGTCGAGAAAATATTAAATGTGGAAGGACTTCTGCACTTCCCTCTTTCTGCAGAATAACTACTCTACTGTCACCATTCACACCCAATATATCACTACCTACGTGCTTTTCTTTCTTCTCCATCTCTATGCATTAACTATGCCTCTCATCTCAACCAGTAGTACCTTCGTTGTACGTATCTCTCTGTATCTCTATTACCAGGCATCGCATGTGATCATCCTCTATTCATTCATTATCCCATTTCATACACCTCACCATTTTTTTTTCTTTTTCTCTCTTTTTTATTTTCAATGCCTCACTAATAAAGCCATCGAAAGCATCCAATTTTCTTACTAATCTTATGATCATTTTTGTGGTCTCTCACAGCTTAACATTCGGACACGGAAACTGCTTCTATCTAATTATGAGGCACCAAGGTGTCCACGCCATTCCATCATTGGATGATAAGACCCGCTATGTATTATCATTATTTCAATGGGGATTTTCAGACCTTATACTTGATAATACATAAATATAAAATTTTTGTTTTAGCTGTAACGTAACAAAATTGTTGGAGAATTGTGGCGCTGGTAGCAAGTTGTGTAATAAATGGTAAGCTTTGTTTGACTTGGACTCTCGATTTTCGTGTGCATGGAGATGGGTAGCTGGTAATAAATAGAGTGGTGGAAAAGGTTAAAAGAAAGTCTTAAATGTGAAATGTGAGGGTTGGGCCAAGGTGTTGATGTTATCAGAGGTTTCAGTCTTGAAAAGAGGCTACCCATGTTCTGTGACTGAGATTGGTTGGTATTTGTTACGAACAACGAAAGTAGGAGATGGGATATGTTACCCCACCACGCTCCAAGGAAGAAAAAAACATATACATATATTTATGGGAAGTTAGTTTTTCTTTTTCACATTAACTGTGGTAACAACCTTCCCCTGGCAGGCTCTGTTGAGCACATGCACCCACGTTACTTTTGCACTCAAAGCTGAAGGGACATTACGAGTAGTAAGGACATGAAATGGCAGTAGCAACAACCTTTCTCGAATTTACCAAACACCATTCAAAGTCACGGTTAAAGTTTTCCCAACTTCGTAGTGGAGCTCATGGTGCGTTATACCAGAAAGAGGTGGTAACAGCAACTTGGATTATGGAGCATTTTCTGAATGCAAATGCTAAATCAAAAAACATGGTCCACTAAACATAGCCTTCACCGGTTTACCTATTAAGTGGTAGACAGGGATTAACGAAAAGCATCTGGGATAGAAAAAAATCTAACATTGAAATCGGAAAAGACAGAAGAAAAAACATGTTTAGATATTGGTATGAGATATAGGTCTACACCGACAATAGGCATACGTTTTGATGACTCAATACTCGAACAACCGATCTCCTTAATGTAGCTACTAGCTTGGTGGGTGGGTACCCTAATGTTCATTAATACTTATGGTGAGATACGACGCAGTATCGCAAGTTTACACTAATGAAGGCGCACAGATGTTAGGTATATATGCATGGGTTTATGTTGTTGCAGGGGAAAATAGAATTGGCTTGGCCCCATCACAGCTAAGCTTGGAATCACGAGCACCCAAGGACTTTACCGTGTACCTTAACATGTGCTTTGTCACTTCATCGGCATCAAATTCGTTAGTTTGCAACAAAAGGTCTTCACTCTATTAACACCTATGCTTAGATGGGTCCGAGACAGGGTGGAAAATATTTGTTCGCAATCTTCAATCTTCACCTTAATTAATGGTTTTGAGAGATTGTAAATAGCATGTGATTTCTTGTGAAATTTATTGCAGTCTTATCTACCCTGTTCAAACCAACTCAGGAACGATGACTGAATGAATGAATGGTTTTGAGAGAGACCTGCATGGAGAATAGTAGACAAGAGTTACTGATTGTGGAGCCCATAAAAACGTGAAAGGTTGGATGTTATGTTCCTAGGAATGTGATTAAAGAGAAAAAGAAGGGTACGTGCGAGTAAGTAAAGGTTACCCCCTCTTCCCTGTTCAAAGAATTATTGTATGCCGTATATACCTAGTACTCCAAACTTTTATTTAATGTCAAACTTCTATTATTACTTTTCGTTTCTTCTCATCCTTACTTTCCAACTAAACTCCACGTTAAGCCTCATTCACATCTTCTCCTACAAGATAAAACTCGCTCTCACTCTTGGAACTGAAAAAAAAGAAAATCGTATTTTTAATATACAATTACGAGTCTGTATTTTATTTTTCTTAAGTATATCTATCGCTTTAGGAGTCTAATTCTTTTTCATTTGGTTTCTCTGCTTTTGTTGTCATCGTTATTTTTAGCAAGTTCCGTATATATTTTTGTCGCACGGCGAGGAGCGAGACTAGACATCGTGGTAGAACAAAGATTGTGTTTTGGGCTGTTTCTTGGGATTCCCGTGAATCACAACTTATGGGCCACCGTTTGTAAAAGCCCACTAATTATCTCCATGGCGATGGACTAAAATCAAGAAATCAGATAACTGTTTGACCCAATTAAGAAAAGGAATAAGATGATAGTGACCAAAAATTAAAACAATTGGATCAGCTTGGTTAACCAAAAAGGAAAAAAGGTAACACATCTAAATTCCTAATTCCCATCATTAGTCTTTTATTGGACGTAATCTGCATTTCCACTTGTTGGAAGTTTGTTCGTAATCGATGGGACACTACAATCTAACCCATCTTCATGCTCATCATGTCAAATGGGCTCAAAGTAAAAGATGGAAATTCCAAGATCTTGAAACTTATTGTTGACAATAGAGACTTATGTTTTTTTTTTTTTGTTTAATTTAGAAAAATAGACACATCAATTACTTACCCTATGTTGGAAAACTCATCATTTTTCCTCTGATAGAGTTAGAGGAGTATAGAAATTATGATGGCGGACAATAAAATAATAATATATTGTTGGACGATTAATAATGTATTCATTATTTTTAAAAATATAACGAATTCTTCTATTGATATGTGCATACCAAAATTAATTTTTACCACATTTCGTAAATATATATTTAAAACAATGTCTTTTTAAATAGTTTTCAATAATCATGTTTATATCTGTTTTATGAAATTTAATTATTACCTTTTCCAAATATATTTATAGAATATATATTTTTTTTAAATATAACTTTTCTAGATGAATTGGATATTCATGAAAAAAAATTGTTAATTGATTAATTAATTAGAGTGAACTTTTATTAAATCGATCAGTTTGGACTGTATTTTTAATGAATTAATAAATTTCGTTTATCCAATCCATTATATTCTGAAAAAAAAATCTTGTCCTGTTCATTGGGTTTGTATTTCAAATCAATATTTTATTTTTCATGCTATATTAATGAGAAATAATATGTTTACAACGAATGAAAATTATGAACAATTATAGATTTGAGGTTAATGTGCTTATGTTTTCCATATATTAAGGGCACAACAACTTGCATTGTGTTTCCCATTCAGCCAACATACTATACATCCGGAAAATAACTGATTATCCACTATCTTATCATAATGTTCTATTTCATTAAGATCTCATAAGTCAAAACGCCAAATTCTATACCTATTTGTAGATCATCAATCAAGGAGAAAAAGTACACATTAATGTCATAATATAGACATCATGTTTGGTACATAAGAAGCACTTCCATTTCATATAACCTTTGACAAACACAAACTCAAAGTCCTAATTCATGTATCTGTGTACTTTAAGAGACTGAGAGTATAGTTGTAATTTAATTACAAAATAATATTATGTATTTATTATTTATGTTACAAAAATTCGTGAAATTATTATATTAATAAACAGTTATAAATCTGTATTTTATTTTCCAAATACACCCATCATTTATAAAGAGTAATTCGTTTTCATTTGATTCCTCTGTCTTTTTTCGGCACTTTTTGTTAGCAAGTTGCTTGCACTAGTATTACTATACGTATGGGCTGCTATTTGGGATATCCATGAATCAGAGCCCATGGAATAAAATTAAGAAACCAGTTCATTCGAATAAAAATTGAAAATGAAAATGTCATCCCAAATTTTCAATATAAATATAACGAAATTTACATGAAGAATTTACGTATATTTATTAATATTTATAATACAAATAATTATGTTTAAATTTTTTTATAGTATATATATATATATATATATATATATATATATATATATATATATATACTAATCGACTATATTTATTAATATCTATGCTTTTATTATAATAAAATAATAAATTAATAATAAATTTATCAATGATAAATTAATGTATTTTTATGTTCACTTATTTTCGTTTTCTTTTCTTAATCTAAATACTTTCGCTTTTACTCTTCCTTTATTTCTTTCTTCGTTTTCTATTTTCCATCCTTCAATCCAATTCAAATTCCAATAGAAAACATTAGTAGTTTATTGGATGTAACCTTGTTTTCCTAATTTAGGGTGTTCCTCCGTAATTGATAATTGATGGAACACCACAATTTGAGCAATCTTCGCGTTTCAAATGCATTAAAAGTAGAAGAAAAAACTCCAAGCTCTTCAAATTCATTCCGGGCTCACATTTAAGGATTTAGAAATACAAGAAAAAGTTCATATTTTCTATTCTTATTTTGAAATAGTTATACGTTTTTAATGTTATAATTATTTTGTTTTCGGGAGAAAATCTTAAATTGAATGTGGAAAAAGAATTCGTTATAATTATGTTCTTTAATCCATAACTCTGATATTATAAAAAAAAAATGAACTTGAAATGAAATTCAACATTACATAATTAATTTGTAAAATTTGTAATTATTTATAAATAAATTTTGTTAAGATATATTTTAGCATACGACTCTAATAAAATATTAAGAGGTGAATTTTAAATATAATTTGACATGAAAAAACTAATTTATATATAACTTTATATATAAAGTTATATATATAACTTTATATATATATATATATATATATATATATATATATATATATATATATATATATATATATATATATATATATATATATATATTATGTAAATTTATTTT
>Ga0214542_1006796_pt1 | contig 20515 bp, 6 predicted proteins | sample CNSS1metaG_FD_160096 | JGI IMG/M metagenome (GOLD analysis project Ga0214542, IMG submission 160096) | Root nodule microbial communities from cowpea collected in UCLA plant growth center, Los Angeles, California, USA - CNSS1 | ecosystem: Host-associated > Plants > Roots > Nodule | place: USA...
ATATAAAGTTGACAACTTTATTTAAACATACACTGAAATACCAATTTCATGATTCTCAATACCATTGCTTTAAATTAAAAACATTAAATTTATTGTTGTCTTTTATTTGTTAAATAATAATTTTTTATCTTTATTATAATGCACCTTCTAGAGAATGTTGGTGGTCCCTTTTCAAAGTACTTTATAATTTCTCATATAAAACATTTAATATATTATTTTACTTATTTATCTTTATTAAAAACATTAAACATTTGTCTTTTGGATTTTTCTTTAATAAAGGGATGAAAAAATAATTTTGTTTAGAAATCATTTATAGTGTTCTACGTGAAATTAATGTTCTTTATCAATTATTAAGTTTCTCATTCTAAAATAATGCTTCCACTTTTATGTGCTATCTAAAAAAATGCATTTTTGTAAGAAGATATTGGTATGTTCTATGAACAAACTACTTGTTAGATATGTCTTACAATGAGGACAAAAAATATACAAATAAATTATATTTGACATTGAAATATATATTTTTTATGTTACACACAGAGCATGGATCAACAATTTGGAAAAATAAATGATTACACAGATGCATACTTTGAAGGAATAATTCGTGCTTGTGAGGTAAATATTACTACATAAAAATTTTCTTATTCTTATATAATTAATTTCCACTCAATCATATATAATATCTAACATATTTTACTTTTGTAAAATATATAAATCAGAGCAGAGTAAGAATTCCAAAAAGTTTCTATAACACATGGAGTAATGAACTGGGCAAAGCAGTTATACTTGAAGATGATTATGGCAATATTTTTGCTGTGGAAATTGATGTTATTACAATAAACAATAAAGTTTGTGCTTATTTTAACAATGGTATGAATAGTTTGAAGGATTTCTACCACATTGAAGTTGGAACATTGGTTCATTTTAAATATGTTGGACAAGGTACCTTCAAAATTAGGTTTTCTATAACCCCAATTGGAGTCCCAAGGCCACCATTAGAAACCACTTCAAGGATTCAAAAGGGCACTAAAAGAATGTTATGGGAAAGTAATATTTTTGATGAACAATTGCCAATATGGAAAAAAATGGTTAGTTATAACATTTATAATATATGTTTTTGTTATTTAATTGTATTTTTTTTTTCTTTGTTTTAACTATAAGTTTTAATGGGTAGGTTATTCCAACAAATGTGGTGAAAGATGAATTTATAAATGAAGCATCAAGTATTGGAGTGAAGTTACCAAACAATGTGGAAGAAGAATGGGAGATAATATGGAAGAATGGTAGAAGAGTAAATCAAGTTGTTCTTGGAAGAGATTGGTACAACTTTTGTAGAGAAAGGTTCAATTTTGGAAAGTAGAAGGGGATGAAAAGTTAAGTGAAAGAATAATGCATATTTAAATTTAAGTTAGTAGTATTTGTTATGATTTTTATTGACAAAACATTATCATTATTATGTTCTTACCTTTAAAACACTTTGATTGGCAATTTAAATATACAATATTTATAAAAAAAAATGTTTTTATTTAAAGAGTGATTTTTTACTCAAATTATGAGTGACAAAATGCGTCACTCCGTCAGCCCGTATTAAAATGGACTGATTGAGTTGAAGATTTCAACCCATCAGTCCATTTTGATATGTTCCATCAAACAAGGTTAGAAATTGTGCTTTATATTAATTTATACAAAATATATAGACTAAATATTTTATAATTTAATTTAAGGATGAAACATATTTTTTTCATAATAGTCTAAAAAAATATTTAATCCTTAATCAAAATAAATTTTAATTAATTACAAATATTATATTATGATTATATAAGGATCTTCAACAATCTTACAAATCACAATCTTGTACTTTTTCAACAAAGTTTCATTATATATATTATAATATTATATTTAAAGACATAACTTCAGCATCTTCTAATCAATTAGTTATTGAAAAATAATCAACTGCAATTAATATATCGTAAGTAATTTCAGTTGAAGTGAGATCCAGTCAAATGAAAAAATTTCATGGCCAAATAAAATCAAATAAAAAATGAAATTAATTAAGATCGCAAACATTTTGAATTTATAATCAAATAAATGTGTTAGTAAGTACATGTTGTTGCCTAATTTATGTCTTCATTTCAACTGCAATGATAAAAAAAAGTTTTATTGAAAAGGAAACTAGAATAAACAAAGATAAAAAAATAGATAATAAATATTGTATCTAATATTTTGTCATATGTTAAGTAACCCACTTCATATAATTGAGTTAAACTCACCTTTTAGTTAAACTATATGTCAAACTTCGTCAATTCGTTGTTCCTTTGTGGTTTTGAATGACTAAACACTTTTAAAGAGTTCTAACATCTTTTGCAAATATAAATATTCCAATAACATTTTTTTTGTTATAATTTTTCTTTACGTTAACAAGTCATCACAGTAGAAAGAACACTTGATATATTTATTCCCCACGATACCAATTTATTAAATATTTTAATTATAATATTATTTTTATGAAACTTAGTTTTAATTTATATATTAAAGATATTTATTTGTTACAATATAAAAGATAATCCTATACAAGGAAGCATACAGTACTGGTAAAGTAAAATAAACTAGAATCATTAATAAAACTAATTCAAACTTTCATATACATATTGATATTTAAATTTCAATTATTTTGAATTAAAAATATCAAGTATTAATTTTTTTGGTAAGAAGAGTAAAAAATGTTTCACATGATCTAAATAATTTTATTTATATGATGTATATGTATAAACAAATACCGTCGATATGTCCGAGTGGTTAAGGAGACAGACTTGAAATCTGTTGGGCTACGCCCGCGCAGGTTCGAACCCTGCTGTCGACGAATTTTTTGCAATAAATCATAATATTTAAAGTTATTTTATATAAATGGATCTTAAATTTACCAATAACGTCGATATGTCCGAGTGGTTAAGGAGATAGACTTGAAATTTATTGGGCTTCGCTCGCGCAGATTCGAACCCTGCTGTCGACGATTTTTCTTTTTCAAATTTTCTCCTAATCCTGATTTATTTTTTCTCCTAATCCTGATTTATTTCTTCATTAGCCACACATAAACTTGTTAGTGATGATGTAGATATTTTAATCAATCTCATCAACAACTATACATCCTCCATCATTTACACGCATGAAATACTCAATTTCAAAAGCAGATTATTTACCAAAAACTATTCAATATAGTCATTGTGAATCCTCCAAATTTTTTTAAACTTTCTTGCTTCAAGTATTTATGAAGAGGACAATTCATTTTTTCAAATTTATGTAAAGTGAGTATAAATTTATAAGGAGCATTTTCCCGCTTCTTCCCGTTCCCAAAAGTTTTAGATTTTTCATTTCTTATAGTTGACTTATTTATGGTTTAATATGTTGTTTTTTAAGAGACTTTTTGCATGGTTTTTCTTTTTTCTACTTTGTTAAGATTTTTATGAAGTTATTTAAGATAGATTATTATATTGATTGTTGATTGAATTTTAGGTCATAGATAGGAACATGAACATGAGGACTCAACTTGTAGAGAAAACTAGACAATATCTTGGACTTCAAAAGGAGGTAATTTGAGTCATATAAACCATTCTCTGTATCATGAAGACGACTTTAGAGAGATATTGGGTTTTTAAGAAATGTTATGACGAATCACATTTCGACACTGGAATTTGGTTTTGCAGTCTAACTTGCATTTTGCAGGTTAATTTGACAATTGCAAGTGTTCATTGTGGGTCTGTTGGTCATTGAGAGGTTGTGTTATTAAAATTTAATGAAAAAACTTAACAATTTCATTATATTACAATTTTATTGGTGACATGGTAAGATAGGATATTGAGCATTAGTTTTGACTTTTGATTATGTTTATGTTATATTGTATAAAATTGATCATGGTCAGAAGATTTTCACTATTAAAAAAGTTTATATTTTTTGCTAATTTTATTTTAAATTTTTTTTATAAAAAATACTTACAAATTTTATTGCGGAAAAAAAGGTAATAAATTATTACTAATTCTTTTACAAAATATTTTGTATAAAATATTTTTCGAAAAAAAAAATATAGGAAATATTTGCGAATTTTATAATTTTGTAAGAAATAATTATCTACGAAAAAATTACCTATCAATTAAAAATTTTAACAAATTTCCAAAAAGAATCTAATTGTAATATGAAAAATTCTAGTAATTTTTCTAATTTTACAAAAACTACTTCAAACATTATATTTCAAATATAGCATGAATAGTCTTTATTAGTCTTGTTTTACATTTGCACTTCCATTCCATTTTAGGTTGTTTTCTAATTTAAAAATGAAACGATGTGGCATAAATAAGACAAGTGTCCAAAATGAATTAATTCATTCCTTATTCTTTGACAGAGCTATATCTGAAATATATTTGCAAGTTTTAAAATAAACATTTGGTTGTTATTTTTATTGTGTTTGTTCAATTTGTTTTTTATTTTCGTTTTACATTCAATTAGATTCTCATTTTTGTCAACTTTTGATCAATTTGGTCCTTTTTACTAACGGTGTTAAAATATTTAATATTTTCTAACAATACATGTCACGTGTCAACTCTTTTTGTTTTTAAATTTTTAAATTTTTTTAATTTTAAACAAATTATTCACATATCAACTCACAATTGTGTCACATGTCAATGTCAATGTCACGTGTCAGTTTGTAATTTTATTATTATTATTTTTGTTCAATTTAGTTTATATATTCGTTATTTTTTAATTCAGTTCCTATATTCGTTATTTTTATTCAATTTAGTCACAAATTTTGTTAAAATAGAACAATTTTGTCCATTTCAAATTGAAACCAATTTTTTTTATAAATATTATATATTTATTTTTAAAATTGACATTATTATTAATTATTTTTAAAATTAAATTATAAATTATTATATTTAATTATAGATCGAATATAATTCTTAGGTTCAATTGTTAAATAGAATATAATTATTTAAAATATTATTAAAATATAACTATTGAATGTTTTAAAATCTAAAATGTTTTGTATTTAAATGTTATTTTTATAAATATTAGTATACTTTTCTAAAATATTTCTAATATTTGTAATATTTTTAAATACCAATTTTAAAAGATTTAGTATTTTAGAATTTAAATATTAGAATAAAACATTTTATTATTATATTTTAATAATATTTTGAATAATTTTATTCTATTTAACAATTAAATTAAGAATTATATTCAATTTATAATTAAATTAATAATTTATAATTGAATTTAAAAAATAATTAATAAAAATGTCAAATTTAGAAAAAATAGTAGTATAATATTTATAAAAGATATTCAATTTGATGTCAATTCGAAAGAGACAAAATTATTCATTTTAATCAAAATTGATACTAAAATGAAAAAAATAACAAATATAAATATTGAATTGAAAATGTAAATACCATTAATAAAAATGATCAAATTGACCAAATTTTGACAAAAATAAAAATCTGATTGAACGCAAAATAAAAATAAAACTAAATTGAATAAACACAAAGAAACTAACGACCAAATATTTATTTAATTTTTTTTTTACGGTGATAGATTCTTAATTTATAGTTCCTTAATATTCATGATATTTATGTAACATATTCACTTTAAGTAGTAATTCATTAATATTTGTCAGCTTATTCACTTTAAGCTGCTGTTTTTTTTTTTTTTTTTTTATTCTTAAGTTTATTTTGTTTATGTGTGTCCTTAACACCAAATTCAGATCTTTCAGCAGTTCACAACTAACAATATCAGTCATGTTGGTAGTATACCTATAAATGGATAACAAGTTGAAGCTATATCTGCTCACCCTTTTGCTTTGGTTTTTTTTTATCTAAATAAAGACTTATCTCTACTTTCATCTCCTGTTAAAAATGGAAAGAATGTGCACTAAAACAGTAACATTTCATCACTACCTTTGGGCAATGAGGATGATGTAAAAAACTTTATGTAATGATGTTGTATTATATATATATAACTACATTTTTAAACTACAATAATTCAATATATAGAATAATGAAGTGCAATTGAAAAAATCATAAGTTTTTATTACAATCACCGTCTTAAAGTTCACATTTGTAGCATTACATAATATTCATGGATTAGATTGTAGTTTAATTAGTATACTAACATCATCTATTAGTATTATTATATTAATGGAGCATAAAACTGGAAAAACTGTACTGGAAAATTGTACACATTTGTTCGTATTTGAAAGATATAAAGTTAAAATCTATACTCTTAATTTTCTGAATTTTCAGGTTAGATTAATTTTTAAGTTAATTAATTTTTCACTATGTATATTGGCCTATTCTACTAATCATTTCTGAATTGTACACATGTTTTTTATTTAAATATCATCTCTATAAACTATATATAATTACATGAATATAATTATATAACTAAATTGTTTATTTGAATATAACAATAATTATATTAAATCTCATTAAGAAATAAATAAATAAATAAACTACTGGAACTAGTTTTCGAACCACTTACCCACTATCTGAGTCCCACTTTCTTCAAATTAACAGAACCCATCTTTCTTCAATTTCCAGAACATTTTTTCTTCAGATTGACAGAACATAAATCAACCCAACACACACCATGAACTAACTTGTATAGAACAATCCAATTAAAATTGAAGAGAGTGAGAGATGAAATTACTGAGAGTTCAAATTAGAAGCCACTGGGTTAATTAAATGGCCAATTTTTTCGAGAACTTTAACTGGTTTGAACAACCTTAAAAACTGAAGAAAACATGTTCAAGAATTGTTTTTGAGCATCTAACATAAATCTTCAAAATTTGGTAAATACAGTGCAATCGCTCTCCGTGTGGAACATCCTCTCTCTCTCTTTTTCTCTCTCTGCCTAAGAATACAAAACGCAGTTAAAGTAATTACAGTGTGTGTGGACCTCTGAACAGTGTCGTTTTCCCGCAACCAAACACCACCGCATGCATGCATGTTTTCTCTCTATACACATCCAACACCTTTCTTCTGCCAATTTTCGCAGTGCAAATTCCAACGTTCAAATCATTCATTCACTGCATCTACATTCTATCTTCCCTTTCAAACTCCCATGCCACGTGTCCTCCAACCCTCACACAATGCTGATTCCACACATGCGCATGCTGCCATGAACATGGTGATGGTGATGATGGTTCACCATTTCGTGACACCTCCTTAACCCTTCGCTACTCCCTCCCACACCACGTAGCCTCCACTCTCCCACATTCTCTTCCTCTATCCTTTTCTCTTCTTCTTCATCTTCTTCTTCTTCCATCATCTCTTCCTCTTCAAGATCTGACACCAGACGCAATGTCAACCGCCCGTTCTCTCGCCACGCATGCAGAATCTCCGCCCGCTCTATTCTCACTTCCGTCAACTCCAACCTCCCATCTTTCCTCACCGGCCGGAGATAAAAACTCGGTTTACCGTTCCGGTTCAGCGACGACAGCGGCGGTGGAAATGTCCTCACCTTCCCTCTCCCCTCGGCCCTCACCGTCTTCCTCCTCCGGAAAACCTCCTCGTCCTCCTCATCATCGATCACATCCTCGTCCATGCAATTACTGTTGATTTGATCGGAGCTTTCAAAACCTAGATTCTCGGTGCAGGAGGCCAAGCCACCGCTTACGGTGCAAACCACATCGTCATCGAGGAATCCAATCTGTGTCTTCTTGGGCTGAGGCGGGTTGCTGTTGGGCCTTAACATGGCGGACTCCAGAACGTTGGGAGGCCTGTGGATGTCTGTGGTGGCGAGCTCCAGGCCCAAAAGTGGGTGGTGGTGATAGTGGTGATGATGGTGACACGTGTCAGTGGAGGTGTTTCTCTTGAACAATTTGATCATGGCAGGGAAGACGATGGAGAAAAGAAAAGGAGGATAGAGGGAGATACCGATTGAGGTTGTCATCGCATAGTAACAATAATCATAATCGTAATCAAAACGCAGAAGCAGTTGTAAGAATTGGTGAGAAGGGATTTTTGAAAGAGAAGAAGAGAAAGAAGGTATTAATAAAAATGAGAAAGAAAGCATAGCATGGGCATGGGGTGGCAGAGTGAGAGTGCCAACCAAACAAAACGCAAGAAAAGGAAGGGCGTGTTTGTTTCAGAGTATGAGCTGGAATCCCTCATGGAGCAAACGGTGCCGGGTCCCACGTTGGACTCTTTCTTTTTTCTGTGGGTTAAATTTTTTTCATTTATTTTCTACTATTTTTATGGTCATACACGTTTTAGTCAAGGATTCAATTGCTGTCAAAAATTAGAAAACAATTTTTATTTTGGATATTCTCTTGTCACCGTTTGACCACCCTAACAAAATTAACAAACTGCAATTCCCAGGTCTTTGAATTTGAATAAGCGCGTTTGCAAGGCACAGACATTCACCCTTGGAGTTTGCGCAGGTTGTTCCTGCTCCAAGACCCAGGCAATGATCATTCATATGTTCTCGAAAAACAAAGTTGTATTATTTGATCCTACCAGAAACATGACGTGGGTCCGAAAATTAAATTGCTGGTTATTCAAATCATTTCTACATCCGTTCTTATTTGAAAAAGTACTTTTCGGATCAAAGTTGTAGAGTTGTTCAGAAATACAAGTGTGCCCCTTTTGTGTTCTTTATAAATGTGACAAATTCATCTCTTGAGGGATGCTTGAATTTCTTCTAGTGTACGCCCCTTGGTCTCTGGCACCAGTCTTGTCACGAACAGAACCGTGAAGCCACATATGGCAGAGAAGATGAAGAAAGTTCCTGAACAAACATAATGTGAGTTTTTGCTTTCTTGGTATTGTTTCTTTTTGTGGTCCATTTTGGTTTTCTCTTTTATGGGTGGAGTAAGTATTCTCACAAGGAATTAAGAGTGAGCATGAATGAACCTACCTGCGGAACTCCAACTCATGAGAAAGTTAAAAGCATATGACACAATCCAAGAACACAACCAGCTAACCAAAGTCACAAGACTTCCTGCAGAGCCTTTCACATTAATGGGAAATATCTGGGGATCATAAAAAAAGGTAATTCACTACACTCATTAACTTCTCATGATCTCCATTTTTTGTTTCATATATGTGTTCAGAAACTACCTCAGACATTATAACCCAGGGGATTCCCCCCATGCCAAGAGAGAATGATCCTGTATATACCTGATCATTTCAAAAAATAACTGTTTCTCAAACCAGACAGTGATATCAGATATGTGGATTTATTTCAACACAGGTAACATTCTGTCATGTCATCTCAATATCATAAAACAAAGTAATGAATTTGAATTTGTGTTTTGTTATTGTTATTATTATCCAATTAAATGCATAAGATTGCATAATGTGGTCAAAGATTCAAATAATGGTGCATTATTGCTTAAACATTGTTATTGAAAAATCATCACCAGTACACCGACAAGTGCCAGAATGGGACTGGCTTCCTTCCATTTATGTAGGTCCTGCATGAGGCAAGCTCAATTAATTGATCATTTTGAAATAACTAAAGTGAAAAAAAAAAAAAAAAAAAAACATGGTAGAGCAGGTTTTGTTTTGTTATTCAAAGAACCTGCAAGAAGAATGATAGGGCTGCAAGGAAGCATCCTAAGCATGTTCCTGAAGCAGAGACCTGCATAAAGCTAAACATTTTGGATTCAGATCTTACATATCAGCACAAAACAGAAGAAACAAAACATCATCTTTTTCTACCAGCAGAAGTGGTCGTCTCCCAGATTTATCCATCAAAAGCACTCCCAAAGCTGTCATTGGGATCTATGAAGATACAAGTGAAAAGAAGCCTCACCAAGACAGTGGCATATTATCTCATTCTATACAACATTAAGAAGGCATGCGAATGAACTGTATGAAGAGAATGAAGAACCTGAACTGCAACCATTGCTATCATTCCAATACTTCCCGAAAATCCTGACAATTGTGTTGTAAGTTTAATATTCTCATGGCCATCTTCCTTATCAGTCATATGTTGGAAGCATTAAAAAAAACATGCATGTACCAGCAGAGATGAATATAGAACTTGCATAAAAAGCAATGCCGTTAACCCCTCCAAACTGTTGCAGTATCATAAGACCAACTCCTACCTAACAAAGTAAATAAAAAATACCATAAGAATCTGCAAAAAGGACAAGAATGTCTGCAAGAAGGAGGATATATATCTTAGAAAGCTTAGCTCACAGTAAGTGACTTCAAATACTGCAACTGAAATAAGCCAAAAATGGTAGCTTCTGTTTCGCTCTGAAGGGCTTCGGTAAAATCCTACAACAAATACAACACAAAATAATGTGTTACACTCTTAGGCTTGTTCTACCACCCCAACGCTCTAATAAACAAACACTATATGTACTCTAATTTCAGTGGCCTCTTCAGAAACATCAGCATTCTTTCCTCTAAGACTCTGTAGAACAGATTCACTCCTTTCCCAGTGACCAAATTTTGCCTGCAGAAGATTTCTAACTATCACAAACTTGCAATGTGTTTGTCTAACATGTAGTGATTCCATTTATTTGACACTAGTGAGTGAAAATCTCAGTTGCTTGTGTGAATCATGTCATGTTCCACAGCATATCAACAAAAATATCTCAAACAACTCACCAGCCATCTAGGAGATTCGGGAATGAAGAATAGACCCAAAAGTTGTACGAGACAGGGAATAGTTCCTGAGATAAAGAAAGAAAATGCCACTTACATTGCAACCTTTGTTAATTTCACTTTGATAGATGAAAACCATGCATATGAGCATTACCTATTAGAGCCAAAATCCTCCAATTTAAGAACGCTCCAATAAGATAAGTTAATGATACCCCACAACAAATCATTAACTGTCAAAAGAAACTCCAGATAGGGATTTAAAATAAGCCTATTACTTGCAATGGGAGTAAAGTGATACTCAGAAAAGAATCATAACTTTTTTACCTGATGAACTGTGGTGAATCCCCCTCGGAGATTCTTGGGTGTTATTTCAGCTACATAAACTGGAACCTATTATGGAAACAGAAGAAACAAACCCACTTGTTTTTGTTTTGAGTGACTGAATTCCTCTCGAACTGCATTTGTGAAAAACTAAGAGTCACAACAATTACCACATAAGATAGAAGGCCCATTCCACATCCTACCAAAAATCTTCCAATGTAAAGCCACCAACCAACCTTCAAACAAGCACCAAGTGTCAAATAACAACGACTTAACTTGTGTGCAAATCTCAAGGTTTACTTTATCATCAAGTTAATTGCTCATCGAAACGATATTTTGCTTGTATAGGCTTATATGAAAGTGGCGTGTAAGGATGGTAAACCTTTGAGAATGCTATGGCAAGCCATCCCAAGATGCAGAATACTTCGGAGAAACCCATAGCCTGTTTTTGAAGTAAGACATGCGTTAGGAATTCAAGGTGGGGGAAATTGTTAGAAATTTAAGATGACCAATATATAAGTAGAATGATCTACAAACTTATTAAATTAAAGTTTTTGGTTAAAAACGATGTCCTAATTTCTTATATAAACTTTCAGAACTCTTTAATACCAAATCTTTCTCTCTTCTTCAAATAGTTCGGTGTATCAGAATTAATGGTATCGGAGACTCACACTTAAGGAAGAGAATGAGACTTCTAAGTCTTACATTTGGTGAAATGAGTAAGATGACCCATATAAATAGATAGACTCAAAAACCTATTATCTTAAAGTTTTCAGCTAAAACTTATGTCTTGAATTCTTACATAAGCTTCTTCACAATTTACTTGTGTCAAATCTCTTGTTTTCTCCCTTTGAAATACCTAACGACATGAAACTTTCATTTCAAAACACAAATTGAATAAACTTACAGCTCTTCGACCTGCGTAATCTGCTATTCTACCACTTATGATAGCCCCAATCATTGCTCCAATCGTCAGTATTGATCCAAAAATCGAATACTGCACAAAACGAGGCCAATAAAAAAGGCATTAAATGTTCAATGTTGAATACATGACAAACTAAAACAAAGGTCGTGATTCAAAGTTCAAACCTCAGCCACGCCGAGATTGAGATCATCCATGATTCCATTTTGAGCAGGAGACGAATATCCAATCTGCAAAATTCACACACCGACAATGGTACTTCCAAATTCTCATAAAATTGCCAAAAGCAAAAACGTGTGAATGTGAACTTACAGCAGACCCAAAAACGTAAGAACCAGAGACAGCAACAAGGGTGGTAAGTATAAGAATAGCTGGTACCGACCAAGTTTCTTTCTGCCTCTTTTCCTCACACTCAACTCCATCGTTACCATGATAAGCTTGCAATGTTTCTGGGGAAAGCAAAGGACTTGAAAATTCTCTTGGTTCAGCACTATTAGCACCGTCCATGGTTCCCAAGAAACAGATTTAGGAGCCACTGAGAATTTTAAGGTTGCTCGTGACAGTAAATGAATCTATGAAGAACAGTGCTTTGTGAGGTCCAAAAATGACAAGTGAGGACGACAGTGTTGGAGATAAGTGTTTGTGTATTGTTGACTCGCGTTTGTTGTTTTGAACTCAACTTCATTGGAGGGACTGTGACATGTTTTTTGAGACTGGGCATGTGGAATCTGAATTGATAGGCATAGATTTTTTTTAGGATGTGTCATCATAAGCTTGCACAAAATGCCAAGAGCTCCAAGCTGTGGCATTCTGAAAATGTCACCTTTTCTTGCATGTGATGACTAAGTCCTGAAGATTCTTTTGTGTCGTCCCTGAGTCTTTAAAGTATGATATTGATATATTAAAAAATTTATAATATACTTTAAATTAGTAAAATTAGTATCCTTCAATATATTTTTAAAAACACAAAACAAAAAATAAAATTAAAGATTCAATACACAATCCAAAGTGGTGATGAGCGATGAAGCAGTAAATCTTAGATATTTTTTGTGTGAAGCTATTTATATTTTATTTTCAACCCAACATTATTAATTTTTTAATACAAGATTAAAATGTTACTTTGACTTAATGGAAAAGCATTTTTTTTAATTACAACTCAAATTTAAGTTCCTGAAAAAAAAAACGTATTCATTTTTGCCGACAACCATGTAATCAACTTAAGTAACTTTATTTACATTATATTAATCTTTAACCACTTATATTGTTGTGTGAATTGTATAACATACAATATAAAATATTTAGACAAAAGTATAAACTTTAAGTATCCAATTTGAAATATATATATATATATATATATATATATATATATATATATATATATATTAGATACTTAAAACAAAATTTGGTAAATAAAAAGAATTAAGTTATATCTTTACATAATCAACTTTATTTGGATTTTGTTATATTTATAATAATATACAAGAGGAATTTACCCTAATTTGTTTTCATATTTTACACATAATAATATTTTTAAGTCACAAATTAAAAAGAAAAAGAAATAATGAGATATTGGAAAGTGACTAGCCTGGATTGTAAAAGTAAGTGTGCGCATTAATTTCTTGTTTTCATATTATAAGTAAAATAAATTATATATATTATACATTTTTATATATATAAATTCTAAGACAGCAAATAAAATTTACATAGACATACACAGAGTCCATGTTTTTGCTAATACTGACAATTTTGATATGTTACCGTACATTGCACTGATTAAATCGGATATTGGACAAATAATATAATCACAAAAAATTATTGTGACTTGGTGATTGTTATCTCCATGATTCAAACTTATGTAACTTTTGAATAAACTTTTTACACGAAACCCCATCAGTGTGCAACTTGTAGAAATTCTGTTGCAGAGAAATACCAAATTCATATCTCATAAGCTATTCAAAGAAGCTTGAATTTCCTCTAGTGTACGCCCCTTGGTCTCTGGTACTAGTTTTGCTACGAAAAGAACAGTGATGGCACATATGCCAGAGAACAAGAAGAAAGTTCCTGATCCAACACAACCAAAACATAAATTTTACAGATATATATAAGAATAAGGAAGTTCCCTGTTTTTCTTAAAATACTTCTTTAAATTAGGATGTTTTACTGATTTTTGTGCCTTGTCTCTTGAGGAAATTAATGTATCTGTTAGAGTGGAAAAGAGGAAATAAGAGTAAATTGAAACTTACCTGATGAACTCCAACTCATGAGAAAGTTGAAAGTATACGCAACAATCAATGAACATGTCCAGTTAACCAAGATTACTAAGCTTCCAGCAGTGCCCTTCACATTAATGGGAAATATCTGAAAAAAAAAATGTATATATGAACAACATTCATGTGCTGAGGATTTATTATATTTCAATCTTAATTTGATGAGTCGAAGCATAGTTGAACAAAGCTACCTCGGACATTATAACAGACGGAATTCCAGACATGCCTAGCGAGAACAATCCCATGTATAACTGCTCATTAGGAAAAGTAAAACCAGAATTGCCTTTATCAATCAGTCATTCAATCCATGAATAAACCAGTCTGAATATGGAACATGAATTGAAATTTTGTCGGAGAATTAAACTGAGACAACATTAAAGTCCTGAATTCAATTCGATCTTACTAAGACAAATACAAGGCCAGTGAAAAAAATGAGAAGACAAGGATATGTAGAAGATGCATGTGTTGTTGGTATAGTTAGAGAAGCATTACCAGTACACCAACAAGCGCTATAAAAGGACTTATTGACTTCCATTCCTGTAAATCCTGTATCAAGCAAGCCAAATTGTTCTTAGAAATGTTCAAAAAACAAATGATTAAAGCAAAGATCTTCTATCAAAAGAAAAGAACCTTCAAGAAGAATGATAGGGCTGTCAGGAAGCTTCCTACGCATGCTCCTGCGGAAGAAGCCTGTGTAAGAGTCAAAATTTTGGATCAGAATTAACAGAACATGGAAACAAATAAAATTAAAAATTAGAAAAGGAAAAAAAACAGTTTGACCATTTTACCAGTAAAAGCGGTCGTCTTCCACATTTATCCATCAAAAGTACTCCTAAAGATGAAAATGAGACCTATAAACACAAATAATAAGACTATGTGAAGAGAAGACCCTTGAATCCGAAATGGCACTGATTTCATCTTGTATGGAATTGAGCACACAGAAGTAATGAAATTGTGTAAACAGAAATAAAAACCTTGAAAACACCCACTGCTATTGTTCCAATAGTGTCTGAAAACCCTGCGAAAGAGAAGAATTTTTGCTTAATGAATCATGCACAAATCTGGTATGCTCTGATTTGTTTTTTCTTATTTGGCATATGTTAGAAGGACCTGCACCTACCAGCAGAGATAAATATGGAATTTGTATAGAAAAGAATGCCACTAATCCCTCCAAACTGTTGCAGCATCATCAAGCCTACACCTACCTAAACAAGTAACTAAATACCGTGAGAGCCTGTAAAACATTAAGATAGCCTGCAAGAATGGAATGAATTTAGAATGCTCACAGTAAGTGTCCTTAAGTACTGCAACTTAAATAAGACGATAAAATTGCCCTTTTCTGTGTGTTGCTGAAGGGCTTCTGTGTATTCCTACAAATGAAGGTACAGTGCAAAAAATGTTATATATTAAACTCTGTGTCCTGGTAGATCATAACGCAAACAAGAACTTGTTGTATACTCTGATTTCAGTGGCCTCTTGATAAACATCAGCATGCTTTCCCCTTAGGCGCTGTAAAGCAGACTCACTCTCTTTCCACCGACCAACCTTAGCCTGCAGAAGATGACATGTGTTGAATCTAATCATTTAACAAACAGAAGAAAAAACTTAGTTGCTCGTGTGATATGTGTCCAACATGCACTGATCAAAGAGCAAAATTCCAGAAGCTAAGAACAACTCACCAGCCACCTGGGAGAATCAGGAATGAAGGGAAGAGTCAGAAGGTGCACAATAGAAGGAACAGTTCCTGAGATAAAGACAAAAAATTATGAGTTACTTGGAACCCTTTTTTATTTGGTTTTGTGAAATAGAGCAACGTAAGGAATAGTACAAGTATATTTACCAATCACTGCCAAAATCCGCCAATTCAAAAATGCGCCAATAAGATAAGTTAATGACAACCCACAACAAGTCATTAACTGTCACAACAATACCAAAAAGAAATTTAAAGTAAGCCTTTGAGGGAGACATGATACACAAAATAAGAGTAGAATGATTTAGGTGATATCATTTATAGTATTCCTTTACCAGATGACCTTCGGTAAATGCTCCTCTGAGATTCTTGGGTGTTATTTCTGCTATATAGACTGGAACCTAATTTGCAGAGGGAGCTGTGTTATATGTATTTCTTGATTGACTGAATAAAATTAGTTTGAATTGCAGTCATGACATATCAAACGTTAAAGTAATTACCACATAAGATATGATGCCAACCCCACATCCTATCAACATTCTTCCAATATAAAGCCACCAAGAAACCTTCAAACACGGAATGTTCAACATCTTAGACTGAATTTAAGGAAATTAACCCTGTGCCTCTGGGAGTAAAGTATGAGTACACTTCAATTTGAGAAATCTGGGAAGAAAAGAAATTATAGGCAAACCTTTGAGAATGCTATGATAACTGATCCCACGATGCAGAAAACCTCCGAGAAACCCATGGCCTTCATGGAAAATGCAAAATAACCAAGAGTAAACAACAGTACCCATTGAAACTAAAACTAAGAGTAATCTGTCTCAGACTTACCAATCGACGACCCACATAATCTGCTATTCTACCACTTAAAGTGGCACCAACGATCGCTCCAATCGTCAATATTGAACCAAAAGTTGAGTACTGCAAAAGTGCATAGAGTTTAACTTAAGGCATAAACGGTCAAATAAACAAGAACCAATAAACTATAAGGAGTGAATTTAGAAGAAAACTCTTAGGTATTGTTAGTTTCATCTTAAGAATCTATGTACGACCTTTAATCAAACATCTATTACACAAACAATCGAGGTGTCCTCAAGTAAAATTAGAGAATACCATAAAAAACATACTCAACTTACAACATCCGAGTTTTACAAGGAACATTCAATTTCCAATAAAGTCAACTGTTCTTACCACGGCGACACATTTTAAGAAAGATTACAAAAAACAAAAACAAAGGATGTTAGGTGGTAACCTCGGCGACAGAGAGATGCAGGTCGTGCACGATTCCATACTGAGCAGGGGAGGAATATCCGAGCTGCAAAAAGAGGTGTGTGATGTGACAGCAAGAACATAAGTGGTGATTCTGAACTGTGATGAACCAAAATGTGTGATCGATCACTTACAGCATACCCAAACACGTAAGAACCAATTGTAGCAGAAACGGCGGTGAAAACAAGCATAAATGTCATCTGAGAATCTTCACTTTGCTCAATTTCATGGAAATCAACTCCATCTTTGTTCGTGGATAGCAGAGGAGCTGAAGACTCGCTTGCTTCACTGCCTTTGACACCCATGAGTGATGATTCCTTCACTGCAAAGTTTCCACCACACGACCAAACACTCCACACAAGTTGTTTTGAACTGAACAAGAAAGCTTAGCAGATAAACATGTGGTTCTGTATCCGATTCATAGCACAAGAACAAAATGGCATATTTAATATTTTATTATTAAAATAACTGTCAGCCAGTTGTTGGGAGAAAAAGTAGTTGAAAAAAATATTTTTCGATGTGTATTTTCAGCCATTTCATTATTCTACGACTCTTCTTCTTCCACGTTATCTACAACAAAAATCTACGACTTTTTTATTAAACGCTTTTCATATTTTATTTAAATTAGTATTTTATTGAGATATTTTTGGATAATTTGAATAATTCTTTTTTTAGATATGACATATGTTAATTCACTTCTTTTATGAGAGACTTAAATTTTGTAAACCTTTCAACTACTTCTTTGAAAAAAGTCGAAAAATAGTTGAAAAATTGATTGCGTGAATATCTTTACAAGATTTTCATTTATAAATTCGTACAATATAATGTTTTAAATTTTTAATAACATAATTTCGTAAAATCGCGGAATGGGTTTGTATTGGGTGTGGTGAAGAGCACGTCGGAACCCGTTGTCAATATGTTTATTTAAAAAACAACATTCATTTCACGTGGTTTTTTACTTTATGTTTTATGAGATTTTTAGAATATTATGCATACAATACAAGTATCTTCTTTACTTTAAATACTTTAAATTATTTTTTGTTCTAGTGCGTATCACATGATCATATGCTAATTTCAACAAAATCAAATGGATTTTACGAAGACGGATGAAATTTAATAATGTTATGGTGACTTATATCATAATTGATCAAATTAAATCACGTGCAATTATTGAAAGAAGTTTTAGTTAGGTGTCATATCAATTCGGTAATGTCTGGATTTATATTATTAACAAGTGCGAATTACGTATTACATGTGTTATTTTAATTACTGTGTTTTTAATCTTTAAAATTTAGAATCATTTCTGAGGAAATTGAAAATATTTATTTTAAATTTATAGAAATGTAATTTTGAATTTACAAGCGTAGAACCAAAATAATTTTATAAGCATTAAATTTTATTAAGTTTTGAGATTAAACTAATTTGATAAATTGCGAATTTAATATAAAATGCCGAGTATTAATCTTATAACTTATGAATTTTATAAATGTACACTAATAATCTCAAAATTTATATTAACTATATTTAGTAAATAACTATAAAAATATAAATTGTTTACTGTAAAAAAATATTATACATCAACAAAAAGAATAAGAAAAAAAATTACCTTCAAAACTCAAATAAACACATGCGAATCAATCAAATTAGGAAAAAAACATACTACGTTCCATCATGAGTTTCAATAATGTTAACGGGTAAGAAAATTATTTTTATTAAAAAATACATTAAAACATAGAGGACTGTAAGCATAATTTCATCTAATATTATTTCATTTCATATAATATTATTTTATTTTATGTATTTAAAAATATTATTTAAGTATGAAATAATATATTTTATGTTTAACTAGTCCTTATTAGTTTATCATTTAGATAGTGAGAGACAAAAAGGTTGGTATAATGAGATAAATATGAATTTTAACCATTAATGAGCAATGTATTATGCATATAAAATAACATAACACTATTTTTAACCAAAAATATGATTAAGGTATCGTTACTTTAAGATTATTTACTATTTGTTTGAAAGTAAGTGGAGATAATATGCTTCAATTCCTTTCAAAAGAATTGTGAATAAATGAGAGAATATTTGAGGGAGACTGATGAAATTCTATATTTGGTAAGATGATTTAAAAACCACATATTACTTTTAAGTCAATTCTTCACTCTTTTAAACATTTAAAAACCTAAAGAATTGCAAGAGGAGAAAGACATATAAACTATAAACAACATACTTAATAAAAAGAGTTAATAAAGTTGACCAACATTATTATAATAACATATATTACATGTGTATCAATATTATAATATATGATAATGATATTTAAATTTTTTTTATCTACTTTTAATTTATTATTTTAGTTACTTTTCAATTATTTATTTTAAGTTTTTTTTTTTTAATAATACAATATGATTGATCTAAAAATAATTAGGACGATAAATTAAAACCCTTTTCAATTATTTATTTTAAATTCTTTTTAATAATATAATATGATGATCTAATGATTAGAACAATAAATTAAAAACCGGTAAAAAAATGGGTAAAAAAAATCCTTATACTATAATATAAATGATAATTAAATTGATGACTACCGCTTCTAAACAAAATAGATCTCTAATTTGTCGAATAATTTTAGAATAAAAAAATAGTTTCATTACTTATGCATTCATAACATGTAACCTAATATTGTATCTAAATTAAAAAATATATATATATTTTAAACCATCCGTACTAAATTAAAAAAGTAAAAGTTTATGAAGTAAAATATCTTTTGTATTTCCTTATTTGTCTAAATTTATAATTATATAAATATGTGGATTTAGTCATTTTAATTAAATTTTGGTAGGTTTATTTGATGTTTCGTACATATTTCAAAATTGTTTTTAAGTTGTTTATACTGTTTGACACATTTGTTTTAATGTTAAGTTAAATACTATTATGAAACGCGTTTGAAATGTCAAATAAATTTAACAAAATTTGATAAAAATGACTAAATTCAAGACATTTCGAAAGATGAAAAACTAAATTAGTTTAAAGTTTCGAAATGAACTAATTCCAAAATTCACTGAAAAACAAAAACATATTTAATCCTTATATAAATAATTATGCTATAAAATCTCAATTATTCTAAAAATTTACAGTGATTATCTATAATTCTAAAATAAAAAATTATTAATTTTATTTTGAAGGTCTATATTTTCAATAATTTCTCAATAAAATAATTTTGTTTAATAATAATAAAATAGGTCAATTTGATCATTGGCCCGTTAAAAGTAAAGTTAGCGAAATTGAACTATTATAATAAAGTAAATTGAAAATTTTGATTTTATCTTAACAGTATGGATCGACAAACTAATTCGTTGACTTTCTTAAATTGTCGATTATTTCCATTTTATATTTTTAAATCCATTACATATATATATATATATATATATATATA
>Ga0214542_1006799_pt1 | contig 20506 bp, 7 predicted proteins | sample CNSS1metaG_FD_160096 | JGI IMG/M metagenome (GOLD analysis project Ga0214542, IMG submission 160096) | Root nodule microbial communities from cowpea collected in UCLA plant growth center, Los Angeles, California, USA - CNSS1 | ecosystem: Host-associated > Plants > Roots > Nodule | place: USA...
GGGATCCCACTTACCATACCTCCAGAACTAGTACCATCTTCATCAACTTGCCTACCTCTACTCCTCTCCGACCCCGTACTCTCACTACTAGATGTGGACAACGATATACTATCGCTACTAGACATACCTGTTTTCGTGTTTACGGAAAGATGTCGACTGAAATAGGGAACTAGTCAGACAGTAAAATGCACACAAGACCTCTGAATACAAAACTCTCGCAAATGAACCAAGTAACCCCTCACTCGTTTTGAAATCCGTATTTATAGGCCAGAATCCCAAACGGCGAAAACTCCTTCCCGCCAAAACAACAACTCATACCAATCGACACCATCATTGCAAGAGACATGACTCTTAAAAACGACGGCGCCAGAACTTCCTGATTTAACCCCTGACACCCCTTCACCTACCTTCAAACGATTACCACTTTTTAGCCTTAACACTGTTCATCACACTTAAAGGTTGGGGGACTGGTGTATCACACCTAGTCGGTTCCGCTAGCATACCAACACATATCACCCTTGACCGACAACTCATATCGGCCAAGGCTGGGGGACTGGTGTACCACACCTAGCCAAACTCGACCAAATAAGTAAACGATACATATATACCAAAACAGTCAAGTATTCAACCTAGGCCGAGTTAGCCTAAGCCTTACCAGATCTAACCTAAACATCTAGAGGAATAACCTGCACAAGATATCATATAACCAACATAAGCCGTCAAGGAAAGTAGCCGGCCTAGGCCGACTACTCCAATAGACTCAGTAAGATTAAAGCCCCCTAACATTCAATAGGTCCTAAGGGCCTAGGTTAGGGCCCAGACCCACTTACAGCCAAAGCCCAAGCCAAGGCCCGGACCATAGAATAACCAGACATAATTAATGCTCTATAAATACACGTGGACCCCAGTAATTAAATGTACGCATTCATTAATCACAGATTTGACCTTTTTTAGAGTTTTGACTCACTTGAGTTTCGGAGTCCCTTCTGCAGGTAACCCCTCCTGGGTCCAAACCGACATATATCAACCGGGAAGAGGTCAACTGAGGAGATAGCGGACTACATAGGTAAGGTGACGTTTGTGCCTAACTTATTTATTTGTTCTCTGCAAGAACACATATATCATACAATCACAATTTGAACCATTGTATGTTAAATTTAAATTTTAAAATAAATTATTGAACTTGAAGATTGAATTGACATTTATCTTTTATGTGATTGATTTATTATAATAAAGAATTTGTATTTTGTAGTTATGATGATTAAACCGAAGAATTATTTATATGTAATAAGTTATATATATATATATATATATATATATATATATATATATATATATATTAGTTTTATAATTTTGTTATGTTAAAGTGTTTAAATTTTTAAATCATTTATAAACATTTTTTATATATTATTAATAAAATCATTAGCATTATTTTTACTATTACTAATACTATTATTATTTTATTAACAACATTATTAATATTATTTACATTAAAATTCACATTTTTAAATAAATATTTTTATATAATATATTAAAATTCACATCATTATAATTTTTATACAAAAATTAAATTTGACCTCGTTTTTTATAGAGACAAAATTGATTCATGTTAATAAAAATTTGGACTAAATTGAACAAAAATCACAAATATATTGATCAAATAAAATATAAAACATTTACTCTAACACGTGAAACGCTACTGAATCGACAAATAAATATTTAAAAAAATTATAAAAATTTAAAAAATCATAAAGTGACAAATGACTACTATTCATCGCCGTGCATTTTAACCTATTATTTATTCTTTTTCCTTCCACACACCCCCATTTATAGTATTTTGTCTGATATAACACTACCACTTTTTTTAATTTACGAAAATATCATCCCACCCACATTCTTATAATTTTATTATTATTATAATTAAAATTATTAATATTATTATTTTATTAACAAAATTATTATTATTATTTATTAGCATTATTATTACTATTTATTATTATTATTAGTATTAAAATAATAATAACAATATTATTATTATTTATTAGCATTCTTATTTTTATTATTATTGTTATTAGTATTATTATTTTAATTAGAAACTTAGTATTAATAATAATATTACATTTAATAATAATAATATTATTATTATAATAATATTATTATTATATCAATTATGATTATTATTTTTATTATTTATTTTATTATAACTATTTCAATTAATAATATTATAGTGTTAATAATATTTGTATTACATGTAATAATAATATAAGTATATTAATAGTATTAATATTTAATTATTTGTATTATTTTTCTTCCCGTTAGGGTTGGCTACGTGGTGGATTAGGATTTTTTTATGCTCTTATAAATTTGGATTAGGCTCGCTGAATTTGCTGACGTTTGAATTAAGATTTTAGTTATTAGTGTTTTATGTTTTTATACATTGAATTTAAATAAGGAAAAAAAAATTTAAAACAAATATTTTCCTTTAACTAAAATAATTTTTAAAAATAAAATGTTAATGAATTAATTAATTAATAGAAGAATTAAAAATAATAATAAAATATTAATAATAAAATCGATAAAAATCTTATATTATAGAAAAAAGAATTTGAAATAAATGTTTTTCTATAAATAAATGCTATATTCTTTTTAAACAAATGTTTTCAAATAAAGAATATCTGAAATAAATGCTTTCCTATAAATGTTATATATTTTGAAGATTAAGAAATGTTCCTGGAGAGAACAAATAACATAAGTTAGGCACAAGTGTCACCTTACCACGTAGTCTGCTATCTTTTCAGTTGGTCTCTCCCCGGTTGATACATGTCAGCTTGAACCCAGAAGGGGTTACCTGCGGAAGAGTCTCCGAAGCTCAAGTAAGTCAAAGCTCTTAGAGAGTCAAATTAGGGATTAATGAATGCGTACCTTTAATTACTGGGGTCCACGCGTATTTATAGAGCATTAATGATGTCTGATTACCTCATGGGCCAGGCCTTGACTTGGGCTCTAGCTTGGGCCATGAGTGGGCCTGGGCCCTAACCCAGGCCCTTAAGACCTATTGAACGCGGGGGCTTCTATTTTCACTAAGTTTATTGGAGTTGTCGGCCTGGCCTTTAATCTTATCGGGTCTGCTGGAGTAGCTGGCCTGGACCGGCTACCTACCTTGACGACTTATATTGGTTATACGAGGTGTAGATTATTCTTCTAGATGTATAGGTTAAAACTGGTACAAGTTAGGCTAACTTGGCCTAAGCTGAATACTTGGTTGCCTTGATATATGCATTGTTTACTTGTTTGGTCGAGTTTGGCTAGGTGTGGTACAAGAAAGATTTTGAATATCTCTTTTTGATTAGCAAATAATGAAGGGTTATTTTTGTGTCTTTAAATAGACATTCATTTTCCTTGAAAATCAATACAACGCAACAGAGAGTTACAGAAAATAAAAAAGATGATGAAAATGAAGAGAGTAGTGATTTTGGGGATGATTATGTTTGCTTTTCTGCAAATTCAAAGTATTGAGGCAAGAGACCTTTGTCCTCAAAAATGTGTTCAAGCATGTGGTGTGTCTAAACTTCCGTTTCAAAGATGTTATGAAGCATGTGTTATAAAGTGTCCGTCAACTGTTACTATTGGTACTTCTTTTTTTAATCTTTAATGTTTTTATTCTTTATATATAATTTAACTAATCATCCTTTTCATTTCATTTACAATGCCTTCTATGTATCATGGTACTCCTGCTCAAGTTCATTCTTGCTTCAAAAACTGTCTCAACTTGGAACACTAAATTGTTCACTGCAAACAACATTCCAGAGTTTTATTTTTCACATGTTTGTAATAAAATCATGAAACAATAAATGTTATAATAATTTCTGCTCTGATTTCTTTTTCATTTTAAAATATTAACCAAATTTGATTACTTCATCAACTTGTCATAAGATTGATTCTCGATTCAATTTGCGTTTCAACTTCACTATACTTATTTTAAAAATAAAGCTTCGATTTAAATTATTCAAGCTTCGTTATTTAGAGTTCTTAGAGCTAACGTAACGCTTGTACTTGTAATAAGATTCGTTCTCGAACTTCATTAATTATTCTTTGTTGTTGAAAATTAATAACTTTATTTTTTTAATTTTGTAATTATTTTAAAGTCGTATAAATTGAATTAATTAAATAGTAATTCAAAGCTAATGTAAACAACATTCCTTTACAAAAAAACATACTCGGCATCTCATTGATTAATTATTGGTCACTATCCAAATAAGATACTATTGAATTTAGTGGTAATGAATGTAAGACCCAATATTTTCTGCCCTAAATTAAAAGAGTTGTCCCATGTGAGTTGGGCCTAAGGGTTGGTCCAAAGGGAAACAAATCCTAAGTCTGTCCTAAACCTCATTCCTCTCTCTTTGTTGAAACAGATCTCCTAACCCCCTTTGAGTAGCCGTCACCCTCTCCGATAGGATTCAACCTTGGAGCTCCGTCGCACTTGTTCGAGCCAATTTCGTTCCATGTAAGTTGCATCCCATCCCATACCTCACTTATTTAGCACAATTGCTTCGAGTTCCAACTACGGTCGTACTAAGTGGCTTTATGTCCTTCTGTTCTTTTGTTTCCAGCTCGCTAAACCGCTCTAGGAGCTGCTGCCTTTCTCTGTTTACACCCAAGAACCCAGCTGTTGGCCCATTTCCAGGTAAGGGAAGCTAGAACCCTCTGGTTGTGTGATGCGTTTTCTGTGATTGTGTGTTTGTATCGTGATTGGTTGAGATTGCATGTTATTGTGAACGTGTGAGATGGTTGGAAATATTATTGGGTGCGAATATATGGCTGATGCAGGTTCAACAGTGGCGTAGTCTGTTGATCTCGCCCAAGCGACTTGGTCTCGCCTAGGCGAGACTTGCAGAGAACCAACCTCAGCTCGCACTCGAGCTCTCGCTCAGGTGTAGGGACTTAGTTTTGAGCAAGGTGTTATCTCGCTCAGGCGAGAGACGCTCGCCTAAGCGAGCTTGCGTGGGAGTTCAAGGATGGGAAGCTGCAATTGCAGCCCAGGCGAGGGGCCTCACTTTTGGGCGAGGAGCGGGCTCGCTCAGGCGAGGGAGGACTCGCCTAAGTGAGTACGCGAGAAACACTCGTTCGCCTCTGTCGCGATCTCGCCTAAGCGAGGGCCTGTCACTTAAGCGAGAGGACCCCTCTCACCTAAGCGAGGGCCTCTAGCCTAAGCGAGGGTTGGGCGAGAGAATGTGTGGGTACTGTTTGGAATCCTTATTTGAGGTATTAAATACATGCTTGGTTGTATTGCTATGTTAAAATATGAAATGAATGAGTATACATGAAATGGGAGGGCGTATGAGTTGTGATTTATGAGCTCTAACTTGACGTGAGTATGATATATGTATGAGATGATTCATGGAATTGAAATGATGAGTTTGGTATGAGTTCGACATGAGACATGAAAGGATTGGTATCAATGTGGCATGATAATGATATGAGACGAAGTTCCATATTCATGGTTCGAGAATAATGAGTTGGTATGGTTTGGTTGGGAATACGAAAGAGGTGAATTATGAGAAACTGTATGTGATGTATATGTATATATGTGTATATGTATGCTGGATCCGTTTGATTGATTAAGAATGTTGGTCCGTGTCAGTGCGTAATTCCTTGGGATCTCTAGGTTAGATTTTCAGGGTCGTGCTTCAGTGGTCGGGACGTAATCCTATGGCCCCCGTTAGTGGGTGTCCATGGTGGTGCCCCATCTGTATAACTAGGTAAGGATTCAAGGTAAGGTTGCATCCTGACACTCTAAGGAGTCAGTTAGTCTCACCTAGAGCTGACTGACTCCTGTGGTGAGAGTAGTAGGAGCCTGAAATTCATTAAGGGCTAACCTTGTGGTGAGGGAAAATTGGTTCATTGTAACACTTGTAACACATAGCTCGGGGGTGAGCAGAGGTATCCACCACAAGTGCAAGCATCCGCTGAATCTGACCAGGTTATACGTATCCGGATGAGTCGAGTCGAGTCGTAGTGTATTGATTTGGAATGCCATAACATGTTTGGGTGATGTATGTATGTGGGACTGTGATCTTATATATGATTGCTTGATGAAATCTTTTGGCTCTAGGTTACCCTTTTGTTTTTGTTGTGTGTCCTGCTGTATGGTACTCCCTTTTGCGATGATCATCAACTTGTTGATGTGAGCAGATGCGAGGAACACCCATGGTCAACAGGGAGGTGATGGTTCTGCTGCTTAGTCTTTGGGTTGACTTCTGCGTTTGGGCTCTTCATTTAAGGCTAAGGCCCATGTATTGTTTTCTCCGGAAATTTGTTTAAGTCATTTTCACTTTCTTACTTTACTTTGTACCCAGCATTATGGTGTATCTCTTTTATTCGTCCTCTAAGCAATTGGAATATCTATAGGAGTGACGTTATACTCTTTTATCCTCGTTTCTTATATTATATTGTGTGACATATCCTTTATTTAGCTTTGTTAAATAAATGGGGTGTTACATTAATGGTATCAGAGCAGTTCGTCCTTAGGATGACCTGAGGTTGTGGGTTTGTCATGCCTCGCAGGCGTAAGTTGTCAAGTCTAGTCGGGTTTGTCAGTGAAACCAAAAGTTGTAAGAACTGAAAACACCTTGATATAGTAATGAGGGTGCACACTGATGACTATATTAAAGGTTGTTTTCCTTCTTAATTCTAATGGTTTGGGGAAAGGAGGGTGACAGACAAAAAGGGTTCGTTGTTTGTAAGTGATAGACTGTTGCTTTGTATGATCTAGTTTGTCCTGCCGCGCCTCTGTGCTTTGTGTCTAGTGTCTACGGAGATAAGGAAATCCAAATTCAATGTCAACTTGGTTTGCTCACCTTTACAAGTGTTAGATGGGGCCTTTGAGACAACATCTTACCTCAGAGATAGGAAGTTGATGTATGATGTATATAATTGAACAAGAAAAGCTAAGTCTTGGATTAATAAACTGGAGAAGATGCTAGAGTTCCCAACATAACGATTGGTCAGAGGGAGCTTTAAGGATAGACTCTCGGAAACGAATACTACAAGTTTTCTAAAAGGAGTTGAATCCAAAGGTTAAGAATACTAAGGGGTATCAGTGCATGCAAGTGCCACATCGTTTGAAGAAATCAAGCTGATTCTACATTCCGACAAGGTTGAAGTTCAGAGTCATGCAAATGCATAGAGTGTTAGGAGAAGTGTCATTGAATATAGTCATATAGCCACACCTAGTGCTTCTTGGAGTAGTGGAAAAAGGACAATTGGCAAATTCTAGGCTGCAGAAAGTGGAGAAATTGCTTAGCAACGAGCAAGCTAAGACAAAGAAGAGACTGTGAAGTGCAAAGAGATGACGAACCTCTAGTGAGAGGCCGAAATGGATAAGAGGTTCATACTAGAATTAACAGTCAGCAGGTGGAGAGAGGTATTTTCAACTTTGTTAGTGGGATGTTTCCAGGAAAAGTAGTTCCCATGAACAAGTCATTCGACCTTGGGTATAAAGTGGAAGGTTTCACGCACCAGAAGGAAGGGCACACCTTTAAAGGTTATTCTCGTATGGAAGGACGACCCAACTGAGGTCGGAGCACAATGATGGAGGGAATGAAAAGAAAAGTTTTAAGTAGTTGACATGGTGCCTACGATGGTTGATGCTAAAGTGGTTAGCACGAATAAATCTTATACATAGATGCACCTTACGAAGTGATGCTTAGGCTAAGAGCCAGTTTTCTTGGAATCGTGTACTCCTTGATGTCGCCAGTATGGTACGAGAATCATGGTTGCCTTTAGGAAGGGACTGAGGTTAAGATGATGGTTTCGCTATAATTGTGACCAAGTGGAGATTCGCTCGGGTGTGTGGTGCCTTCGCGGTGATCAAAGTGTTTAAATTCGAAGCCAATTTGAACTGTTTCCTTTACAAGGTTGGGACATAATCTCAAGAGTGAATTGGTTGTTTTCTTAATCTCATTCTTAGGAGATATGATCTCCAACGAAGTAGTATCCTTTGATTCGAAGGGATATGTCAGTGGTGGTGTAATAAGTGTGGATCAAGTTGAAAGGTGGGGGCAGGGTGTCATGTGAATCAGAGTTATACGACAAAGGCAAGCGAAAAATAGACGCAAGGAATCTCAGTGGTAGAAGAGTTATAGAATCGTCCTGAAGTAAACATTAGAATTTTTGCTTTGGAGTGGTAAAGTTCCCTTTTGCATTTGGGTCTGAAGTCGAACTTGTGCTAATAGTTTCTAATTGGAGGCTTTATGCTAGGATTATGAAGTAAGAGAAATAAGTGAAAGAGTTGTTGGAGAGATAATGGTATAAACTCAGTATAATCACCAGGATGACTGCGAGTTTGGTGAAGTTGTGGTGTCAAACCGTTCAAGAAGAGTATTGACTAAGATTGAGGTGACTAATGAGGAATATGGTTTTAAAGGGTAGGTACGTTGTTGAGAAAATGGACCGCTAAGGCTATCGAAAAAGAAGTTTAAGGGGTTCTGCAAGTTTGATAGGGGTCTCGAGGAAGATTTCTCAACAATGATTTCTTCCTTGTCATAGCGAACATGAAAGGATCATTATTTGGAGTAAACAAACAAGTGAACTTGGGTATGGATCAAAGTAGCACAGTGGGATGGTGGCAGATGATGCTTAGAAATGGTAAAAGGTGCGTGAGAAGAATTATCTTATTCAAGACCTAGAGATCACTATGAAAACCAGTTCCCTAAAAACATCAAAGGTTTCGTCCTTGTGAGTGTCAGGTAAAAGTGTGCAATGATCATTCAGAGTTGGAAGTGTAGGGTTGCACAGAGGAATTTGGACCAAGAAAATGAGAGGTGGTTGAATTATGTTTTCAAGTTAGGGTATCGACCTTGAAGTAAGGAACTAAGGGTAGGTGTTTATTTCTAGAAGAGAATTCAAGATCTAGGCTTGACGGGGTAAGGGTTGGCGGAGAGGTAAGTGTCTAAGTCGGAAGGAGATGTGACAAGATTTCCTTGGTCTAGTTATTCGAATAGGACAAGTAAGTTTCTCAAAGAGGTGGGAAAAATCCAAATCGGACAATCTTAGTTCGAGGTGTATCGTAGGGTTGCTTGGTGCAAACCAGACTTGAGATTTGGAGTCAATGAAAGTTATGGTACTGTGGGTTGGTGGAATGATGGTTACGAGTTGAGGGATCAAAAATGAGGATAGGATACCAAAACGATATGGCAATGGAATCAGTTCAGAGTTTTAAATTGGAAATGGAATAACTCGGTAGGGAACTTTGTTGCCTTGCTTGAAGCCAACGAAGGAAGTAAGATGTTATGAGTATCGTTATGCGTAAAAGGGGTCAAGAGTGTTGATGGTGAGGCAGTAGGCTAGAACTAAAAAAATGATCAAGTCAGTGGAGTGAGGCATAAAGGAGTAAACAAGGTGATAAGAAGTGATAATGAACATGCTTTAGTTTGAGACTTAAAGTCATCTGAGACTTTGATAAAACCTACAAAAGGTAGTGGATAGCATATGGTAGACGAGTCAGTCTATCAAATACAAGTTGGTTGGGTAGGTAAGGAGGAGCATCCCAGTTCTAAGGTTGCAGGTTGGAAGTTACTTCGAGAGTAGTAACTAAACCAATCTACACAGTTGAACACATATCGCTTAGCACAGAGGCAAAGGTTTCAGTGACTATAGGTGTTGGAGTCGTTTTATTCGTCATGTCTAAGTGGTGGTTGTCAAACGAAATGGGGGAAAACGTAGTTTCCTTCCCATATCGTCGGTGAATTTTCGAGGTCAAAAATTTTTGTTGTTGGGGAGAATGTAAGACCCAATATTTTTTGTCCTGAATTAAAAGGGCTGCCCCATGTGAGTTGGGCCTAAGGCTTGGCCCAAAGGGAAACAAACCCTAAGTCTGCCCTAAACCTCATTCCTCTCTCTTTGTTGAAACAGATCTCCTAACCCCCTTTGAGTAGCCGTCACCCTCTCCGATAGGATTCAGCCTTGGAGCTCCGTCGCACTTGTTCGAGCCAGTTTCGTTCCATGTAAGTTGCATCCCATCCCATACCTCTCTTATTTAGCACAATTGCTTCGAGTTCCAACTAGGGTCGTACTAAGTGGCTTCATGCCCTTCTGTTCTTTTGTTTCCAGCTCGCTAAACCGCTCTAGGAGTTGTTGCCTTTCTCTGTTTACACCCAAGAACATAGTTGTTGGCCCTTTTCCAGGTAAAGGAAGCTAGAACCCTCTTGTTGTGTGATGTGTTTTCTGTGGTTGTGTGTTTGTATCGTGATTGGTTAAGATTGCATGTTATTGTGAACGTATGAGAAAGTTGGAAATATTATTGGGTATGAATGTATGGCTGATGCAGGTTAAACAGTGGCGTAGTCTGTTGATCTCGCCCAAGCGACTTGGTCTCGCCTAGGCGAGACTTGCAGGGAACCAACCTCAGCTCGCACTCGAGCTCTCGCTCAGGCGTAGGGTCTTAGTTTTGAGCGAGGTGTTATCTCGCTCAGGCGAGAGACGCTCGTCTAAGCGAGCTTGCGTGGGAGTTCGAGGATGGATCGCTGCAATTGCAGCCCAGGCGAGGGGCCTCACTTTTGGGCAAGGAGCAGGCTCGCTCAGGCGAGGGAGGACTCGCCTAAGCAGTACGCGAGAAACACCCGTTTGCCTCTATCGCGATCTCGCCTAAGCGAGGGCCTGTCGCTTAAGCGAGAGGAATCATCTCACCTGAGCGAGGGCCTCTGGCCTAAGCGAGGGTTGGGCGAGAGAATGTGTGGGTACTGTTTGGAATCCTTATTTGAGGTATTAAATACATGCTTGGTTGTATTGCTATGTTAAAATATGAAATGAATGAGTATACATGAAATGGGAGGGCGTATGAGTTGTGATTTATGAGCTCTAACTTGATGTGAGTATGATATATGTATGAGATGATTCATGGAATTGAAATGATGAGTTTGGTATGAGTTCGACATGAGACATGAAAGGGTTGGTATCAATGTGGCATGATAATGATATGAGATGAAGTTCCATATTCATGGTTCGAGAATAATGAGTTGGTATGGTTTGGTTGGGAATACGAAAGAGGTGAATTATGAGAAACTATATGTGATGTATATGTATATATGTGTGTATGTATGCTGGATCCGTTTGATTGATTAAGAATGTTGGTCCGTGTCAGTGCGTAATTCCTTGGGATCTCTAGGTGAGATTTGCAGGGTCGTGCTTTAGTGGTCGGGACGTAATCCCATGGCCCCTGTTAGTGGGTGTCCATGGTGGTGCCTCATCTGTATAACTAGGTAAGGATTCAAGGTAAGGTTGCATCCTGACACTCTAAGGAGTCAGTTAGTCTCACTTAGAGCGGACTATCTCCTGTGGTGAGAGTAGCAGGAGGCCTGAAATTCATTAAGGGCTAACCTTGTGGTGAGGGAAATTTGGTTCATTGTAACACTTATAACACATAGCTCGGGGGTGAGCAGCTCGGGGGTGAGTAGAGGTATCCACCACAAGTGCAAGCATCCGCTGAATCTAACCAGGTTATACGTATCCGGATGAGTCGAGTCGAATCGTAGTGTATTGATTTGGAATGCCATAACATGTTTGGGTGATGTATGTATGTGGGACTGTGATCGTATATATGATTGGTTGATGAAATCTTTTGGCTCTAGCTTACCCTTCTGTTTTTGTTGTGTGTCCTGCTGTGTGGTACTCCCTTTTGCGATGATCATCAACTTGTTGATGTGAGCAGATGCGAGGGACACCCGTGGTCAACAGGGAGGTGATGGTTCCGCTAAATGAGAGAAAAATACTAATGAGTTTCTATATAACTCCCTTTTTTCTTCAAAAAAATAAAAAACATATGAGAGTGCGAGATGAGTATAATTTGTGTAAAATTAACAAGACAACAAGAAAATAAATAAAAAATATCTTAATAAATATTTGGTTTAATTATTATTTTGGTTATTGTTTTAGTTCAAAAATGTTAAGTTGGTATTTTTAGTTTCAATTTGGTTCTGAATTTTGAATAACTGATACAATGTGATCATTTTTCTTAAATTTCTTGAAGCGGATCAATGTTTTTTCATTAAAATTAAAGTTGTAAATAAAGATAGTTTGTTTTGTTTATGTAATTAACATAATCTCATTGTCAATCTTTATGAAAATCATTGATCCACTTCAATTAATTTAACAAGAATAACCATATTGCATTAATTTTTTAAAAGTCGAAACCAAATTGAAACTAGAAAAGACTCGAGGACCAACTTGACATTTTTGGATGAAAATAGTGACCAAAAGATTAATTAATCCTAAATAATTTTAGTCTTTATTTATATATATATATATATATATATATATATATATTATGTGTTATTATCTATTAACATTAATTGTTGTGTTTTAAAACAAAAGAAAGACAAACAATTTAATTTTCTTCCATTTATAAAATTTACTACTTATAATTGAAAACTTTTCAAAAGCATATATAATTTAAGAAAAAAATGAAAAATCTTGGAGGCCATGGCCCCTCCGAGTCGCTACGCAGTGCATTAGGGTTAAGGGTTAACTGAGTGGTGGATTAATGTATTTTATGCTCTTATAAATTTGAATCAAGATTTTAATTATTATTGTTTTATCTATTTATACATTGAATTTAAATATAAAAAAACTAAATTTAAAATAAATATTTTTCTTTCACTAAAATTATTTTTAAAAATAAAATATTAGTTAATGAATTAAATAATAGAAGAATTAAAAAAATATAAAGAATATTTAAAATAAATGTTGCCTATAAATGTTATATCTTTTTTGAAGATTTTTTTTTGTATTACTGACCTTAGTTATTTTTTAGTTTGCTCGAGTCAATTACAGAAGATTTTAATTAACTAGTACAAAAATTAAAAAAATAATCAAATATCATTAATTAATAGTAATAAAAATATTACATTATAAAATAAGAAATATTAAAATAAATGTCTTTTATAATTAAAAATATTTTTAATAATAAAATAATAAATTAAATTATTATTTAACACAAAAATTAAAAAACTAATAAAATATCAATAATTAATATTGTAAAAACTAATATTAATAAAGAAAAAAATTTAAATAAATATTTTTCTATAATTAAATCCTATAACATAGCATTTTTATATATGCTTTTTTTAAGATCTCTTTTTTTATTATATTTTAGTTATTTTTTAATTTGATTAGATTAATTACAGATAAATTTTAATTAATTAATATAAAAATTAATAAAATAATAAAATAATAAAATACCAATAATTAATGGCAATAAAAATAATATATTAATTTAAAATAAAATTTTTCCTATAATTAAAATTATGTTTATTAATAAAATTTAAATGAAATAATAAATTAATTAACTCAAAAAATTAAAGAAATAATAAAATATCATTAAAATAGTGATACAAATCTTATATTAATTTAAAATAATTTTTTCTTATAATTAATGTTTAGCAATAAAATTTAAAGAATTAATAAATTAATTAACACAAAAATTAAAAAAATAATAATAAAATTTGAATAATTAATAGTGTTAAAATTAATATTATTAAAGAAAAAATTGAAATAAATGTTTTTCTATAATTAAATACTATATTCTTTATAAATAAATATTTTCTTAGCAGATATTTATTGGCCAATTAGCAAATAATGAACCGTTGAACTTACTTGAAAGACAATATTTGTGGCTTTAAATTGATATTGATTTTCCTTGAAACGCAATAGAGATTTATAGAGTGTAGAGAGTTTTGGAGTAATTTTGAGGAGAAAAGATGATGAAAAGTAAGAGTGTTGTGATATTGGGAATGATTATTTTGGGTTTTGTGCAAATACTAAGTATAGAGGCAATAACCACTTGTCCTGCACAATGTTATACACTATGTTCTGTGTCCAAACTTCCCTTTGATAAATGTTATAATCAATGTATTGAAAGATGTCCTCCCAGTGACTACAATTGTATTGCAAAGTGTGGCGTGAAGAAGACAGACACTGTTACTATTGGTACTTTTTTTTAATGTTTTTTATTCTTTATAATTCAACTAATCATCATTTTCATCTCATTTACAATGTCTTTTATGTATGTATCAGATGGTCGTGCTGAAGTTACTGATGATGTGCTTCATTCTTGCTTCAAAAACTGTCTCAACTTAGAAGACTAAATAATTGTTTACTGCTAACAACATTCCAGAGTTTTATTTACACATGCTTGTAATAAAACTATGAAAAAATAAATGTTATAATAATTTGTGCTTTAATAATTCCTTTTCATTTTAAAATCCACTTCTCATAAGATTGATTCTCGATCCAATTTGCGTTTCAACTCTACTATACTTATTTTAAAAGCAAAGCTTTGCTTGAGCAATTCTTTTTATATCAATTGATTTAATTAATATAAGCAACATTCTTGTAGAAAAACATACCTATTATAACATCCCAAATAAACATTACATATATCAAACTCCTAATTCTTTCAAAAATTTTCTAAATTGTATTCAACTAGTTAATACAAATGTTTAAACCTCGTAAACTCGTAAAGGTAATTAATCATATGAGAAGTTGTAACAAATTAATCAATAATGATATCAATCATATTGGTTGATTAATTATAGGGTTAAATATGTTTTTGATCCTTGAACTCTTATGTTGTGTTTGGATTGAGCGAATGTATTTGCATTGATTTGAGTTGATTTAGGTAAAGATGGAGTTGTTTGGATTAAGAAAAATATGGTATGATTTGAATGGATATGAGTGAAAAGTTTGTATATGATGTGATTGATAAAATTTAATAAATTATAATTTTTAATAGAGTAAATTGTATGATTACTATTTTACCCTTCAATGTAAATAGAAGAAATGATATTAAAATAAAATTAAAAATATTATTTAAAATTAAAATAATATAATTTATTTATATCAGTAATAACATAAGATAAATTATTATTATTTTCAATGATAACTTAAAATAATTTATAATATAGACTATTTAATTTACATCTCCACATTTATTTAAATTTATTTTATTTTATATAATTAATTCATTTATAAAAGATATTTATTTGAATAATAATATTAATTATTATTATTAAATAACACTAATTATTATAATAATTAAAATTATATATATATATATATAAAATAACACTTTATATGTATATAAAATATAAAGTGTTATCAATATCCATATAATTGATATATAATTATTATATAATACTAATTATTATATACATATAACATGTAGGAACATATGCAGGGTGTGCAGTGAGAAATCTTTTCTACTACATTCATGGGAAAAAACTAATAAATATAAGTAAATTAAATGTTTAAAAGAGAGGGACAATAAAGTAATTTTAATACGATGATCTGACTTTTCCTGCACATCTCTTCATTTTAGAGAGTGCCAAATTTTGCAACTCACCTACAAATCCACACTCGCAAATCAAACAAACAGATTCAAACACGTTTTCAAGTCACTTTCTATCCGCATGAACAATACTCATGCAGATCCAAACACAACATTAGTGAAAATTGGAATTAGTCCTTCTTGGAAACCTTAAACCAATTTAGTCTTTTATCTTTAGAAATGCATGAATTTAGTCCCTTTTGGAGGAATAAATTGGTTCAAGGTTTTCAAGAGGGAACAATTACAATTTTCATAAGTTGAATGACCAAAAACATAGTTAATCCAATAATTGTATCAAATCAATTACGACTATTAATTTTTTTTGTATTTTTCAAAAAATGTTAAGTTCGTCCTTCAATTTTTTTTATCTTTCATAACTTTTTAAATTGATTCAATTTGGTGTTGACTTCCTTAAAAGTGATTCAATTTGTTACTTTTCATTTCTATTGCACAAACAATGTTAACATTATTCGGTAACGGACCTACATATAACTCAATATTGGTTAGCAGTCTTGTATTTTTTAAAATTATTACTAAATATCTGAAAAAAAAATATTTTTCCTCCAATAATTCCTAAAATTTTTATTCATATTAATATTGATAATAATAATATATTATTTTAGTTATATATTTGGTGATATGTATTTGTAATTTTTATTATATTAATAATTATGAGATAAATATAATTTTAGTTTCATGACTATTAATTGATATATGTTATGAATTAACTATCGTCCATTAATTTGATACGTATACTCATATGATTGGTACTCATATCATTCATTACTCTTCTTGTAAATATAAGACACAAGAAGAATTGTTCCCCATACTCTCATCCTCCATTCTTCCTTTACTTCTTCTCTTTATTATTAGATTAGTTTTATTTGATAAACATTATCAACACGATGCTCTAACCAACTGAGGACTAGTGAAAGTTTTTTCTCTCTAACGACAGTGCTCTACGTGTCTTACTCAAGGCTATTTCTAATTCTTTCTTCATCTAAAATTCTACCTTATATTTTATTCATATGATAATAATTGTTTGACTTTATTAATTTTCCTCTCGGTCTTATTATTTTTATTATGGCAGTCATTATTATTATTATTGTTATTATTATTATTTTGATGATGATGATTATTATTACTAATATTTTATGTACCAATTTTAAACATGTCAAATCTTGCAAATTTTGAATTTGTCACCCGAAGAATTACTTATATTGGATTTTAAATGTTGAAATACATTTAGATGCAATGTGTCTTGAGATACCATTAAAGAAATAAATAAAGCATCTAAGTAATTAATTTGCTCCTACGATAACAATATTGTGAAAAGAAAAAGATATTTCATAAATATTGTGAATTTTTTCATGCATTTGTTCGGCTGAACAAAACAATGAAACTTTTGATGAAAAATCATGAGATCTGCCCAATTTAAACCAAATGGAAGCATTGATCACATTAGTTATGAGAGTGTTAAACAAAAAAACAAGATTTTCTCATATTGATATTTATGTTTATATAAAGAATGAATGTTGACACTAGCACCAATGATGAGAATATATGTCTTGTGCAACAACTCATATAATTCTCAAGAGTAATAAATTTGTCTATTGTTTGGTAATGTGAGAAGCCAATGTTAGTATTATTTCTGATACTACAAATATAATTGAAGGCTATGGAAGAGCTATTATACTTCTACCAAGAGGTACAAGATTGCATATTAAAAATGCATGTTATTCTCCTAAGTCTAATAGAAACTTATTAAGTTTCAAGGATATTCGTCTTAATCGATATCATATTGAGATAAACAATTAATAAGATATTGAATATCTTTGTATTACTCAAATTGAGTTTAATATAAAATGTGTATTGGAGAAATTATTAGTCTTCTCTTATGGCTTATACTACACATATAGTAATACAATTGAGACGCATGTCATTGTAAGCTAGAAGCTTACAAATAAAAATGAATTCCTTGTTTTACAAATAAAAATGAATTCCTTGTTTAGCATGATCGGTTGGGTCATCTTGGATATATCATGATGCGAAAAATAATTGAAAAACTCATATGGACCCCCACTTAAGAGTCAAGAAATTACGTTTTTAAAATCTACTTCAAAATTCACACTTTTAACAAATTCTCTAAACCACTCTTTGTTATTAGATAATGTTTATTGAAAAAAAAATACAAATTAGTTTGATTTTTTTTTAGTTTTCAATAAATTCTTAAACAATAATGAATCATTTGTTAAAAGATATAATGGAACATACAATAGCAATGAGGGAAGTGAAAAATAAACCAAAATGTTTCATTCCCCATTCCTCTCTTTCTGTGATTCGGGCTAACCGTGATGACAGAGATCAATAATAAGATAATAATTTTTTATCTAATTTTATTTGATTTATTTTTAATTCATTATTCTAATCATTCTTCAATTATTTATTTTAAGTTTTTTTAATAATGCAAAGTAGTGAAAATTTTGAAAATAATTGAAATAATAAATTAAAAATAGATCAACAATAAACATGACCAATCGATGTATAGTGCATTAGGGTTGACTGCGTGGTGGATTAGTGTTTTTTATGCTCTTATAAATTTAAATTGGGCTAACGTTTGAATTAAGATTTTAATTATTAGTGTTTTATCCACAGAAAACAAAATTTAAAATAAATATTTTCCTTTAACTAAAAATATTTTTAAAAATAAAATTTTAATGAATGAATTAAATAATAGAAGAATTAAAAATAAAAAGAATATTTGAACAAAATGTTTTTCTATAAATGTTATATTTTTTTAAACATTTCGTTTTCCATTATTCATCTTAGTTATTTTTTAGTTTGTCGATTACAAAAGATTTTAAGTTATTAATTTAAAATAAATTTTTTCATATAATTAAAATTATGTTTAACAATAAAATTTAAATGAAATAATAAATTAATTAACATAAAAACTAAAGAAATAATAAAATATCTGTAAGCCCCTTTTTCTGTCCCAAAAAGGGTTGGGCCTGAAGGATCCAATACCCTACCTGTCCCCCTCACAATCTCACTTTACCTTTTGTTTCAGAAAATAGTGTTTCTCCCATCTCTCTCTAAGAAAGCAGAAGCTCTGCTAGGGCAAAATTTGTTTTCCCCTCAAACTGAATCGAACCACTTCCTTGTAAGTATAGATCGAAACTCAAGCTCATTCATGGTTCCTTTTCTTGTACTAAGTCAGTATTAAGTTGGTTTTGCTCCTAATCTCATCCCATGTTTTATCCGCAATGTTTACAGTTCCTTAAATAGCTGCTTCATCCCCTCTTTGTGTGCTCTTTTCCCTTCAGCTCAGTTTACTCAAGGTAAGGGAAGCGAGGTTTATAGTCCTTGTTGTATGTGTTTGATTTCATCTCTATTTTCATGCTTGAAATGGATTTAATGTGTCTGGGCTTGTATATGAATGCTTGGTATGGATGTGGTTGGTTGTTTTTGTACTGCATGCGTGGAACAGTGTGGCGAGAGCTGATATTCTCGCCCAAGCGAGCACGTCTCGCCTAGGCGAGAATAGCAGAAGCTCGCATTGGTTCTGCTCGAGCTTCTCGCCCAAGCGACCAACTTTGGTTTTTGAGCGATGCACGTCTCGCTCAGGTGAGGACGGCTCGCCTAGGCGAGCCCTCGAGGAAACCAGTGGTGCCTCTGTTGGAGTCCTCGTTTAAGCGAGGTACCTCTTTATTTTTGGGCGAAGGACGATCTCGCCCAGGCGAGTGGGCCTCGCTCATGCGAGAACTCACAGAGTGGCCACTATACCAGTATCTCGCGTCTCGCTTAGGCGAGAATGCCTAGCTTAGGCGAGACAGTTGTTGTCGCCTGGGCAAAGGCTTTTAGCCTAAGCGAGAATAGTGTGAGGTTGCAGGTTATTTCTTTGTTTTCTGTTATGGCTGGATATTTCCATGAACATGCATGAATTATTTGAAATGTATTGACTGAAAGTAGCATGCTTGGATTAATTTATAGCCTCGAAATGTTGGATGATGGTATTGAGGCATGAGAATTGGATGTATGAGATAAATGTGGTAGTTAAGGTATGAGAAACATGAATTTGGTGTGTGATAGGCGTAATTCCATGAGTCTCGTGGGGAGACCCCATGGTGGTGTGTAGTGTATATGTTAAGATATGGATTCAAGTAAGGACCGCATTCCGAAACTCTAATGGGTCAGTGAGTCTCAGGTAGAGCAAACTGACCCAAGTGGTGAGAGTGGCGGGAGGCCCTAGTCTCTGGCAGGATAATGGCCTTAGACGCTTAAAGGCTAACCTTGTGTGTGGTAGGGTGAAACCCATTGGCAATGGCTCTGCAGAGCAGTAGAGGCCACCACAAGTGCAAGCGTCCAGTGAATCCGATCTTAGCATATGTATCCGGATAATTGAATCATAGTGTCTTGCTTGTTTGCTATAACATGATTCTCTGTACGTACTGTGTTGCATGCTTGGACTGTTTAAGTACTTGTCTGTTATACCATGATAAAACTTATATTACCCTAGCTTACCCTTGCGTTTTTGTATATGTTCCTGTTATGTTTTCTCTTTTGCGATGATCACCCTTGGTGGGAGCAGTTGAGGGAAATCCTGGGAATAGGCCTGGTGGTAGCAGTGGTGTAGCTTAGGGGATCCGTATGTGTGACTCTCAGGAGCAGTTCTATGGCCCTAGTGCCTTTTTGTAATTTCATGCTCTAGAGGAGCATCGTCTTTTGTAAAACTGTTAACTTCCTTTGCGTTTGTTTATGGCATGGTGGTATGCCCAAGTTTGCCTTCACATTACACTCTTGGATGAATGTAATAGTTACATTTCTTATATTCTATGTTCATCTGATTGATTCTCATTATTATGATCATGTGATATTTTATCAAGTAGATTATTCTATTTAAATGGGATGTTACAATATCAACAATTAATAATGTAAAAACTAATATTATTAAAGAAAAAAATTGAAATAAATATTTTTCTATAATTAAATCCTATAATATAGCATTTTTATAAATGTTTTCTACTTTTTGAAGATTTCTTTCTTTATTAATTACCTTTTAGTTATTTTTTAATTTGATTGAATTAATTACTTATGGATTTTTCATGATACTAAATTTTC
>Ga0214542_1006801_pt1 | contig 20503 bp, 12 predicted proteins | sample CNSS1metaG_FD_160096 | JGI IMG/M metagenome (GOLD analysis project Ga0214542, IMG submission 160096) | Root nodule microbial communities from cowpea collected in UCLA plant growth center, Los Angeles, California, USA - CNSS1 | ecosystem: Host-associated > Plants > Roots > Nodule | place: USA...
TAACGAGGATTTTTCTGCAAGGCTTCATTAGGCTCTTATCTTTCAATATCTCAAATATTAAATAATATACAATAATATAAGACATCATTGTTTTGATGTATACATTAACTTTTTAAAATGATTTTTAGGTATTATTATTTTCTCCGTGCTGACTTATACAGCAACATTTTTTAAAATATTTTTAAGTAAAGTATTATTATTTTTTCCAAGACACTAACCCAAAAATTGTAGGGTTATTCAATTTTTAAGTTTCAATGTCCTAAACAGCAAATAAATAAAGAAAACAAACTATAATGTTATTTAAAAATATATATTTCTATTTTTATAAATTTTTAATTATAATATTTAATAATAGTTTATATTTTCACTTTTAAAAATACGATTAAAATGACACATGTTTTTTCTAGCTGGAATATTTTTTATTCGAAAAGTTTTTGTTTTACTAAAATCACAAATATCTAGGTCTATTCGTAAAGTCCAATTTTAGTGGTTATAATTATTGAAAAATTTTGAAAAATGACTATCTATATGGCAGAAAATTTGGGTTCCTTCATATTATATATCTTGGGTACCATTTTTGTGAATGAAAAGATGGTATTTAAATGTTTATTTTATGATTTGCTAGATATTTTTCTGTAATATAGACTTAGAAATGCTTATTTCTAATTTGATTTATTTTGTAAAAAATACAATCATGAAAAAATATTTCATCACAACATTTATTAAGTGCACAGTTCAAAAATAAACAATATTGTATCTCCTCAACATTTAAAAGTTTCTAAAATAGTGTTTAAAAAATAAAGAATAATATATATATATATATATATATATATATATATATATATATATATATATATATAACTGAATATCAATTGTGCACACACATATTTCAAGTAATAAATAATATAAGTGTTGTTTCTCATTGAATAATGCTTTGATATTTAGTAAATCACTAATGGTGCAGTAAAAGCAGATAATGCAATTCAATCCCAACACATTCATTCTCATTAGCTTTTATCCAATTTACGTTGCAAACTTTTGGATCAATACTAAAACCACCAAATGTACTATTTTATTCCATATCCAAATAGATTAGATATCGATAAATTTGAAGAAATCTTTGTGTGGAAATAATACTTGTTTATTATAATTGAACTTCTGTACTTGTTAATATTTAACAATCAAATAGGTTAATATCTCAACACATAAATAATAATGTTTAAATTTAAATTAGCTTCCCTTACTTAATGTGAAAAACACCCATGGAACCAGGGTTACTCTTAGAACTCTGTAACTCACATGACACTTTAACTATCTACACAAATATCATATCAAAGAACTAAGCATGCCACCATAATCACAAATAAATGAAGACTCATTTTGAGTTAATTTGAGGTACATGCATGGACCATATGCCCATTTGCACCTAAAAAAAATGCTAAAATGTTTATAGAAATAGAGAAAATTGAAATTACCTTGTTTTCAATTATGATCAGCTAAATACGTAGAGTTTGTCTGTTGTGATTCCACTAATAGTTACTGATTGTCAAAAGATGTATGACTGAGTCAAAAACTTAAATAGAAGGTAGAGAAAATCTTAAAGGTAGTTTTCTAGAGATAAAAAGTTTTTTATAAAGTGAAATTCGATTATCAAAAAACTATTTATAGTTCAACCTTTTAATAATAAAGTAGTCGCGTAACATTTTAAAAAAATTATATCTACTGTATTATTTTCTAGGTCCTTGAACACTTAATCACGTAAAAAAAAAAAAGAAGGAAGAAAAATTAAATTACAATCGACAAAATAAATTCATCAATAATTACCGACGAATATGTACCAATAAATATTTATCGAGATATTTTTTCTTAATACTACTGACAATTTTTGTAATCATCAATAATTACTAATAAATTTATAATTTATCATTAAAATTTATCAACGAATATTTTACTTACTAAATTTTGATCATCAACACGTCACTTTTATTTATCGTTTATTTGAAGTATTATCGATAAATTTTTACCGTTAATTTTGAATTAAATAAAATAACATGTGTTTTTCATTTTGGGAAGTCCTTCACTCATTTATCTATTCTCTTCTTCGTTTTGAATTTTGCTTCTTCTACGGAATAGGGCATACTTTCCACATCATTCTTACCGACAACGTTCTCTCTTTTTAGATTTTAAATTTTAAATTTGTATGACTTTTAATTTCAATCATAATATGTTTAAATTTGTTGTGATACTATACATACAATTATCATTTTTTTTAAGTTTAAATATTCAAAATGTAGATATTTTATTTCTAAAAACATTGATTGTGATCATATTGTTCTGGATCGATTTTTTTGACATTTGACCTAATCATTGGTTTTTAAACTTTTTTTTTGTTCTGATTATTTGTAGGTTCAATTGCACAAAAACTTATTTTTTGGACTAAACCAATTATATTTTATTTTATTTATAAAACAAATGTTAAAATAGAATAACAAAAATATAAAGATAATTAAATACTTATATTGTAATATGTTTTAAAAATCATATATTATGTTTATTTTGATTTATATAAATAAAACATTAAACAATTTTGTGTTAATATAAAGTTTATTTATATAATATATGCAAAAATAATTCTTAATATAAATAATAAATTTTGAGAAAACATAATTTAATTGAAAATTGTTGAATATCATAAGTAAATAAAGATTATGCTACTATGTAATTTGATGTGTTTATGTTAATCGAAAATTTACATAATATATAATTGTATTAGTTTAACTAGGTGATGTAAATAGTACATGTTATGTATATATCTAAGTAATTTTGCAAGTTTAAAACATCTTTGAACATATTTTCAACTTAAAACACATGAAATAAGAAAATACAAAATTAATTTTTGCAACACAAGGCCTTTAATTTTTTTTTATTAAAAATATGTTTTATTTTTCATTTATTTTCAACCATTAGAATTAATATGATTGCACAAATTCTTTGTATATCTCGACCTTAGTTGAAGTTTTTGTATCTTCTCCGGTGAATAACCAAATAAATAATTAAAAGTTGTGAAAGCTCATCTAACTAGAAAACAAAAGCATAACAACATACACAATTAATAGAGTTTAAATAACCAGTTACGTGTCGAAAACACAAAATAATATTATGACAAGTATCTTCCATAACTGGGCTAATTTTTGTTACTCTTTTTCTGGTGTGTGTGTATAATTTATGTAAATTATGATTATAAAAGGGTTAAATATGTTTTTTTCCTCAAGTTTCAATGAAATTTGAAATTAGATACTTTTCAGAATTTTTAACCAATTTAGTCATTCATTTTAAAAAAATAAGTGAATTTAGTCCTTTCAACAAGATTTTGTTAACTTTATTTATCGTTTCAAACGCATTTCATAATAGTATTTTGAATTTTTTACACCGTTCAACACATTTTAGCTTTAATGTTACTTCAAATATTATCACAAAATGCGTTTTAAATGTCAAATAAATTTAACAAAATTTGGTAAGAAGAACTAAATCCACACACTTCTAAAAAATAAAATATTAAATTAGTATAAAATTTCAAAGAAAAACTAATTGCAAAATCTACTAAAACTTGAAGGAACAAAAATATATTTAACCCATCATAAAATTGATAACCGTCCATGTCGTTAAGACAAAAAAACTGTATATTACTGTTTTTCCCTTATTATTTTCCTGTACTAATAAAATATTCAATCAAATTCTATGATTAAAAAAATAAAATAACATTTTTAGCTGTTAATAAAGTCCCTTTATTTTTATAAATATAATAACATGAGATTTCTATTCATTGAAAAATGCCATTGTTTAGATTTATATGTTATCACTATGGATTAGTTATAAATTGCATTATATTTCTAAATTAAAATCTTTCATAGTTGTTTATTAGTGATATATATGTCAAACTTAAAAATTTAAAGACAAAGCAGATAAATTGTTTATATTTTCACAAATATATCTCGATTTTCACATTGGTATTATAAGTGTATTTTTCCTTTAATGTATGTTCAATTTTAAGGAAATGTTTGGTATAAGATAAATTCGTAGTTCAATTTTCAAATAAAGATGTTATCTTTATTAAAAAATAATGTCTGTGTTTTCTATGTAGAAATAATTACATAGTTTTCTGTTTTCTGCATAAGAAATGATTCTATTATGTATTTTTCCATTCGTTTATAATGGTTGACTGTGTTTTTTCTTTAACTTTTTTTTATACCTAAAGTAGGAATTATTTTTAGACTAAATAAGATATTGATAATGATAGAAAAGGAATGTATTGATTAACATACTAAAAGTGTTATAGTTATTTTAAAATATGCTACTTTTGCTTTATTTAAATGTTAATAGATATAGTACAAGATTAATAGTAAATATAAAATATAAAATATAATAATTGATAGTAAAATAAATATAATTAATTACTTAAAAATACTTTCAAAATATATTTTATCACAAAATAAGATTTATAGAGTAACACCGTATTAACATGTCTAATTTTATTATTTTATATTTATTAACCATTTCAATTAAAAATTCCATCAAACACTTATAAATTATTAATTTAATTTAATAAGATATTTTTAATATTCTAGAACCACGTTTTTCAATTTTCAACTAATTATGAGAAAGACTTTACCAGTTCATTATATTTTTGTTAAAACTAAATATGCACGACAACACTCATGTAAACAAATAGATAACCATTTTTTAACAATATATTTAATTTGATTATTGATTGTCTAACATTTTCAGTCTTTATTTTCATTTTTAATTAACAATGTTTTGTTTTCTTATTTGTCAATTTATACAAAAATAAATTTTTTTTTTTTTATTTTGTACACAACTATTGGAAACAATTATTTCCTACCCAAAAGCCATCCAAATCTGTTTATGGGCCTTGATTACCCGTTATAGAAGTAGGGGTTTTCTTCTGTATCTCCCATTTTCTTTCTGCACCACCAAAATTATTGGATTTATTGAATGTTTACTATATTCCTGCATAATATGTATAAAAATATCAATTTTATTTTTTAAAATATAATTATTTATTATATTTTTTTAAATTGACCGTTATTTTTATAATTTTTTTCTAAAATTGTTTATATCTGTTTCTTTTTCTATTTATCAACAATTATTCTCTCATCTTTTCTGATATATTTCACTTTATTTTTAATAAATATAATTTTATTTTATTTATCAACTTAAAAACATTATATTATTATCACCTTTTAATATAATATCATGTATATTTAAAAAATACACACACAGGTGTGACAACGTCTAGTGTGTATATATATATATATATATATATATATATATATATATATATATATATATATATATATATATATATATATATATATATATAGGGTTAAATATGTTTTTGGTCCCTTAAGTTTCAGTGAATTTTGGAATTAGTCCCTCATCAAAACTTTATACCAATTTAGTTCTTCATCTTTCAAAATGCGTGAATTTAGTCATTTTAACCAAATTTTTTTAAATTTATCTGACGTTTCAAGCACATTTCATGATAATATTTAAGTTAATATTGAAGCAAAAATGTGTCATGTAAATAATTTAAATACTATCATGAAATGCGCAACGTCAGATAAACTTAACAAAATTTGGTTAAAAGGACTAAATTCATCCATTTTGAAAGATGAAGGACTAAATTGGTCAAAAGTTTTAATTAGGGACTAATTTCAAATTTCGCTGAAACTTGAGGGACAAAAAACATATTTAACCCATATATATATATATATATATATATATATAATTAAATTAACTAAGTAAACGGTAATTAGTGCTTACCCACCGTATTTACCGATGTCAACATCTTAAGTCATTTTCATAAGCAAACTTGAACGACGTAATTTTTAGTGTTCTCTTTCCTTCAATGCTGTTTTTCAGTATCGAATTTTAAAATTCAATTTAGAAAAATAACAAATTTCAAAATTTAATTTAGAAAAATATAGAATTTTAAATTCCGATTAAAGAGTTTCCTAAATTTTAAATTCCGAGAGTCTCCCAAATTTTAAAATGAAAAAATAGAATCCGATTTGTTAACATTATTGCTTACGCATGTGATTACGCATGTTAGAGTATTTCTTATTTAGTCTACAAATTTCACTTTTCAATTTCTCTAGGTGCATTTATTTTAGTCTCTCTATATACATGCATCTTAATTCTTTTTTGCTTTTCATATGTAGACTTTTAATATTTTGGATTAATGATTTTCTATTTATTTTATTTATTTTGCTCTAATCAATCATTTTATTAATAAAATATACTAAATAAAGTCTTTTAGCTTTTAAAACTTAATAAATTGATCTTTTAAGATTTAATAAGCCTCTCATTTTAATGAAATATTACTGCATTTTAAAATTAATTAAACGTTAATTATTTTTTTTAGTAATATTATAATACCAAATTAAGCAAAATATAATAAATGATACAACTAAAAGAAGGTTATTAAGTCTTACGTATTTTAATGCGTGACGTTTTTAAATTCATGCAGCGATTAAAAATAATATGAATTATAATTAAAAGGGATAATTTTTCTTTTTGGTTTATATAAATAAAAATAATTTAATTTAATGGTACAGTAATCAATGTATAAATTATAAAAAGATTTTAACGTTAATAACCTGATTCAATTATTTTAAAAATTTCTTCATCGTATAATCTATATTTGGAGTACCTTTGTTTATTATTTTGGATTAATCCCAATTTAGTTTGTCGCAAGCCAAAATTTCAGATAATTTTTAATCAAATGAAATTATGTTAAACTTCGAATCAAATAATATACTTTTTTATTAATAATATATTTTATTACTTTCGTAAGCACTTGTATAGTCGTGAAAAAAAAATTTATATCGCCCATAAATATTAAAGTGAACATGAATTGTATAATCTTAAAATTTATTTTAAAATGTGCTATGCAAACTTAAAATATGTATAAGTGAAAATTTTTTACAAATTATAAAATTCAGAATATATTTTTATATTCAAAAATATATTTTAAATTATGTAATTTGGAAACACATTATATCTCTAAATTGTATTGTTTATGAATGTATTTTGAATTATAGATAAGAAATGTACTTTTAGATTATATGTATTTTTTGGTTATATAATTTGGAATATATTTTTAAATCTAAAAATATATTTCAGATTATGAAATTTAAAATACATTTTCAAATTTAACAATCCGAAAATCTAAAATGTGAGCATATAAACTTTTTCAACATTGACACAAATGTGTAAGAAGAAACCATGGAGCTACAAAAAGTAATCTGGCCCCTATTTCCTTTCCAAAATTTATTAAGAGCCCAACTTAGCTGAATTGAGTTGTAATTCATTTTGAGGGATTTCTTTTTGCACTCCATGTTTCTTTTTTCACCCTATGCATTCCTTCTCCACCTCCCTAAATATGAGAATCCTCACTTACCCTTTTGGTTCAAAGTTTTCTTTTTCCAAATTTTTCAATTTGAAAACTTTTCATATTTGCAATCAGGAAATCAATAATACTTTTGGATTACACGGTCCAAATTTTTATTTTTTATTTTTGCATTAAAAAAATTCTCGAATTGCATTTTTTTCACATAAAAGAAGATTCAACATTGTACAATTCAAAAAATATTTTTAACTTTTAAATTATTTGAAAGTTTTTTCTTTTGCATAATAATCTTTCAGATTGGACAATTTGAATATATATATATATATATATATATATATATATATATATATTTATAAAAAAAATTCTTGGATTGTGTAATTCATAATTTATTATAAAATTTGAAAGTTACTTTTGTTTTTGATTACACAATGTGCAAGTTATATTTTACTTTTGCATTATATAATCTATAAGTTTTTTTTTAAAAAATCATTGAAAGTCACTTTCTAATTGTATAATTTAGAAGTCACTATTGAAAAATGAAAAAGTTTTCATTAAATGCAATGACATATGTTGAGCTCTTCTAAGTAAAGAAAGAGTCATGTGTACCAAAAAAAAAACTAAGTTAGGTATTTTCTTTTAAATTGGTGTTTACACCGTGTGGAATGTGTTACATGTTAAAATCTAAGTCATTCCCTGTCTAGTCATTACTTATCTTGTAACCCTTCTAGTTTCTTTAGTTTTTTTTTTTCTCCCTCCACCTCTGTAATGTCTCTCCACTACCCATCACCTCTTAATTACAAGTATTGATATAAAGTTTTTGAATTCAATCCCTTTATACCCTTTCTAGTTTAGGGTTTAGGGCGAATCCTTTCTAGTTTAGGGTTTAAGGTGGCTAACCTTGTGTTTGGAAGGTGATGGGAAGTCGAGATAGATGGAGGAAGGTGGGTAAAGATGGCGAGAAGTAAAGGAAGGTGGAGGAAGATGTAGAGAGAAAAAAAAGAGAGAACCAAGGGGTTCTAAGATATGAGATGACTTAAATTTTGACACGTGACACCTCCAAAACGACCTTAACACCAATTTAATATAATGAACCAGATTGAGATTTTTTTTAAGAAAAACAAGGACTTAATTGAGTGAAAAAAATATAGGAACTCAACTTAATAAAAAACAAATATATGGACCAAAATCAATCAAAGACTTTAATACAGAGACCACATTACTAATTAAGTTTTTATCGTATTCATGTCTCTTTTGCACGAAGAAATAAGATAATACTTATCAATTTCTTTTATTTTTCGACTCTTTAGTTGATCATATAATATTTTAAGAAAATATCAAAATATTTAAATATTTCATAAATGGTATAATTGAACACATTAATTGTTTTTGAAATGTTGTATTGTGGTATTAAAATTCACATATGAGAAAGCTTAAGAAAATTATAGTTATCATTGTAAAATCCAAACAAAAGAGATTGAATGAAAACAACAATAATTATGTAGAAAAAAATGAATTTCAATGTGAGTTGTATAGATTCATAGCCAATTCAATTTTATTCTATTAGAAATTGAGAATCATTCATGATAAAATATAAACAACAAATATGTGTAAAAAAATTTGATTTGATGGAATTGAGGATTGCATTTCCTAAATGCAATAAATCACTAAAATTAAATTTTTAAGAAGGGCTTTCACTTAAGCTAAAGATTCTCGTTTGAGCTAAAATAAAAAAAAAAACAAAAAGAGTTTCACTGGCTTCATCGCCTAAACTAAAGATTCACGCTTAAGTGACAATGGCTCTTGCTTATGCTAAAAATTATCGCTTGAGCTAAAATTCAAATAGAGAGCAAAGTGAAATTTTGGTTATTTTCGTTTGCGCTAGATTTCTCTTGCTTAAGTGAAAGGACTTTCGCTTAAGTTAAAAATTTTCGCTTAAACTAGAATAGCTAATTTTCATCTGTCCTCAACATAAAAAAACCAGAACCACAAAATACTAAAATTTCTCATGTATTCATCAATTCAACACATTAAAATACAACAATTCAAGCAATTCAATCTATCAAATTATAACATGTAAGACAATTTAATTCCATCGAAAAAAAATAACTTTCTTCACCTCAAACGTATACAAAGATTGAAACAATGAAGAAACCCTAGGATAATTTTTAAGTTGTAAAACCCCAATTCAAACTAAAGGAACCAAAACCTAAGAACACAGAAAAGAACTATGGTTCTAATCATGATCAAAGCGGAACTAAAATCCCAGAACAGAAAAAGAAAGTGGAGGTCAGAATATCAATTTACTCAAAGAAAGAAATTATTTGGATAGATTTGAAGAGAGCTTCACCACAAACCCAAATATGCCATGTGATTCAAGAAGAGATAAAGATTTAGACGAGAAAAGAGAGGATCAAGATTGAGTGAAAAAGGAAGACTGAACTTGTATTAATAGAAAGAAGAGACTGTGTTTAGTTGAAAGGGAAGCATATGAAAATTTGTTTTCATATATATATATATATATATATATATATATATATATATATATATATAACTTCTAGTTTTGCAATATGTCCATCTTTTTTATCTTCTCATGTTAAGAAATGAATTTCACATAATGTGTTCATATTTAGTGAATACAAAAATAACTTTTTTCAATTATTTAAAGCTATTCTGCTTATATTTCGAACTAAAGCTTTTTTTTTAAACTTCATGGAATTTGAATTTAAAAATCAATTTCTCAATTTAAAAGTATTAATTATAAAATTTAAATACAATTTATACATTAAAAAATATTTTTTTGTTATTGATTTTAATTACATAAAAATAATTATTATTTATGAATATTTCACGTTCTAAAATAAGAATTAATTACTGCTGGATAAAATGTATTTGTGGTTTTTAGAAAGAAAAACAAAGTTTATGACAAAAAAATCAACAAAAGAAAATGATATTTGCTTTCCCACCTGGGTCCACGGTTTCGCTATTTTTCCACTGCTTTTCGTTTCTTATTTCCATTGTTCAAAGAAAAATATGATTTTCCCGTGTATATATAAAATTAATGTTTTGATAGATTGCGATTTATCAGTAGTTTTGTTTTAAAATAAATATTTTTTTAACACAAATCAACATAACAAACACTTTTAACACATTGAAAATGGTTTTTAACTAAAATAACTTATATATATTGTCATGAATAATCAAATCATTAATCACACTCAAAATAAATAGTAATAAATAATAAGACTTTCATGATCTAGTAATTAGGATTCATCATTCAGCAAGCATATAACTAAACATAGGATTCAAACATGAAAAAAGTCAATCTCACAAAAATTGAAAAGGTTTCTACAATTTATTGCCAAATTTCAAATATGTTTGTGATGATTCTCACTGTTTTCAATCATCATGGACCTTCATCATGTTCTTGAGGACATCTCTTTTGTAGAAGCAAACAATGATAACAAGTTGAACAACTATCACTGCAATGGCTGCTTTCCATGAAAACATAAGACCCACACTGAAACCTATTCCCATTGCACAAATTGTTTGAACCACTAAACTCATTTTCTCTCCATTGAAAGGCTTAACCTGTAGCATGAAATAACACATATATAAGTTAAAGTGGAAAAGAGAAATACTTGTAAGAGTCGCTATTACAAATAGTGATACTGGTATTTGTTTTTGGTCCGTCAACTTTCTATGAAAATTAGAATTAGTAGGAATTAATCACTCTTTGAAACTTTGATCCAATTTAATTCCTCAACTTTAATATTGTGTGAATTTAATCCTTTAAACCAAATTTTTTTAAGTTTATTTGATGTTTCAAATGTATTTCATGATAGTTTCTTAGCTAATTGAAGCAAAAATGTGTCAAATGATGTAAGTATTTCAAATGCTATCATGAAATACATTTGAAACGTTAAATAAACTTAACAAATTTTGCTTGAAAGGACTAAATTCACATAATTCTGAAGTTGAAAGACTAAATTGGACCAAAGTTTCGAGGAAGGACTAATTCTAATTTTCACTAAAAATTTATGGATCAAAAACATATTTAACCCTTTAAATTTTGATATATTTTGTTTATAAACTTAAAAAATGAATGAATATAATATTTTTAAACCAACATCATCGATTATTTGGTAACATTTAAAATGTAATGTGTCATCTTAAAAAGCTGTTTAACACAAAAAAATTTCACGCTCTTGAATTAAAAAGTGCCGTGTTTATTCAACGTCAATTCTAACTTCACGTTCAAATTTAAACAATAAACACATATTTAATTCAAAGAAAAATGTCATTATAAGTGATCCATTTATGCTAAAATGAATAAGTAATGAAGGAAACTTTCTTAATTATAACATAATCAAAAAGGGAAACATCATTTGTACAATTTACTTGCTTGAAAGTAAATCTACCAGACATATATATATGATTGTTAGATTTCTAAGTATTATATTGTATGCAGATTTTCACCCAAATAACGCATAGATTACATTGTTTTATTGTATTTTCACATTAATATATGCAACTTTTTGTTCCTTAAATATAACATTCATGACATGCATGCAATAATGCACAAAGAAATTAGCTCAAAGTAATAATCAAAACATACCACACTTTCTTCGGCAGATCTATGGCAAAGATCACATTTGAAAGTTTCCTTCTGAAAGAACCATCCATCTCCAATGGCAAGAATCTTCGAAAGCATTCTCCCTCTCACCCTTTTAGTTAAATACTCTCTCACGCAAACAACGTTATAGGGTTTGTGGAACATGTTAGCGACCAAGGTGATGAGAACCAAACCTAGGAAGCAAAACGAACATATCTTTGTTTTCTTTGTTATCTCATCATGAGACCAGACAAAGTAAACAAATATCAGTGACCACATTATTGTACAAAACAACAGTACGGTAAAACAACCTAAACAAGTTTGCTTGCACTTCGGTCTTGGCTTTTCATCATGAACACTCTCGTCATAGTCAATTGCATCATAATTAGGGATTAATCTCCTGAACTCCGCAAGCAAATCTTGGTGGTCCTTTAAAAGGACACCAATCTAGAGAAAAGAGAGTAAACATTAAAGAGATTCAACAAAAGTATATCTTTTCTAGAGAACAATAAAAAGGGTGCCCTTTGAAAGGACAACACACTTACCTCATCATGAAGATCACAAGTTGTCTTTCGATGGTCTAGTTTGTAGGTTGTAATACTCATCACGAATGATTCGTAAGAACCCTCCTCATTTTTGAATCGTTCCTATTGAAAGCACTAAACCTATCAATATCACAACTAAAAACTAACCGTTCATATGATATATGATATATGATACACAGATACGATACGGATACGATACGATACGTATGCTATAAAACCTGGATACGGATACGGACATGGACAGAGAGATACGAGAAAACATAAATAAGCAACAACATATGATAATCTGATAATTCACCTTTATGTTGTCAACTAAACGGACTAATTCTGGACGAGGTTCGTGCTTGAGTTTGATCTCATGCTCCTTTGGCAAGAACTTGTTGAATCTCAAAATCAAACTGTGGTGGCCTCTGAGTAACTCCTTCATCCTCGCAGCCACAACAGCAGGGGTAATCCTGAAAGAAGCAAGAGAAATAAATATCAGAGAAGACTTCACTTTTCAAAATCATCACATACAAAGAGAGAATCTACCTTTCTTCCTTGTAATCTTTCAGGATCCGAATCAACATGTCATACTTCTCCTTTTCGTCCCGAAACACTTCTTTGACTCTATTCAGAAAATACAAGGCATCATCCATGGAAGGTCTCTGAGGAGTGCTTTGGTTTTGTCTGTAGTTTCATGCACAAAACACAAACACATTCACTCTTAGACACGTAGAATCTTAACAACCATATCAAGAGTTCTATCAATGAATCAACTTCCAAACTATAGAGGCCACATGAATCGGTATTCCAAACTTAAATCAAAATTATCCACTGATTCATTATTACTTGTTTGTTAGAATTCACACACATACAACTTGAGCAGAATTGAAGAACAATCATAAGTCAATTTAAGCTAAATCAAGCATAATTCTGAGTTAAGTGATGATAAACCAGAATTGAAGAGCACAGGAGAGAAGAAACAGACCCTTGTTCCATCTTCAGAAAATAGGGCAGACACGCAATTTCAGAAAGGAATTAATTTGGTGACAGAAAGGAGCACGGAACAGTGAAGTACTGTGTTTTAAGGTTTTGTCCAAAATAGGGCAAAGTGTCAATTTATGTTGTCAGAAATTATTGTTGTTGTTGTCTGAGCCACTTCATCCATGTGTTCGGGTCAAATACTACTACTACTACTACTTACCAAGCCCGGCCCATACTATATATTTTTAAAATAAAATTTAAAATAATTTAAAATAATAGTATGAACAATATTAGAAAAAAAAAATTATGTTTTTAATTTTGTGTTTATACAAACTCTCAAGCATGAGAATAAACTATATAACAGTAAAGTAATACAATGTTCTTACTAGTTTATATACAAATTTTGGGATTATTTTTTTATTCCTATTTTCGTTTAAAAATATGAAGTTAGTCCTTAAGTTTTTTTTGTCTCAATTTGATCTCGATTTTTTAAAAAATGATAATGTAATTTGATCATTTTTCGTTAAATTTTCTGAATCAAATCAATGTTTTTGTATCAAAATTGAAGTTGTGAATAAAGATGGTTTGCTTTGGTAGTGTAACTGACGTGATCCTAATGTTAGGTTTTTATGAAATTTAATGAAAATAACTAAATTGCATTAATTTTTAAAACATCGAGACCAAATTGAAACTAAAAAAAACTAGAAGATCAACTTGACATTTTTTCGATGAAAAAGTTGACAAAAAGAATAATTAAAGCAAAAATTTCACACCCAAAAATATTGATTGAATATATGCTAACCTAATTGCATTAGATTTTGTTGACGTGTCAAACATCGAATTGACATTTTAATTGTTTACATCGTTTGAAATGTGTGTTCATATGTTAGCATGAAATAGTGTGTAGTACATAAAAAGAAGTTAACACCAACTAGTTGAGAGAATTATATTCATTCATTTTTTAAATTTGAAAATAAAAATATATAAAAGTTAAGATAAAGACAAAATTCATGTTTAGCCATTTATACAGTAAAGACATAAAACAATAAAAAGATATTAATAACTCATAAAACAATAAAAATATATTAATAAATCATAAAGATATTAATAAATCATAAATGTTCGTGTGAAACGGAGTTGACAATTTGTGTATTGCTTAATAGTGTCAAAAAAGCATTTAAGAATAATTGAAGTCCATTTAACTCGAAAACAGAAAAACATTTAATGCAATTAATATTAGTTTAAATAACCAGTTGCCAGCTAATAAACACAAAATAAAAGTTTGAAATAATTAAATCTATTCATTTTCCAACAATACTCGGCTAATTTTTAGGGTTTAATAAATATAAGTTACGGTTGATGTATAAAGTTTATATTTTGCCTTCATAATAAGAAAACATATCATATGCTCTTCAAAGACAAATAAATTATGATTAGCTTAATAAATGAGTAAAACATACTTATCCTCATTTTTTTTCTTCTAAAATCTAGAACACCATTGTTACTCGATCAACACATAAATTACAGTGATTTTAGGAACTGTTCATTATAAGAAAAAAGGTTGTTTGATATTATTTGACGACCATTTGACAACTTGTATAATGGTAAAATAGTTTTAACAAAAGTTGATTTTTATATTTTTAGAAAAAAGAGAAAATAAATAGTTACAAGAGATAATATCAAATGGTAATACAAAAAAGGATGGTGTCAAAATACCAGTGTCCTGGTTGTGTTTTATTCATTGTTGTAGGTTATCTTTTAGATGCTGAATCAAAAATCACAAAGCCTATGATGAAAAATTTGGAACTATGCTATGGTGGATTCTTTTGATATAGCTTTTGAAATTACTATCGGATATGAACTGCAAGTAAAATTTGGTTTTTTGTAGTTCAATGACAATCGCAATAACATATGGATGGAACAAGTTATATATATTTTTTTTCTCATGTATTACTTTATGGGTTGATAATCCAATTACTTCTATTTAATATATTTGTTTTTTCTATATAAAAAAAATTGTTCAAGTGTGTCAAATGTGCTAGGTGTTAACATTACAAAAACAGAGACTTTTTTATTAATAATTTTAAAGAAATTTGATTTTCTAATAATTTTTTTTACTATTCTTTTGCCTAATCTTCGAAATATACCGGTGAATAATTATTTTGATGTTTTAAAATATGTTAAAATCTTTTTTAATATACCATATTAGTGTAATAAAAAAAATTAACAGAAAATCTGAACTTAATTTTAAATGGGTCGAAATAATATAGTCAAATCAAATATAACTTTAATATTGATATAAAATTATCAGAGTCCAATATCCACATATGACGAGCTTTTTTCTCTCATACATACGTACTAAACTACTATCATTTTACTTGTCAATAAACGATATGAAACAATTGCGCTAGAAACCATATACTCTACCTTAAAAAAAATCACTTGACGTTAACAGAGATTATCCCTATGATCAAGACAGATGAAAGCAAAAAATAAGAACAACTAATAAGGTCTGAGAAAGAAGCATTTGACGAGAAGAATAGAGAAGAGAGAAAAAGAGTTGAAAGGAGTTTGAGAAAAATGAATATTATTCATGAAGTGTAATTACATTTCCAAGGTGGAAGGAAATACATTACATATAGAGTTTTTCAAAATCTATGGCAACTACACTAAAGATAAAACAATTTCATAATATCAGAGAAAACGCTAAAACACTCGAGATCAATTGACGACTAACAAAATATAGATGCCACATGTTTAATTTTGCAATGGAATCTTTCTTTGTGTGTTTCTCATTTTTTTTTTCAGCAAAAAATGAATAAATTAAAGAATAACACTTATGGGGAGCTCTAACCCTTTTACAAAAAGAACAATAACCTATACAAAATGATGCAAAAACTTGGCATCGAAACCTTACAAAACATGACAGCCAATAATTAAAGATCCATCCAAGATTGAAAAGATTCTAAAGAAGATGCACATGAGACTAAAACAATAGTCATAAACTTATTCTGCTCCTCCAAAATACACAATAAAAAATAGAGACAGAAAAAACCCTACACATGAAGTTGGTAGAAAAGGCAATAGGAGCTATAAATATTAGTTTGAAAATGATATTTATGAACCTTGATTCAAATGTTATCATGCAAATGCATTAGGAAACAAATATATATACTTCATCCAAATCGATTCTCAAGCGACCATTCACTTAAGCATAACCAAGAAATCAACATAGAAATATTATATAAATAGAGCTATTTTTAGAGATATCATCCCAAACTAAATAAGTCTGTAATTTTTGCCAGAAACATTATGTCATAATGTTTGCAATTTTTGTCGAAAAAATTGCACGGCAAAATTATTATTACCGCTGTAATCAGCGTCCAACAAGAAAGTATATATTATTAAACATGCAACATAAAAACAATTCATATCTCCTTCAACTCCACTTGATCAAATGTTGTCTGCTGGATTTCCACCTTCATCCTCATCAACAACATCTCCACAACCATGACGCTCTAAGAGTCTAGTGAAATCCTCCACCAGATCTTCATTGCCCTCAATGTAGATGGCAAGCTACAAATTATACATATACTTTGTAAGAAAAGAGAGAGTAAACAATTAACAAAAAATGTTTTGACGCGAAATGGAAAAAGAATGGTTTAATTGGTCAGATGATACCCATTTTAATTTATATATGTCAGTTTGGTACCCGTTTTTACGAAAATGTCAATTGAGTCATAACTTTTGAAAAGATGCCTCAATTAGGTCCTTCTCAGAAAAAAATTAATAACTGCGTTAACGGTATTGATATCTAAAATGACTTACAAAATCAATTATTGATATTTATATTCAAATTTAGTGGTAAAAGTCATGAATTGAGTAAACGGTTTTAATCATTTTTGTTTGAAAGGGACTTGATTAAGACGTTTTTTCAAAAGTTAGGACTAGATTGACACATTTTTAAAAGCGGATACCAAAGTGACACATCTGAACAAAATTGGGTACCATCCGACTAATTAAACAAAAAAGAATCATAACAAAAAAACTAAAAATGGCAAAAACATATGAATTACCTCACGTGAAACCTCAGTAATGTCCTTTAGCCCTTCCTTGTACTTTGATATAGTGTCCAAGATTAAGTTGCAAGCAAGCTCATCATCTTGGAATCGGTTCTGTCGAAAGCAATAGTTCTATCAATTAGGGTTTGCAAATCAACAATATCAGTAGAAAAAAAAAAAAAAAAAAAGTTACTGCATGAAAAGTTCCTTCACCTTTATCTTGTTCATGAACTGCTCTTCATCATGTGGTGCAGTCTCGTCGTCAAGTTCAATCCAAAAGTCCTTCTCTATGAAATAGTTAAAACCCATAATCAATTTGTTGTGCCCTCTCAAAAGCTCCTTCACCTTCCCCACAAGAGTAGCATAGCTGATACTGAAAAAATCACATAACAAATTGAGAAAAAGCTCACGTTTTCAAACCCATAACATAACGCAGTATAATTAAAATGTGCTTAATCAGAAGAAATTCACCTATCATCCCTGTAATCGACCAAGAACTGATGGAACAAGCGAAACTTCTCCTTTTGGTTTCGAAACTCGTGTTTGAGTTCACTCACAAACCAAATGGCATCGTTCACAGTGGCCACCGGCTTCTGAGACCTACGAACAGGACCTCCATTGCCACTTTTAAGACCTCGTTTGTTTCCACAGCTTCATGCACACAAAAACAAATACGTATATATACGATTTCAAATACCCTAAATATCAACAATGGTATGTATGTATATATAGCAAGCTAATAACTGCAACACATCAAATGTTCCTCAGTTCAATGAATCAATGTTCAGATTCTATAAAGGGTATAGCAGAAATTCACTTTTCCAGAAAAGATCAAATTGTTTAGCCCTAACAACATTACTATAACGAATCCATTATTTCTATGAAAAGCTATATGATTTCATGAGATAACCCATAAATCAAAGTAAATTTCAGTGAAATTAAACACACAAGAATTGAAGAGCAGCATGCAAAAGTGAAAAAAAAACAAACCCGTTAGCCATAGCAGATGCAGAAGAAAATGGGGCAAAGAAAAGTGGTGATGGAAGGAGAATGGAACAGCTGAGTGTGTGTTAGCTTGTTTTAACGTTGCTGGAAGAGTGGGGTGTCTTATCTGGACCACTTCATCCTGTGGGTCATTTACTGTTCAAGCCGAATCCACACGTTTTCTATACGTTATTTTGTTTTCTTCTTGGATGCTGATGTGTAAAATAAGTTAACATTAATAATTATAGTTAATGTTAATATTAATTATATATGTCTTTTTGAAATTTTGATGTGAAATTAAAATTTGTTTGTGTCTTAAATTTTGATATATTTTGGTTCTCAAATTTTAGAAGTAAACTTTAAAAATGGATGAATAGAGTCTTTTTAACAAATTTACATTGATTTTTTTTTTGTACGTGTTAAACACACGTTTTCTATCTGATATCTGACATTCAGGGACGGTTAGAAGTGAGTTTTAAGTCTAACTCAACCTTACAAAACCGACTTGTAAGATGAGGATTACACCCACTTATATATTATGAATTGACCTTATCTTTTAGTCGATTTAGAACTTCCTTGTGGGTGGTCCATTAGCGGCCCGATTGTGGGTGGAACATAATGTCCAAGAAATCTCGCTAGGATAGGTTTTAACTTGACTCTGATACCATATTAGAAGTGGATTTTAAGTCTAAAACAACCCCACAAAACTGGCTTGTAAGGTGAGGATTGCACCCACTTATATATTGTGAATTGACCTTATCTCTTAGTCGATGGGGAACTTCCTTATCTCTAGTCGATGTGGGACTCCAACATGATCTAAAACAATATTTAACCATTAATAATATGTTATAGGTTAAAAGAATACTTTACTTATCTCGTATTTCTTTTTAATTGTGTTTGTTGGATTTATAGAAATTGTTTGTGTTCTAATTGTTTCAGATTATCATAAATAAACACCAAACAACCCTTATTTAAACTTTACAAGATCATGGTTAAATTAAACCCTTTTATATATAGTTTAGGGTTATTTGTAAATATTCTAAATACTTTAAAGACTTATCGAATATTAACTAATCAAATAGTAAAAAAGAGGGAGAAGGAGTTGAATTGAGAGTGAAAATATGCTATTACTTTATAAAAGATGAAAAACCGTTAAATCCTTAAATTAATTGAGCAATTCCCAAAACCTGATTGACCATACGTAACACTACAGATCAAACACTACAAGAAAACTTTTAAATAGTGATCATTAATAATTAGTAACTATAAATATCAATTTAGATACTAATTTAAAAAACTAAAAATTAATGGTTAGTAAAATAGTCACTATTATAAAAAAAAATTATAATTGGTCACTAAATTGGTCTTTAAAATTAGTTATCATGGTTTTAGCTACCAAAGAAGATTGGTTACTAAAAGTTAGCTATTTAAGTTCTGGATACCAAAATGACTTAGTTTCTAAATTTGTCTCTAATTAAAAAGTGACCAATACAATGACCAATTATCATTTTTTACTTATAATAATGACTATTTTAGTAACAAATAATTTTTAATTTTGTAAATTGGTATCTAAATTGGTCACTATAATGGTTAACTATTTTTTGTAACGAAAATTGATTTTTAATTGAGAATTTTCTTGTACCGGATGGTATTCGATCTTCTGACCCTAGAGTACCTTAGGTTTTTCTTGATTGTCTCTTCTGATGAAGATGAAGGGAAAGAAAACATAAATACGTGTATGTGCTTACAAGTGGAGATCAAAACCTTTTATGCCATGTTTGTCAATTACTTTTTCTTAAGTTTCAACATTTCTAATTTGGTCCATCATCAGATTAAGATTTGTCTTAATTAGACTATTTTAACAATTTGGCTAATAAAATATAATGACCCTGAGACATTTAAT
>Ga0214542_1006802_pt1 | contig 20499 bp, 5 predicted proteins | sample CNSS1metaG_FD_160096 | JGI IMG/M metagenome (GOLD analysis project Ga0214542, IMG submission 160096) | Root nodule microbial communities from cowpea collected in UCLA plant growth center, Los Angeles, California, USA - CNSS1 | ecosystem: Host-associated > Plants > Roots > Nodule | place: USA...
ATATATATATATAGATATATATATATATATATATATATATTTGATTAATATTGATTTAATTAATTTTAAATATTGGTTTAATTATTTATATTTATGTTTCTATTCACAAATTTTAACATTCTCAACTCCATTTTGTATTTTTATTTTGTATATGATCTTTAATGTACGATATACCAACATTTTATTTTACAATGATCCGTGTATACATATTTTAATTTTATATAATATATAATTTCCAAGTTTAACTATAAATTTTAATTATACAACAATATTATTTTAATATTAGTATTATAAATATTAAAAGTAGAACTATTATTAATATAATCTAATATTATTATCATTTTATAAATATTATATATATACACGTGTATATATATATATATATATATATATATATATATATAATTATAAAAATATAATATAATAGAATAAATAAATTATTTATTAAAAAAATAATAATTATAATAATTATTTTATAAAAATATACATAAAATTCAAGATTTAAATAATTCTAAAGTTAAATTTAATATTTATAATCAAATATAATTATAAACTTAAAAAAATTATATAAATTAATTATTTTTTCAAATATAATAATTATTTATTTTTTTTCTTAACTCATAACTAAAAAAAGTCGTGTTTATGCATAGATCAAGACAAAATAGATTTATTGTATAATTTGTGTTATAAAAATATACACAAAATCAAAGATTTAACTTTCTTAATTATAAACTTAAATGCTATATTTATAATAAAATATAATTATAACACTTAATAATATTATATAAAATAATTATTTTTTAAATATAATAATTATTTAATATGTTTCTTAAAAGAAAAAAAATCCGTGCATATGTACCGGTCAAAATAAAGTGAAAATGAGATATTCTTATATCGAGCTTTTATACAAGTTCAAGTCCATCATGTATTCAACATTTCTTTAAGGAGAAAATTCTTTCCCATATTTATATTTTGTTTGGACTGAGAAAGGAATAGAAGGGGGCAATAATAAAAAGAAGAAAATAAGTAATCTTTATTTTTAAGACTGAGAAAAAGACTGTTGAATGTAAAGAGAAATGAAGAAGAAAAAAATTATAGTTAATTTAATTGATGTGTTAGAAAAAAATTGAATAATATAATAAATTACTAAAATACTATTTCTAAAGATTTAATAATAATAAATATGAATTAAAATTGGAAGATAATTATTTATGAATAATTATTTTATAAAATTAGAAATAATATTAAAAGTTAATTACAATTTAAATTTAACATAATTAAATAATCACTTTCAATCATGTAAAATTTCTTTTCCACAATTTTTTAAACGGTAAAATATAATGAAAACTTTGCAAATGAAAAATGAAAAGTATACAATAAATTGACGGATATAATAAGTATTTTTAATTAATTTTCACTTACTTAAACTATAGCCATTGTTTAAAAATAACTCGAGTTTCATTAGTAAAAAAGAAAAAACAGAAATACAAGTAGTATTAAATTCACAAAAGCAAAACACTTCTAAAAAGTAAAACTTTTTCTATGATAAATTTTTTAATATGCTGATAAATTATCTTTTACGTGTGTATAAGGAATTCAAAGTATGGAATATTTTTGTGAAAAAAATTATAAACTTTTTTTTTTTGTAATTGAAATTTTCTTTTGTCTAAATGTAATTTTATCACGAATTGAGTGTGATTTTTTCATGTTAATTTTTCTTTTATTTTTTCCTAATAAAATTTTAATGTAATGACAATTATACCTTAACGTTAAACAAATTTAACAAATGTATAAAACCTAGGTATGTTTGTTACATCCATCCAAATAAAAAGTGCATGAGAAAAAAAAACAATTAATAAGAAAAACATTCAAATTTGAATTAACAACAAAAATATAAGAATAAATATGTTCTGTAAGGCCCAATTATTTTTCTGTTCTTATTTTTAAGGGTTGTCTCTAATCAGTTGGGTTTGGGATTGGCTCATAGGGTGTCCAAGACCCTAAACTACCCTAACCATCTCATTCCACTCATTTTTTAGAAAAATAATGTTTTCCCCCTCTCTTAGAGCTGCAACCACCTTCTACTGGGGTTGGACTTTTGGCTCTCTTCACGTTAGCTCAACCATTTTTCTGCCCACCTCTTGAATTTGCCTCTAGAGCTGTTGTACTCCACTGTTTGGTGTCGAAGTCTTTTATTAGCTCACTTCAGGTAAGGGAAGCTAGAACTCTTTTTTCCTTGAAATACAGTGTACTTATTTTGTTTTGGAATGAGTATGTTTCATTGATGTGACACTACTTTTTTTTTTCTACACTGCACACTTTTCGTAAAATGAAGGTTCCTACTTCGTTAATCGTTGGATTGAGCTGAAATTTTAATAGCTGATCCTTAACACATAATTCTTGACTTTGACGGGTCGGATCTTGAATCAGAGCTCTGTAGTGAGAGCAGTTTTTATCGCAAGGTCAATGTAGTTTGATTGTTGACAACACTGCATACTTTTCGTAAAATGAAGGTTCCTACTTCATTAACCGTTGGATCGAGCTTATATTATAACAGATGGTCCTTAACACATATTTCTTGACTATGATCGGTCGGATCTTGAATTGAAGCTCTGTAGTGAGAGCAGCTTTTATCGCAAGATCACTGTAGTTTGGTTGTTGACAACATTGACCTTTGTTACTTGTTTGGTGCATAACTTTCTTTATAGTTATTCAATTAAGTTGATTCTTGTTTCATTTGGTTCTTGATTCAATCATATTTAATTTGAATATAAATACAAAATTTTTGGAGCTTTACACAAGCTGCAGTTTTATTTCTAAAATCCCAAAATTGTTTGCATAATGTGTTGTTAAGTTGGATTGAATAAAAATTATAAAAATTAGTTATTTTCCAAGAATATAGGAATTAGTTATTTGCATAATGATTTTAATATGTGTCTTCAAATGCTTGTCTGAGAATATAGGAGATTCCACGGGGGAGATCCTATTTGATTTAATTAGTAGTGTCTTCATTGGTTAGGACGTAATTCCATGAATCTCTAGGTGAGATCTCATGGTGGTGCCTCATTGGTCAAGACGTAATTCCACGTTGGTTGCATGGTGGTGCCTTATGGTCAGGACGTAATTCCATGACCCTTGTTAGTGGGAGTTTCATGGTGGTGCCTCATTATATAATTTAGTAAGGATTCAAGATAAGGATTGCATCCTAACACTCTAAAGAGTTAGTTAGTCTCACGTAGAGCGTACTGAATCAAGTGGTGAGAGTAGTAGGAGGCCTGAGACACTTTAAGGCTAACCTTGTGAGTGGTAGGATGAGACCCTTTGACAATTAGCTCGGTAGAGCAGTAAATGTCATCACAAGTGCAAACATCTGGTAAATTCGACTAATTATACTTATCTAGATAAGTCGTGTCTTGAGTCTTAATGTATTGTGTGTGAATCATCATATGATTGGTTGATGCATGTATCTTTGACTATGAAATTGTATGCAATTGTATGATAAAATGTTTCCACTCTAGCTTACCCTTTCTGCTTGTTGTATGTTCTTTGTGTGGTTTTCTCTTTTTGCGATGATCATCAATTTATTGATAGGAGCAGATGCGAGCACTCCGCGTGGTCAGCAAGGTAATGGGGATTTCGCTGCATAGTCTATCTAGGTTGGATTCCGCTGATTTGAGTTTTATTTTAGGGCTAAGACCCATGTATTGTCTTGCCTTCGGGCCTTATTTTGAATACTGTTGATCCCTTCCTCTATCTTGTTACTGGCATCATGGTGTGCCTTAGTATATTTCTATTCTTCGGGATAACTGTAAGGAGTATTATTTTATTACTTAAATGAGACGTTACAAATTCAAATTGGAAGATAATTAATTATGAATAATTATTTTATAAAATTAGAAATAATATTAAAACTTAATTGCAATTTGAAATTTAACATAGTTAAATAATCACTTTCAATCATGTAAAATTTCTTTTCCACAATTTTTTAAAAGTTAAAATATAATGAAAACTTTGCAAATGAAAAATTAAAAGTATACATTATGTTGACTGATATAAAAAGTATTTTTAATTAATTTTCACTTACTTAAACTATAGGCAGTTTTTAAAAATAACTTGAGACTCATTAGAGAGAAAGAAAAAACATAAATACACCTAAATTAAATCCACAAAAGCAAAAACTTTCTAAAAAGTAAAATTTTTTCTTAAATGGAAAAAGATTGACTATGATAAATTTTTTAATATGATGATAAATTATCTTTTACGTGTATAAAGAATTCAATGGAATAATTTTGTGAAAAAAATTGTAAACTCTATTTTTATAATTAAAGTATTTTTTTATCTATCAATACAATGTAATTTTATCACAAATTGAGTGTGATTTTTCATGTTAATTTTTATTCTATTTTTTCCTAATAAAATTTTAATGTAATGACAATTATGCCTTGACTTTAAACAAATTTAACAAATGTATAAAATCTAGGCATGTTCATTACATCTATATATTTAAATAAAAAGTGCATGAGAACAAAAAATAATTTACAAGAAAAACATTCAAATTTGAATTAACAACAAAAAAACTTAATAAGAATGAATATGAATTCAAATAGGAAGATAATTAATTATGAATAATTATTTTATAAAATTAGAAATAATATTAAAATTTAATTACAATTTGAAATTTAACATAGTTAAATAATACCTTTCAATCATGTAAAATTTCTTTTCCATAATTTTTTAAAAGTTAAAATATAATGAAAACTTTGCAAATGAAAAATGAAAAGTATACATTAAGTTGATGGATATAAAAAGTATTTTTAATTAATTTTCACTTACTTAAACTATATGCAGTGTTTAAAAATACCTTGAGTTTCATCGGAAAGAAAGGAAAAACATAAATACACGTAATATTAAATCCACAAAAGCAAAAACTTTCTAAAATGTAAAAAATTTTCTTAAATGGAAAAAGATTAACTATGATAAATTTTTTAATATGCTGATAAATTATATTTTACGTGTATAAGGAATTCAAAATATGGAATATTTTTGTGAAAAAAATTGTAAACTTTTTTTTTTTATAATTGAGTTTTTCTTTTATCCATCAATACAATGCAATTTTATTACGAATTGAGTTTGATTTTTCATGTTAATTTTTCTTCTCTTTTTTCCTAATAAAGTTTTAATATAATGACAATTATACCTTAACGTTAAACAAATTTAAAAAATGTATAAAACTTACGTAAGTTCGTTACATCCATCCAAATAAAAAGTGCATGAGAACAAAAAATAATTAACTAGAAAAACATTCAAATTTGAATTAACAACAAAAATATTTAATAAAAATAAATATGAATTCAAATTGGAAGATAATTAATTATGAATAATAATTTTATAAAATTAGAAATAATATTAAAAGTTAATTACAATTTGAAATTTAACATAGTTAAATAATCAATTTCAGTCATGTAAAATTTATTTTCCACAATTTTTTAAAAGTTAAAATATAATGAAAACTTTCCAAATGAAAATTAAAAAGTACACATTATGTTGACGGATATAAAAAGTATTTTTAATTAGATTTCACTTACTTAAACTATAGGCAGTGTTTAAAAATAACTTGAGATTCATTAGAGAGAAAGAAAAAACATAAATACATGTAAATTGAATCCACAAAAGTAAAAACTTTCTAAAAAGTAAAATATTGTTTAAATGGAAAAAGATTGACTTTGATAAATTTTTTAACATGATGATAAATTATCATTTACGGGTATAAAGAATACAAAGTATGGAATATATTTTTGAAAAAGTTATAAACTCCTTTTTTATTATTGAGGTCTTCTTTTGTCTATCAATACAATGTAATTTTATCAAGAATTGAGTCTGATTTTTCATTTTAATTTTTCTTCTATTTTTCCTTAATAAAATTTTAATGTAATGACAATTATGTCTTGACTTTAAACAAATTTAACAAATGTATAAAACCTACGTATGTTCGTTACATCCCTCCAAATTAAAAGTGCATGAGTGTAATGCCCCATTTAAAATATAATATAATTAAATGAAACATTACACAAAATAGTAATAGAAACAAGGTCTTGGAGTAAAGACATTACTCCTTACATTTATCCCAAAAGAAACCAAAATGAACTAGGGCACACCACGATGCCATTAACAACGTCTAATAAGGGATTAACAATATTTCAAAATAAGGCCCAATAACGGGACAATACATGGGCCATAGCCGAAAAAGGAAAGTCCATACAAGCGAAATCCAGCCTAGGCGGACTATGCAGCGAAGTCACCATTCTCCTGTTGACTACGAGGATTTCTCGCATCTGCTCACATCAATAAATTGATGATCATCGCAAAGAGAGAAAACCACACACATAATAATCAAACAAGCAAAGGGTAAGCTAGAGCAGAAAATTGTTTATCATACAAGTACATGCAATTTCATATACCAAGATACATGTGCCAATCAATCATGTTATGACTTGCAAACAATACACTAAGACTCAAGACACAACTCATTCAGATACATATAATTAGTCAGATTCAACGGATGCTTGCACTTGTGGTGGCTTTTATTGCTCTACCGAGCTGCTCTACCAAGCTAATTGTTCTAGTGTCTCATCTCCCACACACAAGGTTAACCCTTAATGGTTTCCAGGCCTCCTACTACTCTCACCACTCGAGTCAGTACGCTCTATGTGAGACTAACTGACTCTTTAGAGTGTCAGGATGCAATCCTTACCTTGAATCTTACTAAATTATATAGATGGGACACCACCATGAACTCCCACTAACAGGGGTCATGGAATTACGTCCCGACCAACTAAGGCACCACCATGAGGTCTCACCTAGAGGCTCATGGAATTACGTCCTAACCAATGAGACACCACCACAAAACTATCGTGAAATTACGTCCTAACCAAACTAATAACATATTCCATTAATCAATATAACATTCATGCTCATACCAATTCCATGTCACTTTTATAACCAACCATTTCATACTCTTTACATGCCAAGATCATGCCAAGCTCATTATTTACAACCCATACACCATGTTACTCATGCATATTCACTCATCTCAAGCTCTTACAAGAATATTTAATCCAAACATATGGCAAACAACCAAGAACAGAAGAACAAACAGAACTAGCACGCCTCTCGCCCAGCTTCTCACTCAATCAGAAGGGTCTCGCTCAAGCGAGAGGTTTCTCTCGTTCAGGCGAGCTCCCTTCGCAAGGCGAGAGCTCGAACCAGGAACAGTGGTGTTGTCGCGTCCTCTCGCTTAGGCCAGACCTCCTCGCATGAGCGAGAAGGACTCTCGCTCAAAATAGGAGCTCGTCGCCTAAGCAACCGCTCACGCAAGCAACTTGGGCGAGTTGTTGCTAATCTCGCCTAGGCGAGACACGCTCGCTTGGGCGAGAAAACTAGAACCCTCCACTGTTCAAACAGGCAACATGCAATCAATCGAAGCAAACAATATTTTTAATAGCTCCCAAACAATTATAATGGTAACCAAGCATCAAACTCACGGAATAGAACCAGAGCAACCAGGAAAATTGCAAGAAATAGTAAACCCTAGATTTTGTTACCTGGAAAGAGCTAGCAAACTACTTTGACACCTAAGCCCACAAACATAGCAGCTCCAAGAGCAGATTTAAGAGCCGGAAATATTGACCCAAACAGGAAAACAAGGTTAAACCCATGAATCTCTATTGACTTACAAAAATAGAGTTGAAGGAAAGAGTATAAGGGCTAGTGGTAAACTTACGTGAAGTGAAAAGAGCTTGTGCGAACTTGACAGTGGCGAAGATCAAAACCCTAGTAGAGCAAGTGGCTGGAAAAATCTAAGAAGAGGGGAGGCTGTTTTCTGAAAGTGAGAAGAGTGAGTGGGGTTAGGGCAGTTTAGGGTCCTTGGCTCCCTATAGGCCAGCCCTAGGCCCAACGAATTTGGGACAACCCTTTAAAAAAAGGACAGTAAAATAATTAGGTCTTACAATGAGAACGAAAACTAATTAACAAGAAAAATATTCAAATTTGAATATTTTTCAACAAAAATAATTAATAAGAATGAATATGAATTCAAATTGGAAGATAATTGATTATGAATAATTATTTTATAAAATTAGAAATAATATTAAAAGTTAATTACAATTTGAAATTTAACATAGTTAAATAATCACTTTCAATCATGTAAAATTTCTTTTCCACAATTTTTTAAAAGTTAAAATATAATGAAAACTTTGCAAATGAAAAGTGAAAAGTATACATTAAGTTGACGGATAAAAAAATTATTTTTAATTAATTTTCACTTACTTAAACTATAGGCAGTATTTAAAAATACATTGAGTTTCATTAGAGAGAAAGAAGAAACATAAATACATGTAATATTAAATCCACAAAAGCAAAAACTTTCTAAAAGGTAAAATTTTTTCTTAAATGGAAAAAGATTAACTATGATAAATTTCTTAATATGCTGATAAATTATCTTTTAGGTGTATAAGGAATTCAAAGTATGGAATAATTTGGTGAAAAAATTGTAAATGTTTTTTTTTTTATAATTGAGGTTTTCTTTTGTCTATTGGTACAATGTAATTTTTGTCACGAATTGAGTGTGATTTTTCATGTTAATTTTTATTCTATTTTTTCCTAATAAAATTTTATTGTAATGACAATTATACCTTAACGGTAAACAAATTTAAAAAATGTGTAAAACCTACGTATGTCCTTCGTCCAAATAAAAAGTGCATGAGAACAAAGTATAATTAACAAGAAAAACATTCAAATTTGAATTAACAACAAAATATTTAATAAGAATAAATATGAATTCAAATTGGAAGATAATTAATTATGAATAATTATTTTATAAAATTCGAAATAATATTAAAAGTTAATTACAATTTGAAATTTAACATAGTTAAATAATCACTTTCAATCATGTAAAATTTCTTTTCCACAATTTTTTAAAAGTTAAAATATAATGAAATTTTTGCAAATGAAAAATGAAAAGTATACGTTAAGTTGACGGATATAAAAAGTATTTTTAATTAATTTTCACTTACTTAAACTATATGCAGTGTTTGAAAATACCTTGAGTTTCATTAGAAAGGAAGAAAAAACTTAAATACACGTAATATAAAATCCACAAAAGCTAAAACTTTCTAGAAAGTAAAAATTTTTCTTAAACGGAAAAAGATTAACTATGATAAATTTTTTAATATGCTGATAAATTATATTTTATGTGTATAAGGAATTCAAAATATGGAATATCTTTTGTGAAAAAAATTGTAAACTTTTTTTTTTTATAATTGAGGTTTTCTTTTATCTATCGATACAATGTAATTTTATCACGAATTGAGTTTGATTTTTCATGTTAATTTTTCTTCTATTTTTTCCTAATAAAGTTTTAATGTAATGACAATTATACCTTAACGTTAAACAAATTTAAGAAATGTATAACTTACGTAAGTTCGTTACATCCGCATGAGAACAAAAAATAATTAACAAGAAAAACATTCAAATTTGTATTAACAACAAAAATATTTAATAAGAATAAATATGAATTCAAATTGAAAGATAATTAATTATGAATAATTATTGTGAGGCCCACTTATATTCTCTGCCCTAATGTTTAAGGGTTGTCCCAATCTAATGTGTCTAAAGGCTGGCCCATAGGATGTCCAAAGTCCCTAAGATAGCCAAACCCTCTCATTCTATCTTTACTTTGCAAAAACATTACTCACTCCGCTCCCTTTTCCCAAACAAAAGCTCTACTAGGGTTTGGACTTCCGCCATCTTCAAGCTAGCTCAGTCTCGTTCTCTAAGTCACGTAAGTTGATTCTCTAACCGTACCTCCTTTGTTTCTGGCCGTATTATCATGGTTCTAGCTAGGGTTCACATTGGTTTCCCGTATTGAATCTGTTCTACAATTTTTCCAGTTCGCGAATCTGCTCCGGGAGCTGTCGCGCTCATTCTCTTAGGTGTCAAAGTGGTCTGTTAGCATTTTCCAGGTAAGGGAAGTTAGGATTCTGCTTGATCTTCGGTTTTTATGCTTGCTTTGATGATATTTCATGATTGTATGGGTTGTATGCTGTTGTGAGCTTATGAAATGTCTTTTTGACTCGTTTGGGTTGTGTTTGTTGGACTATTGCACGAGAGAACAATGGTGAGCACTGGTTTTCTTGCCCAAGCGAGTATGTCTCGCCTAGGCGAGACTAATAGAGGCTCGCCCATGTTTCCTGCTCGAGCTGTCGCTTAAGCGACGAGTCTCTATTTTGGCATGATATTGGTATGCATGATAAGTACATACTTGGTTGGTGGAACATGAATTGTGTGTGGTTAGGATGTAATTCCACGATAGTTTCGTGGTGGTGCCTCATTAGTTAGAGCGTAATTCTATGAATCTCTAGGTGAGATCTCATGGTGGTGCCTCAGTTGGTCAGGACATAATTTCATGACCCTTGTTAGTGGGAGTTTATGGTGGTGCCTCATTTGTATAATTTAGTAAGGATTCAAGGTAAGGATTGCATCCTGACATTCTAAAGAGTCAGTTTGTCTCACATAGATCGTACTGACTCTAGTTGGTGGAATAGAAGATTTATTCAAAATGCTCTGAGAATGCTTCACTTCTAACAGCAAAATAGTGAAGAAATTGTATTAGATGAACAAAGAAAATGGAATTGGAATGAAAAAGAGTAGTGAAAAAATGTGGTTTTTGTGGTGAGATGAATGGTTTTTGTGGAGAGAAAATCTGATGTGTGTGCGTATGGATCAAATGGAATTGTGTTGAATGAAAGTGTTGGTGCCAATCTAACACAATTACAACACCTATGACTAGTTTTTCCAGTTTCCATTAACTAACTAACATATTTTGCCTAATTACATTGTAAATTCCATTGGTAACTCGGGTGGCAGGTATCCCACAACTGGGTCAAGTTATTTGTGCATGTTTGGTGCGACTTCAACCTTCTTGACCTGCTGCAATAGGTAGCTAAATCCAACTGCCTCGTAGCAGCTCTAGCTTTAATGGTTCTTCATATGCTACCTTTGCTTAGCTTGTGCTCCAATTTACTCCTTCATCTCAGTAGCAACCTTTTTCTCTCAATGCCCTTTCAACAACTCCAATCTACATTACTGTCTATGCTATAACTAAGAAAACGAGTTAGAAATCACCAACTCAAAAATATGCTATGCCTTTAACTTCACTTAAAAGAACTAAACATGTGAAAATGAGAATTAAGAGTGATATACATCTATGGAAAATTTTTCAGCCATCTCAGGATCAAAACAAGTGTATTTTAATGTACTAAAGCATTTCCAAAAGGCGCCATCTCATTTGGAATTGAAATCAAAAAGTCAACTCAGGTCAAACTTTGGTCAACATTTGCACCAAAAGTCAACTTTGTCATTTTGGGAGCAATTTAGCTAGGTCAGCTTCCTTCCATTGCTTCCTTTGGACATTTCCAACCTTCTTTGATCTTTAGATTTGCATAGAACTCAAAAATCTCACATGTGAATGTTAAGCACACCAAATCTTATTTAAAAACACCTAAAACAAAACTAAGATTAAGACAACTTACTTCTAAACCTTAAAATCTAAACTAAGACTAAGCTAAAATGCTCCTACCTATTCATGAACCTATATCACGTATTGAACTAAGCATAACTATTAGTACTCCTAATGATTGTGCTAAAAATGCATTAGAAAAACCTAATTAGACTACTTTTGTAAAACTAGACTAAAATCCCAACTAGACTAATTCGAAGCTAATGAGTCCTAATCACTAGTACAAAAAGTGGATATTAAATCGGTTCTGGAGCGTGTATTAAATCGATTCTAGAACCGATATAATATAAGGCGATGCAATATGTCTCTAATATATTAGATTGGTTATGGTCCCAACCGATCTCATACGTTTACTTATACATAAAAAAAAGTATCCACGAACCTGCCATTTGACCCTTCATATTCAGAATCAGAAACACATCCACCATTAGATGGAAGTAGAAAAACATCATATTCTCTATCCACCTCCATTTCTTCCCTATTGTCCCATTTTTGCTTCACCTTTCTTGATGAGGACCCCATATTCATCTGAACCATAAGAAACCTACAAACATTGTATACATACCAAAATGAGAGATTCACAACAGCAACCAAACTATTCACATCAAGAACAAAAAATAGCAAACCTCAAAATAGCCATACAAACAAAATCCCAACGTGGCCACCATCAAGGTAACTAAACCCATTTTGTACCCCCAAAACAATAAATCCACAGGCTGAAACGATAAAAGCATGAACTTTTGCCAAAGACAATGGACCATTGAACGGTGGCTACAACGTTAACGGTGCTGCGGGGGCGACGACAGAAACCCCTCGATGGCGACAATGCTTCAACGACGCGACAGCTTCAACAACGTGACAACTTCCACGGCGCGACAACATCGTTCTTGCTTCGACTGGTGGTTTGTGGTGCAGCGACAATGGTGGTTCGAGGCGTCGATGTTGTGGTTCGTGGCATCGAGATCTATAGAGCAAAACAGAGATGATGAACAATGGTGGATGCACGAAAAGAAAGAAAATGCAAAGCAAAATAGAGAAGATGAACAATGGTAGATGCATAGTGAAACGCGAAAAGAAAGAAAATAAAGAGTTTTGTAGATTTGAGGAACAAAAATATTAGATCGGTTGTCAACATAACCAATTTAATATGGAAAGCTGATAACTTTTTTTGATTTAAAAAAGTCATATTAGATTGGTTCCTCTACAACTGATCTAATATGCTGATCTAATATCCCCTTTTTGTACTAGTGAATTAACCACTTAAACCTACCAAAAAAATGCAATTGGCTAAGAAAAACTCATGAGATTAGGGAATTATCGTTCACTATGTAGACACTTGGAATAATGTGGTTATTTTGCACTCTCTAATTTAAGCATGGTTCCACACTTAACATTCGTGTTAATTGCAAGAATGAAACTCAATTGTACAAATCTTTATATAATGAGTTAGCTTAGCCTAGAAAAATGAAAACTACACATTGAATCGGTGAAATCATATGGAACAACAAGAAGAGGTAAGTAAGGATGAAACGACATCAAATTGATGAACAAAAAGTATAAAGAGAAATCACAAACGATACAAAATCTCAACCAAGATTGATTTCATAAATTTGGCTAACATTAATCAATTCTTGCTTTTACTAATCAAAATACATTTGAATTAAGTAAGATCCTTGTGTATCTTCTGAAATTAATGTATTTCTACACCAAAAACAAGTGGAAACATGAATACAGATGGAGATAGAAAAATTAAATAGAAAAGTGAATAGATAAATGAAATATCTATAGTGGAAGGTGCATAAATCTAAGGCACCAACCTTACTATGCAAACTTTAGCCACCTTAAGCTTCCACACAAAGGAAAATTGAAGGAAATGCTGAAACTATTAAGTGCGGATGTGTTGAAGTAATAGTCTGTTCAACAAGCCCCGTAGCAATGCTTATATACATGAAATTGACCTATTTTTCTAGCTGTTTAAGGTAACTACCACTACGTTAATTATCTAAAAACTACACTAACTATATTAAATAACTAAGCTAATCTAATTTGGAACTTAATTGTCATAATAGCAATTTAACATCCCTTTTTCACTGGTCAGTGTATGTTTACAACAAGTGAATGACATGTTCTTTGCTTAAACACAATAATACAACAAATGCAGAGGTTAAACACTTCCCTTGGAAATTCAGAGAGTGAATGGGTGCATATACTTCCTTGTGACGTCAACTTTGGTGTGGACAAGTGAATGACATGTTCTCTACTGAAACACAATGATTTGGATTGTATTTGACTGGTTGGATGTCTTTACGCTCATTTAAGCATGTTTTGAATATGTGTACATTAGGATTTGATGTGGTGAGTGAGTATTGTTGGGACAAATAATTTGGATGATTTGGTGCTTGAAGATTTGATAAAGGTACTTGAAGTCATTGCCTTGAAACATGTTGGAACCATGCTTACATTGATGAAGATATGGAGATTTGATGTTTCATGTGTTGATTAAGCCTTGTATGCGTGCTCTCTATCGAGATTAATCATGGGGAAAACAAGCTTGAAGATTGTAATTCATGTTGTAGACCATTTTGCATTAATTAGATGTATAAGGTCTTTGTTGTGTCTTTTCATCTGTTGAAATATTTTTCAACAGGTTAAATGGTGTTTGTTAATCTGTTCAATGGATTTTTAGCAGATTAAAAGGTTTGTTGCAGTAGTCTTAACTGGTACATATTCAAATAATTGATTTATTTTGTAATCGATTGATTTCACTTAAGTAAAGTGAAATCAACCGATTGATTTGAAAATTAACTTGTTGAATTTTATAATAGTTTGACTATAAAAGCTGTATTTTTGGAATGAGAGTTGTGAAGACCATTTTTGAGCGCAAAATCTTTCTAGAATCAATGAAATTCTCTCTTTCGTGATCATATAGAGTGCAATTGGTGAAGATTGATCTTAGATCATTCTTGGAGCATTTTGCTTGGTATTTGAAGCTTGGAGAAGGTGGTTGTGGAAGGCAAGGTTGTACTATCACCGATGTTTGATCTTTCTCAAGTTTTTAGGTTGTGCTTGGTGGTTTTCCAAGTCTACAAAGGTGTCTTGTTGTGCTGGTTTGATTCTTGTGTGATTCAAGAGTATTTGAGTGGTGTTCTTGCATATTTTAAAAGTGTAAGGGTGTGAACTTTGTAAATCTTTTGAAATAGTGCAAAGTCAGGCTTGGGTTGCCTTGACTAATTGGATGTAGCTCATGTTTGAATGAACCAATATAAAAATCTTGTGCATTGCTCTTTTCTCTAACCTTTCTCTCTTGCATTACACTTTAAAGTTTAAAGAATTGTGATCTAAACCATCTTTTAGACATTTTTGTAGATTTGGTGTTATCTGCAACATTGGTCATGTTTGTATAACTCATTTGAACCTATCTTGACTGATCTTTCATATTGGTCTTGCTTTAAATCACAAATTCGCATTTCTGCACTTTTCTCAATTTTTTAGTCGACTATATTTGTGTTTTAATCGATTGTTTCTATCAATAATGGTTCTGTCTGTATTTGTTTAATGAAATCAATCAGCTAACTCTGTTTTTGATCAATTGAAAGTTTTCAGTCCTGGAGTGTTTGCATCCATACTTGGTGGTTGATTTGATTCAATTAAAAATTATTTTAGACTTTTAAAAGTCACTTTAATTTTCAACTAGCCAATTCAACCCCCCTTCTTGGCATTTCAATCATTTCAAAACTTACAAGTATTGGTGTTAAAATTTTGTGAAAGTGCGATTTAGTTTTTTTTTTTATGTCTTGGTTTTTGTTTTATCTAGCAATGCAAATTATTTAAATGCGGGGGTGTGATGCGTCCAAAGTGCTAAAATTTTTCAAAGATAAAACCAATTTTTCAGGGCTTGTTTGTGTGAGTTTTAGCTTTTCATTATATTTTTAGTGTAGATTAGATAGTTAGGCTTTTACTTGTATTCTCCCTTAATTGACAGTTTTTATAATAGTATAGTGATAATTTAGATAGAGTAATGTTGTCTTTTACTTCCTTAGTTTTAATTGTTTTAGATAAACTTTAATTGATAGGGTAAGAGTTTTCATTAGATAGTGAAGCATCATAGTTTAGAGTAGTGAAGTAGTGAAAGCATTATGTTATGACTTTGGCAAATGTACCAAATTGTTTAAATAATAAAATGGAAAGTTCGGATATTGTAATCCCAAAAGACTTCCGATGTTTAAAAAACCTATGATTATTTAATAATTAAGGACAAAAACTTTAAATTAATTACAAGTATTAAATTTTGTTTATAAAATAATTCAAAAGTAATAAAACAAATTAAATTTATGAATTGAAGAATGAATTGTATCCTTGTAAAGCTTTCTATTTATACACTTTCTAGAACTGGACTAGGTTTGAAATGTGTACTTGAATTTGTAATTGAAGCAACAAACTCTGGATAATTGATTATGTTGATAATTCATTTTGTTGATATATTCTTTAATCTTTAGTAATTTTCACTTATTTGCAAAATTATAAACCAAATACTTATCTTTTCTAATTTTTTAAATAAAACTTTAATTATCTAATAAAAGATGAAATACTTATATATATATATATATAAATAAATATAAAGAAGATTTTCTCTTTTATTTATTCTTTTTAAAGACTAACCGTTATTTATACATTCCTATCACACTATCCCAACAATTATTTTCTCTATTTCTTTCTTTCATCAATTATCATTTTCTCTTCTTTTCTTCATTTATTGTACTTTGTTCTTAATAAATATAAATTTACTTTGTATATTAACTTAGTGATATTACAGTATTATGACGTGCTAATATCATAAGTATTTACACTAATATATGTATATATATATATATATATATATATATATATATATATATATATATATATATATATATATATAGGTTAAAATATCTTTTTGGTCCCAATTTTTATCAAATTTTTTCAAATAAGTCATAATTTTGGTTTTGTGTTCAAATAGGTCCTAATTTTCGTCAATTTTGTTCAATTGGGTCCTTTTTTGCTAACACCGTTTAAATCATTAATGATCATAAACAATGACTGCCACGTGTCACTCCGTGGATTTTTTGATTTTTAATTTTTATTTTTTTTAAATGTACACGTGTCAACCCAATAACGTGTCACGTGTCACTTTGTGGTTTTTTTGAATTTTTTTTTTAATTCTTTAAATGTCCACGTGTCAACCCAGTAGCATGCCACATGTCAAAGTTAATGTTCTATATTCAATTTGGTCCCTATATTTGTTATTTTTGTTCAATTTAGTCACAATTTTTGTTAACATTAACCAATTTGATCCCTATTGAAGATGTGATCAAATTTAATTTTTCTATCAAAGTTGTAATGATGTGAATTTTAATATGTTATATAAAAATATTTACCAAAAAATGTGAATTTTAATATACAAATTAAATTTGGTTTCAATTTAAAGGGGGACCAAATTGGTTAATGTTAACAAAAATTGGGTCTAAATTGAACAAAAATAACAAATATAGGGACCAAATTGAATATAGAACATTGACTTTGACACGTGGCACGCTACTGGGTTGACACGTGGACATTTAAAAAGATTTTAAATTTTTTTTAAAAAATTTAAAATTAAATAAAATAAAAAATTCAAAAAAAATCACAAAATGACACGTGGCACAGTACTAGGTTGACACGTGTACATTTAAAAAAAATTCAAAAAAATTCAAAAAAATTCAAAAAAATTAAAAAACCACAAAATAACACGTGACAATTAATGTTCATGGCTGTTAATGATTTAAACGGTGTTAGCAAAAAAGACCCAATTGAACAAAATTGACGAAAATTAGGACCTATTTAAATACGAAATCAAAATTAGAACTTATTTAAAAAAACTTGACAAAAATTGGAACCAAAAAGGTATTTTAATATATATATATATATATATATATATATATATATATATATATATATATATAAAGTGGTATTTTAGTTAAGTTGCATTGACTTAACTTACAATTAGATAAGTTTAGACTAACTCCCCATATAAATAAATTAAAAGATATTAACAAACATCTAAATTAAAAGAATAATATAACATTAATAATTAATAGGATAAAAATCTTATATTATAAAAGCAATAAAATTTGAAATAAATGTTTTTTTATAATTAAATGATATATTCTTATAAATTAATTTTCCCTATAAAGAAAAATTGTAATAAATGTTTTTCTATAACTGTTATATTCTTTTTGAATATCATTTTTTTTATTATTCACTTTTAGTTGTTTTTTAATTTGATTGGGTTAATTATCGAAAGATTTTAATTTATTTACATAAAATTTAAAAGAATAACAAAATATCATCAATTAATAATGATAAAAATCTTATATTATAAAAGAAATAAAATTTATAATAAAATACATATAAATAAAAAAATATTAATAATTAATAGGAATAAAATCTTACACTATAAAAAAAATAAAAGTTGAAATAAATGTTTTCTTATAATTAAATGCTGTAATTTTATAAATAACTTTCTTTTTGTAAAGAAAAATTGATTACAAATGTTTTCTTATAACTGTTATATTTTTTTTTAATATTTTTTTATTTTTTACTTTTTAATTTTTTTTAATTGGATCGAACACGGATTTTAATTAATTAGCATAAAAATTTAAAAGAATAACAAAATATTAATAATTAATATTGATAAAAATCTTGTATTATAAAAGAAATAAAATTTAGAATAAATGTTTTTCTATAATTAAAATTATTTTTATAATAAATTTAATGAATGAATGAATTAATTAACATAAAATTTAAAAAAATATTAATAATTTATAGTGTTAAAAATCTTATATTATGAAAGAAAAAAATTTATTTCAAAATGTCTTCTATGATATATCATTTTTTAGACCTCTCATTTTAACTCACAATCCATGAGTCAGCTTCAGCCTCCTTTAAAACTAAACCCCATTGTAATGATTCACCTCATGTTTCTAAAAGCCTCCGGTCCTAAAAACCCTTACTAAAGTGGGTTAGGACTAGGGATGGCAACGGGTCGGGTCGGGCACGGATAGTATGATACCTGTACCCGACCCGCTAAAAAAAAATTCGCACGTTACCCGCCCGTTTATCCGCCGGGTATCTGCTTAAAAAATACCCGCGGATATTTTTAAAACCCGCGGGTACCCGTGGATACCCGATACCCGCAAATATTTAAAAAAATATGTATTTTATAAATTTTTTAATATAAGATTATAAAAATAAAATATAAATTAAATTAAATTATAATTATAATTAAATTTGACATAATAAAATATATTGTTACTTCTAATTTTAATTAAATTTAACTTAATAAAATATAAATTAAATTTTAATTTTAATTTTTTGCGGGTAACGGGTACCTGCGGGTACGGATAGTATGATACCCGTACCCGACCCGTTTATAATCGGGTATTAAAATACCCGCTACCCGCGGGTAATAAATACCCGCGGGTAGTAATTATCCGTCGCAGATTTTATCCGCAGATATCTACGGGCACGGGTATTTTTACCATCCGTAGTTAGGACAAGGTTACTATGGGTTTAGCCTTTTTAGTAAAAAGTCTTTTTCTCTCTGCAAATTGAAAGTCCTCGAAACTTCTTCTTCTTACTCATAACCTCGTCCCTTTTTTCTTCTCCTCCATCAAATACATTGAAAACTATTTTTCTTTCTGCGAATCGAAAGTTTTCCCCGATACTTCTTCTCACCCATGAGCCTCCACGAACATCGCCACTAACCTCGTCGCTCTCTTCTCTTGAGAACTCGTCAAATAAGTTCGCTCTCTTCTCTTGAGAACTCGTCAAATAAGTTCTTCGTATAACAAACCTACTTTCGCATTTGAATTTCACCAGTAAGTATTCTTTTTCTCGTCTTTTTTCTTTCTTTTTATTTTTTATTTTTGTTGAGAGTTTCTTTTCTACTTGATTTGTGGTCAAACTACATTTCTCACGCCCTTTTGAGCGAAAATAGTGAATTCAATCATTCTATGGAATGATTTTTATTATTGTTCCAGGACAAAGGTACTTGGAGCTCAAATAAATTTAAGTGGGACCCAGAATTGAAGAGGCCCGGTAATGTTTTAAAACTAGTTGCTTAATATGATCTAAAGTATTTGGTCTATTGTTGTACAATGTTGGGTGAAATTATGTTAAACTCCATTCATCTTTACAATTATGTTAAACTCAGAGATGTTCAATTTTGTTGTCGAGAGTGGTTATGGGTGCATGGGTGGTGGCAAGTCAATGGAGACAGGGTGTGACTGTGTGCCTCAAAATTGGGGAGCGTAAGAGAGAGGAATTCACGCTTTTCTTTTGCCTCACCCCACGCGTGAATATACTATTCTCTGCACTCTTTTCAGGTTTCAAAATCCCAGTCCTTTTTCACCTTAACTCTTTAAAACACACCCTTCACATAGTTTCTGTTGCCATCATCTCTTTCATCAGGTCCTTAAAACAACACACTACTCTCTTCCTTTTTTCAGCAAGAAGGGTCACTTGTTTCAGTTTAATCTACACAAGCAAATATGTCTGTAAGTCCCTTCTTCTAATTATATCTCTTACACAAGCACATAATGGTTTGGTTCATAGCACTTGTTTGTGCCTTTGAAGAGAAGTTTATGACTGAGATTGCTATAATGTGTCAAACTGCAGAATCATTAGTTCAAAGATTATTGCATTGGAATTTCATGGAAGCTTTTTTTCATCTGATATTTGTGGTAGTACAAAAGTACTAACAAGCATTTTTCTTTGCAGAATATGATAGAGCTGAGAGTCCCAAATCTTGATTATGAAGGATGTGCTTCAAAACTAAAGAAAGCTCTCTTCAAACTCAAAGGTGTATTTTTGAATAAGCAATTATGTGTGTTTTTTTTTTTTTTTTT
>Ga0214542_1006809_pt1 | contig 20486 bp, 12 predicted proteins | sample CNSS1metaG_FD_160096 | JGI IMG/M metagenome (GOLD analysis project Ga0214542, IMG submission 160096) | Root nodule microbial communities from cowpea collected in UCLA plant growth center, Los Angeles, California, USA - CNSS1 | ecosystem: Host-associated > Plants > Roots > Nodule | place: USA...
ACGAAATGGTGGGGGGGGGGGGGGGGGGGGGGGGGGGGGGCATGGCCCCTCCCTGCTACCACAAACATCCGCCACTGGGTGTTAAATCATTTTAATTAACGTAGGGGGAAATTTTATATATCTTTTTAGTAATTACTTCATTCTTATAGATGATTTTTGAAACATTTAATTACTTGAGGACCAGTTAGAAATTTTTTCTATGTAAACTACTTGTTCTTAGCAGAGTGTGGGTGGTCTTCGAGGTGATGTGGAGACACTCGATCGTTGATATGTGAATTAAATCGAAGGAAGATCTACTAGAAAAGAGCATGGGTCCTTTGAGGTGACGTGAAGAGACTAGATTGTTGATATGGGAATAAAACTAAAGAAAGATCCACCTGCAGAAGATTCTCTAACGCTCAAGTCAGTAAGAGCATAGGAAAATACTAGTATAGAAGAATATGTGAGATTTAAAGTGAGTACTCCTTGTGAATATGGGACATATTTATATGCAGGTGTGAATCGTTAAAGTAATTAATTGATGATCTCATTAATTAGCAAATTATGCCTTAGTAATATGAATGATAATACTCCATTTAATTTATTATTTCTATATATGTATATCAATTATTATATTTGATGACATTTGTGGCATATTATGTTCATAATTGTATTAACTATAGTGTAATATTTAATGATATAGTATAATTGTATATATTACGAGAACAATATATACATATTGCATGATATTATGATAATATTATATTTATTTAATATTATTCTCCAGCTCGGATGGAGGGAAAATACATAAGCCCCCGAGCTCGGAGCTCTATAAGATGAGTGAATGAGCTTGTAATTCTGGTTCAGTCTAGTTGGAGTGTGTATGCACGTTTTTTAATTATCCTTGGTCGTGGTGTTTAACTTTGTTCATTTTCAACTGATGTGATAATTCATTTTCAAACACGCTTTTGATCATTCATTTATGGTTTGCTATTTTTTAAACAACCTCGAATTGCATTCTCCAACCTTGGTATTCAATTGTATCTTTTTAAGGTTGAGTTGTCCTTGACATTGTTGGATCATTTGAGCAAAATCGATCATTTGTTTAGTAGAGCTCAGATTGATTTACTACCTCAATTGGTAGGTTTCGACAAGGCTCTCTGTTGAGCATCTTATCTACTCAAGATTCTCGTTGATGATCCATGCTTTAACATTGATAAAAATGTTTATTAGGGGACGATGATGACATTCCCGAAAATACTAAGACAACTACTTATGTGTATAAACCTACAATGGATAAAATGTTTTTTCTTCTTGATATATAATATGTTTTTCCCTTTTTGTTTTATTGCACTCACATCATCATGAGTTTCATTGGTATGCACGTGCTACTTCTTGGGAGGGATCGTATCGTTAGATGAAGCTTCCCTGATCGAGGATATACTAAGTAGGGATCATGAGGTAAAAGTCTTCCTTGATCGAGTACTTCTCAGGAAGGATCACCGCGTTAGATGAAACTTCCTTGCCTACGGATGTGCTAAGTAGGGATCATAAGGTAAAAGTCTTACTTGACTAGGTACTTCTCGGGAGGATCATCACGTTAAATGAAGCTTCCTTGCTCGGGTACTTCTCGAGATGAATCATCACGTTAGATGAAGCTTCCTTGCTTGAGGATGTGTTAAGTAGGGATCATGAGGTAAAAGTCTTCCTTAACCAGGTACTTCTTGTTGGCACAAGCAAGCTTGGTGCAAAGATTTGATAAAGCTAAGTGAATGAAGATCACATGTGACTGATGAAGATTGATGAAGATTATGTTTCTATTGTATTAAATATGGAAATAATGTGTTAAATGTAATGGTTACATGTTATATCATGTTGGTAGGCTATAGGACATAGGTTAGATGTCTTGTTAGTCTTAAGTTGTCCTTTTTAATATGTTAAAATAGGTTTTAACAAGTTAAAATGCTTGTTGTATATAATTTCTGGTATAATGCATTCAATCAGTTAAATTGTTTTTTAATCGACTGATTTCACTTAAGTCAAGTGATATCAACAGATTGTACGAAAAATTCAATCGATTGATTTCACTTAAGACCAGACTATATAAGTTATGTTTTCGAGAGCAGAGGCACGATTATAAGTTTTTGAGTGCGAAAACTTGTTATTCATCACTAGAAAACTCTTTCTCTCTCTCTCTCACTCACTCTCTCTTAATTACATAGATGCAAGGTGAAGATTGAAGATCTTGGTTGATATTGGAGGCATTTTAGCTTGGTGGAAGCTTGAAGAAATCGTGTATGGTTGGCTAGGGAGAGCCACCATCCGATTTTGTAGTTCTTGTGCCTCTGGTTGTTTACCTAGTGTGGTTCTAGGTTTGTGAGTGTGATTCTTGCAGGGTTGTAGTTTAGATTTTTGTATAAGTAAAAAATCTTGGTGTTTTTCTTTGTTCAAAAGTGTAATCTTGGTGTGTGATTTGTAAAACTTTTGAATATAGTGGAAACCAAGCTCAAGTTTTCCTAGTAAACTGGATGTAGCTTTGTGATTGAGTGAATAAATATTAAAACATTTGTGCCAATCTCTTCCCTTCATCTCACTCACTTTAAAATTTCAAAAAAACTAAGTAAATCACTCTTTTATGTGTTTGAATGCGTTTCTGTGTAATCTAATAGTGCATACATGTTAAAAATATTGTTTGGAATAAGTCTTATGTGTAAAAGTTTGTTGTTTGAGTGAAATTTGAGAAATTTGCATTTTGTATAATTTCCCATAATTTTAGTTGATTGTTCTGAAATTTTAATCAACTGATTCATAGGATTATGAACAAATTAGTCTACTATTTTTTATTTTCGACCGATTGAAAATGTATTGTCCTGTAGCTTTTGCATTTGAATTTTGTGGTCTATTTGATTCAATCAAAGGGGGTTTTAAGCTTTCAAAAAAGTTATAAACAACCAATTCAACCCCCCTTCTTGGCTTAAATCACCACTTCATATCTAACACTTCTTATGAGTGATCAATGCGTTAGATGAAGCTTCCTTGCTCGTGTACTTCTCAGGAGGGATAATTGAGTTAGACAAAGCTTCCTTGTCAGGGTATTTCTCGGGAAGGATAATCGCGTTAGACAATGCTTCCTTGCCTAGATACTTCTCGAGAGGGATCATCACGTTAGATGAAGCTTCCTTGCTCGAGTGCTTCTTGGGAGGGATCATCACATTAGATAAAACTTTCTAGCTTGAGGATGTGCTAAGTAAGGATCATGACTTAAAAGTCTTCCTTTATCTTAGCTTAAATTATAATAACAAGTAATGATTGAAATAATAAGACAATATATTTGATTGAAGCCTTGTTAAAATATTCTCAGCCAAAACCTCTTTAGGAAAGAAAGAGAGGTAAGAAGGAGTACCTAATAATGTGATACAATTGCAATTATATTAAAGCTTTAAATGTTTTGATAATTAACTTGAATACCTCATTTAGGTTATTGTATAGAGTTAGGTAATCACAAATTTTGATTTCTTCTTTCCTTATATATAGCTTCATATGAACAAACTATGTCTTTAGACTTGGCCTCAAAAGTCTCTTTGTTATCCTTGTTTTGATCAGGATGATACTGCATTGCCTTAGTTCTTAGTCTCAACATTTATATTTGGTGTTGTTCTAAACCTTAAGAATTATGTGGCTAAAATATATAATTTTAAATAATGAATGTATCTTGATAAGCTAAAAGCAAACAAACACTAGATTGTTCTAGCAATAATAATCCCACATATAAATAATGATTCTATTTAACTTAATGTACCTTTGTTTGTAACATTAACGGTCTCTAGCTAACAAAGATAAAAATAAAGATAGCAAGCATATCCTCAAATCTTAGGACACAAAGAAAAGTGATGATACAATTCTATTATTAATTCATGGTCAAATATTAAAAAGTAAATATAATCATTTCAGAAAATCAGTCTTGACATATTGGTGATATAAGATGTTGAAAAGTTTTTTTTGATGACATACTCTCCATGAAACATGCCTACAAGCTAGTTTCTAATCAACGTTATCAAATGAATCCAAAATCTACATTAATTTATACTCCAATTCATGATGAAATAGAATGTGGAAGCATACAAAAATAAAAATAAAAAGAGCATGAATCCTTCGAGCTGACATGGAAAGATTGCATTGTTGATATGTGTTAGGTTTATAGAGGGGGTTTCACGAGGGAGAACAAACACCAATGAGACCTGAGCCCAACTATATAAGGCATTGACATCACTCTCAACCCAAAACCTTAAGACAATGGGTTTATGGATCTTTATCCTTATATAATGTTATACTTTCTCATTTCTAGCCAATGTGAGATTTACACTCACACTTAGATTCCTAATAATATGTGAATAAAATCGGAGGAATATCTACTTACAAAATTCTCTTCAACGCTCAAGTAAATAAAAACATAAGAAAATGAGTATAAAGGGATATATGAGATTGAAAGTGACTACTAAATTTGAATATGTCATATTTATATGTTGGTGTGAATCGTTAAAGCAATTAATCGATAATATACTTAACAAATTATGTCTTAGAAACATCGACGAATTATACTTTATCTAATTTGTTACTTCTATATATGTATATGAATTATTATAGTGTAATATTTTATAATATATATATATATTATATTATAATATATTATATTATAGTATATATTTATTTAATATTATTCTCATGGATGGGAATCAGACTATTTACTTATAAAATAGATATAGAGTTTATAAACCCTAAAATATACATAAACAAAAATAAATAAATAAAATAATTATGAATACGTAAGTCCTTAAGTTAGAACTAGAACACTCTAAATTTCTTATTAGCATAACCCTAGACCAGATCATTTTTAAATCCTTTTCAATTGGATATTGAAGACTTTTTCTTCATTCTCATTAAGCTAATTGAAGATTTTTAAATAATTTACAAATCAGGTTACTACTTTGATTATTTAGTACTTCTTTAAAATATTTAAATATAAGATAACAAATCCTTTTTATTCCTTAAAGAGTATAAAATTGTTAAGTAAATTAATAAAGAGTCTCTCAAAGACACCTATCAACCACTCCAGTAAGAAAACAAAAACAAAATTATATTATTTTTAAATGATAATATTAACTTACGTTAAAAATTAAAGTGATAGATATGGTTAGTTTATAGACTTATTTAATGTTTTAAAAGCTTATTTTGAAATATTATAGTTTAAAATATTAGTTACAGAGAAAAATAGTTTCATTACTTTGGTTTTGAACGTGCCAATGAATGAGATTGAAAAAAAAATGTATGATATTTGTAACGTTTTTCTATAATCGAAGATGTTAAATTAAAGATAGTAACTTTTTTGAAACTAAATTTCAAACAAAACTAAAAATAGTTAAAATTAAAACAATAAAACTATCACTACTAAAAAAATTCATATTTCATGCCAATTTTGTTTTGAAATTTTTTTCATAAGAAATACTTATGTGAAAAAAATTACAAAAAATTACTACCAATTTTCTTGCAAAATATTTTGTATTAAACACTTTTCGCAACAAATTTTATAGAAAATACTTACAAATTTTATAAATTTGTAGGAAATGATTACTCACGAAGGAATTATCTGTCAATTAAAATTCTTAGAAAAAATGGCAGAAAAAAAGTCTTTTCTTGCAAATTTGCTTAACAAATTTGCAAGAAAAATCCTAAGTAATATGAGAATTTCTTGTGGTGTATATAAGAAATAAAAATATAAAATTAAAATGATTAAGAATTAGGAGAGTAAATTTATACAAACAAAATATTATAGGTTTTGTAAAATATAAATACCAAAATCTCAATTAAACCTTTATTTATTTATACATGCAATTTTATATAATCGAAGATGTTAATAAATGTAAAATTAAAGATAGTAACTTTTTTGAAACTAAAATTCAAACAAAATTATAAATACTTGAAATAAAAATAATAAAACTGTATAACAAATAAAATTCTAAAATTAAAATGATTAAAATTAAGAGAGTAAATTTATACAAACAAAAGTTTAGAGATTTTGTAAAATATAAATACCAAAATCTGCCTTAAACCTTTATTTATTTATAAATTTATAAATGCAATTTTACTTCTGCAATTTGGGTGGAATTGCAAGAGCCTGTGTCGTCTCCAAACAAGCATGGCGAAAAAGGCAAAAGGGTCTCACTCAACTTCTTCGGCCTCTGCCTCTTCCGCTTCTGGGTAACCATTTTCCTTTTCCCTATCTCAATCTCCACTTCTTCCTCTGTTCTTCTCACTGTTTTACGGTTCCATTCACTTTTTTTTGCCAACCCCAGAAGAAGGAACAGTCAAGTATCAGGATAAAGTTTTTACTTTTGTATTTTATTTGAATAAAATTTCATCTACATGTGGTTTCTCTCATTTGGGTCAATGTGTTTATCATTTCATGTTACTGTAGTCACTCGAATTTTTCTGTTACTATACTTTGCATTTTTTTCCCTTGGCTATTCAACATGAAGTTGTTGAGGGGGGAACTTTCTGTGAAGAAAGGGTCGATAAATTATAAATATTGGGTGGGATTCGGTCGTCATTTTTCATGTGTTGCATTTTGCAAGTGAAGGTGGTCGTTTGATTATGCTCTTTATTTCTTTGGTTAAAGTTTTTCATCCCTTTTAAGACTGAAATTCAGCATTTAATTGTTCGAAAGTTGAGGAAAGAAATGGTAAATAGATAGTAAACGTTGGGTGGGATTGTGTTGTTGATTTTTATGTGTCTTCAGACTTTAAACCAGAATCTGAATATGTTGAGGCCGTTGTGAAGTTGTACTGGCTCTATATGGTTACTCCTCTGGCTTCAGGTGTTGGTTTTGTAGGAAGTGGGTGGGGGCGGTTGATAATTATGTTTGTCGGAAATAGTTTCATAATTTATGTCACAATGTGTGAGCTTATGCTGTTGCTTTTTATGTAATGGCTTCAGACTTTGGACCATAATCTGAATACAATGATGGCTTCAGGTATCGTTTATTGGGAAGGGGGAATCGATAATTGCTGAAAAATATGTAGTTCTGAAATTGTTCCATAGCTAAATGTTATGTTTCAATGGATTTTTCAGTAAACTAGTTTTGAGGATTAAATCAAATGAGGGAATCAAGAGATCAGTGCGGCAGACTAATTCAAGAAAGAAACCCAAAGCAAAACTAAAGAAGAACAGGCGGAAGTTTGATGCTATGAAACCGAAGAAACCTCCTACAGCTTTCTTCTACTTCTTGTACAGTTACTTTTGTTAGCTATTCTTTGTATTTCTTATTTGTTATAATTGTTTTGTGCAAAACATTAATTATCAAAACTTGGCTAGTTTCTTGTATGTATTTTCTAGATATCTGGCATTTCCATAGCTTTGTTAATATGTTTTGAGTTTCTGAAATATTAAGCTCTGTTGAAAGTTAGTGGTTCATTATTAGAGTGAGAAGAGTATGATTGTTGTTATATGCTTATCTTCTTTTGCCACTGAGTTGATCCTTTTTGCAGGTAATGTTATCTCTAAAGAAGAAGAGATTAATTCTATTTCAAGCATCTTAATGTTTTAGTGTATGCAGGATTTGCAAGTAGGATATATTAAATTTTAGAGGATTAATATTGAGGAGGGTCATTCTGTGATGTTAGCACATATGAAAATCAATTTTGAATGCATCGCCTCTCCATGTTCAAGAGTTAAAAAGAGCATTCATCTTTAAACATGATTTTTGTGACATTTAAATATGGTTTTCTTGTGATACTTTCACTTACTCATGGTTTAGTTTATTATTCTATGTTCAACTTCAGTATACTACTATTTGCTTTATATATTGCACTGAACTTTGCACAGTGACCATATTTAACAACCAACTGCTTCTTTCTTATATGGAAACTCCTATCTTCAACACTATTATGTTTATTGGAAGTTCTGTTTCATTCTTAAGGGAGGATTTTCGTAAAGAATTTCAAGAGAAGAATCCAGATGTAAAGTCAATGCGTGATGTATGTGTAGAATTCATTCTATTAGTATTTCTTCTGATTTAGTTTATATTTTTAACTCTCCACAAGCAAGATTGTTGCACAGTTGATCATTTACAAATTTTCAATTTCTTTAAGGCCAATGCTATGTAAAATTTGAGCATCTCCTTTTAAAATTTTCCTGTTGTTTAGAGGATTATTGGGAAGATTTTATACTTTGTTTAGCGGTTCTATTATTATCTTTTTCAAATTAGTATAATTTTTTTTATTCCATCCTGTGTTCATTCAGATTGGCAAGGCATGTGGAGAGAAGTGGAAAACAATGACTTATGAGGTTAGTTTTCTTTTGTAGCCTCTCCTTTTTATTGACTTGAATATTATGATTATGATGTCGGATGGCTCAACACTGAGTAAACTAAGCATGTAAAGAAGGACAACAATTTTGTTCAAATTTGAAATTAATTGTAACTACATTTGCATATTTAGGCTGATACTAGTAACAGGACTGATATATTTGCTGATAAAATTAGAGCCTAGATCCTAGTTGAAAGTCAAGGATAATTTAGGTTAAAGCTTGAGTGTGTATATTCACTCAATTGACAATGATTTGTGTGTTTACGTATAAATGATGTTAGGAAAGCGAATAAAGAAGTTACAATGGGTACACCTATTGCCTAGAAGCATGGTTTATTGAACCGAGATTCAAATTGTGAATTGTTTTTCAATTTTTTTGAATTTTGAATTGAATCTTATCATTAATATTAAGTTACATGATAAATAAAATATGATACTTTTAAGTAAAACGTGATATGGAAAAAACATTAAAAATACTGTATATTAAAATGAAGTCAAAATGTTCAATCCATAAAACCAAAATGTAATAATAAAATGCATGATACTATTTCTTATATTTAAATCCTACATCTTAATCTTATGCTTTCATTCATTATCTTTAAGATCAATGTCACTTAGATCATCTTCCTCCTCTAAGATAACATTTTCTTGCAGCTCATCTCCATCCTCTCCCTCAACCTATCTTTGACCATCTCTTAAATTTCATTATCATTTGTTCTTATGGTAGATTTTCTCTTTTTGTCAACCTTAGTGATTAAATTTCTTAGACCTATTAAGGAAACAAACAACTTTATAAGTATCCTCTTTCTTTTCTTGCTTGGAGCTCCCTCTTCAAGAGTAAAAGATTCATGAATATTCATCCATGAAACATTGTTTGGTAGGCAAGGATCCTCCTTTTCAGTAATCCACTCATCATCGATTCAATATTAGATAGATATATAGGATCATAAGTATCACCTTTCTCCTCTCTAACCTTTTGCCTCCTTTCAAGTTGAATATTATACTTAACAAAGCCAAGAGCATTTAATCTTTGTTGCTCTAAGGAATTTCTTCTTTTAGTATGCATTTGATCAAATATGCTCCAATTTCTTTCGCATCCAGTAGCACTACAAGTGAGACTCAAAATCCTCATTGCTAGATTTTGTAATTTTTTACCAACTCCACCACAACTTTCCCACCAAAGAGTTGCAATTTCAAACACAAACCAATCATTTATAATTGTGAAATTATGCTTTTAATTGAGTCTTTAAAAATAATTAAAAGTTATACTAGGTTGCTTCTTATCCCTAGTGTCTTTTGTCATGCTACTTCCAAACAATCCTTGGGTTTTTTTAAATCTATCAAGTTGAAATATAATCCTTGTATCTGGGGATTATTTGTCAATTTTCTCATACAAATAATATAAAACCTCACTACATGCATTGAAGTATTTGTCATAAATTTGATAAAAAAAAGAAAATAAGTATTAAAGATTATCATCAAATTGTAATCTAAGAAAATATAGTGTTATAGTTACTTAAGATAGTAAGTAGTAGAATGGAGAGGCCTATGTAATTACAATTCCAACAAGTATCAATTATCTTCCACACCATTTTATATTGAGAGTCTTAATTCTTGAAATTTGCAACTATTTGCTTTTTAGCTCTACCCATAGCTTCATAAATATATGGCAGGCCATGTTTTGAGTCTCCATTTACAAGCCTTAATACTTTCCTAAGTGGAGTTACACACTTCAAGCAATATTGGATGAATTTTCATAAATCTATCATATCATTAAACAATGTTCACCATTTGTTTACATTCATTATTACTAACATGATTACTAGTTGTCCATTCATATATAACAAGCATTGATAACAAAGCATTCTTTTATTGTGCTATACATTGTAGGGTGAGAAAAACAATTGCAAATCTTGTGATCGTAGGTCGAGCTAATTCTTTTCCCTTGGAATGCTTTATATACAAATTTAGGACTTGTGTGTCAATAAATGAAAGTTTTGACTTTTTTGGCATTTGCAATGATATTATAAAATACTGAAAGCTGACCAATGTCTTCAAGAATTAAATCAAGGCAATGAGCTACACAAGGAGACCAAAATAATTTTGTTATCTTCTCTACCATTTCTCTCGTTGCCACAAAATTAGAAGCACCATCTCCTTCTGCAACTCATTGTTTGGATTTAATTCGTGAACACATTGGTCAACTTATAGTATTATTGCAAATGCCAAAAAAGTCACAACTTTCATTTATAGGCACACATGGGTCCTAAACTTGTACAGAAAGTATTCTGAAAAGAAGAACTAGCTTGACCAACTGTCACAAGATTTGCAAGTGTTTTTCTCACCTTACAATGTATAGCACAATAAAATAATGATTGAATGGACAACTAGTAACATACTTAAAAGGAGGATCCCTGCCTACCAAACATTGTTTCATGGATGGATATACATGAATCTTTTAGTCATGAAGAGGGAGCTCCAAGCAAAGGAAGAGTGGTATTTGTTTATAAAACTTCTTGTTAAATTAAATTAATCACAAATGTTAGAATACTTATAAAGTTGTTTTCTTAATAGGTCTAAAAAATTTAACCGCTAAGGTTGACAAAAAGGGAAAATCTTCTATAACAACAAATGATAATGAAATTGAAGTGATGGTCAATGAGTTGCAAGAGAATGAAGTTGCAAGAGCATATTATATTACAGGAAGAAGATGATCTAAGTGATATTGATCTCGGAGATGATGAAAGCATAAGATTAACATGTAGGATTTAATTATAAGAAATAATATCACACACTTTATTATGTTTTGATTTTATGGATTGGACATTTTGACTTCATTCTAATATATAATACTTTTTCATATTGCTTATTTTTAAATATCATATTTTCTCTATCATGTATCTTATGATTTAGAAAAAACGAATCATGATTGATAACCATGGACTTGGGTACCTCCCTTATCTTCATACAACAAACCTTGTTTATGTATTTAAGAATGCCTTTCACAACATTCCAATGATAAGTGTGAGGTACCAACTTGTATTGACTAACAACTCTAATTACAAAAGAGAGGTTAGGCCTAAGTTTCCTGACCAATCTTCTAGAACTTTCTGGGTCAAGTAAATTACCTCCTCAATTCTCCATGATGAAAGACATTTTTAATGTCTAACTAATGGAAAGGTGGCGAATAGCAGCCATAACAAGGAGAGGAACAAATCTAGACCTTATATTTGAGTGTAGCCTTACCAATATAGCTTTAAGGAGATCAATTTTACCAGTAGACCCAACTTTAAAGGTGTAGATTCATCGACATCCAATTGTCATTATCTTGCATGGGAGAGAGAACAACTCTCATGTGCTACTCTTTTCAAAGGTATGCATCTCATCAATCATGACTTCTCCCCATCTAGAATGGGCAATTGCTTGTGTGACATTTCTTGGAATAGTAAAAGAATATAACAAGGAAGCAAAGGAGATATATGAAGAAAACAATTGATGATAACTTTGAATTATGAATAGGGTGAGGATTATAAGCTGAATGAATACCTTTCCTAAGCACAATTGGTCAACCAAAATCATCATCATGAGGAAACATGGTAGGCGTAGTCGATGGTGAAAGACATGAATCAAATGACTCTCCTTGCAATATTGGACCTGGGTGTCTTGCATTGGTACGTAAGGAGAAAGGGTGGAGAGGACTGGGTTGGGCCAACCTATGGTGTATCGGTTGTTATGCTAATAGCAGCACGATGGTCAAAGACATGAATCAAATGACTCTCCTTGCAATATTGGACCTGGGTGTCTTGCATTGGTATGTAAGGAGAAATGGTGGAGAGGACTCAAATGGACTATTGGGTGGAGAGACTTGCTGAAGTCGAATACATAGTTGTAGGAGGGGCAATGATAAATTAAGGAGTGGAACAGGTAAAACCTGTTCAATGGAATCAAAGACTTTCATGAAAGAAAAGGGTCTCTTCAAACAAGTAACATCTTCACATGTAGTATCGTTTAGTTCTTGGAAAATAGTACTGATACCTTTTACTAAGATGAGAATATCCAAGAAAAACACACGCCCTTGTAGATAGTCAATTGTTACAAAACAATTTAAAATTTAGTTAATTGACTTAGAGAAATTAGGTTAAAAGGGAAATCAAGAACAAAGAGAAAAAAATCCATGTGATTAGAAGCATTTGAATCAAATCGTAGACCTTGACTATCCAAGATTGATAAATAATCCTGTTGAAACATTAGGCTTGACTGTTGGATTTTAGTCTATGATATTCTTGCAAATCTGTTGATCAAGACAGGCAAAATCAAGATTATGATTAGTATGGTGGACTTACCGAACTGTAAATCGTTGGACCATAACACATTGTAGATTTTACTTTGTACAAAATATGATATATATATATATATATATATATATATATATATATATATATTATGCACAGCAATGAAAATAATGTAAATAATTAAAACAAAACTGATCACATCATTAGCTCCACTTCGTTGTCTCTTTCAACATTTTCCATTATTCAGTCATCATCGATTTTAAGCAGATGGCGAACTGTGGGCTTCACGAACAAGAATGTATATCAGTATTGGTACATGGTCATGTGATTTGTACAGTTGGGTTGCGTGAGGCACACAAAACCCTGATTCTGCCAATGATGCTGGTGGTGGCAGACATTGCCAGAGGTCACAGAGCAGGGTTGTACCCTCCCATCATTACCCATATCTCCCTTTATATTCTCATTTGTCCCAGTTGATTTCCTTCCCAGTATTTTGTTCCTGCTTAGCATGCAATTATGAATAAATTTAACAACATCAATATTTCCTATTCTATAGTCCACCTACAGGTGTCTTTCCTCTTTCTTCCTTTTGGCATATTGCTCTAATGCAGAAGTAGAACTGTGTCCTCCACATAATTCTGAACTATTTAAGGCTGCATTAACTTAAATCAAGATAGATTATAATCTTAAATTGCCGTATTGGATACTTGATATTTAGCTCTCTGCTTCAGTTTTAGGAAAGTAATATACTTAGAATTGATCACAAGAAAGAACCTGTGAAATTATCTTCACATTGTTGTTATATAGCGGGGCCATTGCATCAGTTGAGGAATGGCTTGTTAGGTATTTTTCTAACCATCATGGTCAATTTGTGAAGGGAGGTCCTCTATGGTGGTGCCATAGGCCACAATGGCGTTTTTATATGGATGAATCTGGCCTTCTGCTGTCCCCCTTTATTAACACCAGTTAGGGTGTTGGTGGCATTGGAAATGTATCTTGTTAGGTTGAATTAGTTCTTGGTCAAATCTGACAGCATGCATTGTTTATCACTGCGATCATCCTAAAACCATGAAAATCTAAAATGGAAAAGGCAAGGGATTCTGGCTGAACCAGTTTTATATGCTGCCACCACACATTGGGGAGTCAGACTACTTAGGCATGCGAGTTAAAATAACTGTTGAGAAGAAACTTCTGCTGTGTTAACTTAATTGTTAGTTACATAATAGTCTGTGTGCGCATGACAAAGCGGAACTCAACTATTTGTTTTATGTTCCTTCTTTTATTCTTGATTTAGTGTTCTGGGTAGAAATTTGAATGGTATAGAGTGAGAGCTTCAACTTGAGAAGCACGGCCTCTTGTTTTCTTGATCATGTGACATTCTGTTGGATATTAGGTGTGGTCACTGCATTTTTTTTCTTGACTTGATAAAAATAGCCTGTTCTAACGAGTATCTTTTTTAATGTAATAGATTTGGTTTAGGATGTTATTTTATGTTCAAAAGGTTGACCACATGTACAAGGTATATGAGAGTTGCCGTGTAAAACATGCCTTGGGTCCCCTTTCTTGCAAGAATGAAAAAGTAATTACTTACACACCAATCCATTATTAACTGTGTAGTTGTTAGAAGTGGAGTTTAAGCCTTATTAAACCCCACAAAATTGACTTGTAAAGTGAGGTTTGTACTTCACTTATATAATATGAAATTGTCTTATCTTTAGTTGATGAGGGACTTCCAACAGTAGTAGATGGCTATTAGCTGCTGTTGGAAGGATGAAATAGTGGGGTTTATAAAGCCTTGGCTCTCTAACTACTACTATCTTTTGTGGTTTCATTCTGCAAAGTTCTTATTAACTTCCATGTTCATTTTGCTGGTGTCTGTTCCAAATCAATATAGAACTTGTTTTCGAAGTTTGTTTCCTGTTTGATTACTTGGCCAAATGGAGCATCGAGTTAATATATAGTTTATTCGTTTAAGTCTGAGCTAATAGAAAAAATCATTTTAGTTGTACTCGATGTTAACAACACTTGTATCTGCAGGAGAAGGTTCAATACTACGATGTAGCAACAGACAAACGTGCAGAGTTTGATAGAGCAATGGCAGAATATAACAAGAAAAGAGTAAGCAATCTGTCATTTTCTTGGGTATGAGCTGACTCTTGTTTGACCAGTTATGAATAAAGAATTAATTTTCTACTACTTGACAGGAAAGTGGAGAGTTTGATGAAACTGACGAAGAATCAGGGTCTGATGAGTAAAACAAACTTTTTTTTTCTAAGGTTGAACCTGTATTAATTGAAACTAGTTGGACTAACAGTTGTACATTCAGTTATTGTCTCTCCTTGTTGATAATTATCATTTCTGTGTCATATGTAAAGTATATTAGTTATATTTAGATGTTTAAAATGACAATTTGGACATATATATTGAGAGATCAAATAGTGAGTAAAAATCAGAGAGAAAACTTAACTGGTGCACTTGATTCATTTGAGTGTAACACTATGTTCTTGTGGCAACCTAGTATTTAGAGATACCTTCAAAATATTAGATTCTTGAATGTTATTATGTAATGACTTTCTTGTGTTTACATGCTGGAGTGGTGTGCTTACAGAACCGTGTTAAATTAGTTTGATATAAATATCAATTTAATGTTATATGAATTTAAATTAACAACGATGTTATAGAATTATAATATATATAAACTCAATTAAGCTATATTTTATAATATGTATTTTCAAAATAAATAATATTAATATAAATCATGTTACGCAAAAAGAGTACTCCTTGAGTTAATAATTTGTATGAATGTGTGAAAAATAAACAAATTATCAATAAAGGGTAGGACTCAATGGCTTTGTTGGGGATAAAAATGTGTGAAAAAAGGTGGAGGTGAAGAAATTTTTGTATATTTTTAAAAAAATAATCTATATGTAAAATGATAATTTTAAAAAGGTTTAATTGTGTCTTTGGTTCTTATTTTGGAGTTAAAATCTCAATTTGATATTTGAATTTTTAAAAGTTTCAATTTGGTCTCTTTTTTATTAAAAAGTCTCAAATTTGTCGTTTCTGTTAAGTTTGGGTAGACGGTGTTAGGTGAATAGTGATATGAAAAGGTTGACCAATGTTGGAATAATGACGAGGCAGGAAAAACAGTGATGTGGAATGGCATGGGTAATTTTAATTTTTTAAAATTAATAGGTAAGTTAAATTAGGTTTAGGGATTTGTAATTTATGTTGGAATCTTTTTTTAAATATTAGAGTACTGAAAGTAGGTTTAGGGTTTTAAAATTAGAAAGGTTGGGAAAATTTGGGGATTGTGTGATTGGAAGGTTTTCTAGTGCGCTCCTCCGTTTGGTTTCCATCGTCATCACGTATTGGATTGTGTCATTCGATTGCGCATTGATTTCAATCGGTGGATCATTCTCAGGTTAGTCGCTTTCCCTTTTTGGGTTCCGTGTTTTTGTTCGGTGTTGTTTGGTGATGATGTTGCAAACTGTGCTTTTTGGAAAGCAAATGTTAGTTTTGTTGGTCAATAGTAGTGTATTATAAATATTGTGCTTATTTCATTATGGGTCTGTGTCATGGCATGTGCTCCTTTCTTTTTTCGTTGTGGTCCCCCATTTGAAAGTGATATTGTGTGTTAATGTATTTTGTATTTTAATTTTTTTTAATGTTTGTCGGTATTTGAAAATTATATAGGTGTAGTTTGTGAATATTATAAATGGAGGACGAAAAGTTTGATACTGTTCCATCATGGAGGGAAGTTTGTGAATGAGGGGAAACTTATATATGATAATGGGGAAACTTCCATCCTGTCTTGTGACCATGATCGCTAGAGTTATTTTGAGGTGTTAAGTATCTTGAGGGATATGGGATATGTTGGAGGGAATGATTTGTGGTATTGTGTGGGAGGTGGTTCAGTTTTGGAGGATATGTCAGAGCTTTTAAGTGATGATAGTGGTGCCATGCACATGGTAAACATTGCTAGGCTAAATGGTGAGGTTCATCTTTTTGTGGTGCATAAGATGTGTGATGAACCAGACATAATAGAAATGTTGGAATATAATGTTGGAACAACAGATGGTGGTGAGGTGGGCCAAGGTGGTGAGTTGGGTGGTGAAAAATAAGATGGTGTTGCTGAGTCTGATTTGGATAAGGTGGTTAGAGATGAAGGTCAGTCACAAAAAGGAACTCAGTTGCATGATTGTGTTCAGGGTGAATGTGAGTTAGATAAGGTGATAGAGGCTGAACCTGAACTTGTTGAAACTTAACCTATTGAACCTCAACCTGTTGAAGCTGAACCTTTGCAACCTGAACCTGATGGGGAAGATACAATTGGTTTAGACAATCTGGATACAGCTGAAGGATTCGTTGAGGGTGGTGATAGAGTTGCTCATGTGGAGAGTTGGAGTGATTTTGGACCTGATGGAAGTACTGATGAGAGTGTTCATGGTCATCATGATGAAGGATTAATAGATGTCTCAATTGATTCAGATATAAAGCATGAACCTTATAAATGGCAGGGTAGTGTATATGTTGAGGTGGGAAGCATTGGTGAGGAATTGGGTGGCCCATCTGATACAACAAGTGAGGAAAGTGACATCCTGGTTATGATAGAAGATAGAGGGTTGTCAGATGACGAACGACATTCAGAGGAATTGGATAGTGATCAACCTATTCATGAAGGTGATCTTGATGAAACAGATAAGGGTGAAGAGGGTTATGGGATGAGACATTTTCAATGCCCAAATCCATGAGTGAATATAAGTGGGAGGTTGATACATATTTCTAGGGGTGTCAAAACGGGCCAGCCCGGCCCGTTTTAACCCGGCCCGATTTTGGCCCGTATTAAACGGGCCGGGCCGGGCTGGCCCAACATGTTAAAACGGGCTACATTTTTGGGCCCGGCCCGCGGGCTGGCGGGCTGGCGGGCTGGCCCGTCAGTTTTTTCTGATCTGTATAATTTTTGGCCCAATCAGTCAGATTTTAATTTTGAATTTTTTCACATCTATCCAACAACAATGATCTATTATCACAACACAAAAACAGCCCTGGAATGCAATATATAATAACATAACTGATTCAAATTCGACAAAATTCAGCAAGATCAACCTCCATACACATTATTAGTCACTCAAATAACCGAGTCACTCAATGTCTTAATTAAGCTTATTGTTTGCTTCTCTCAAGTGATATGGGACTTCCATACTTCAAGCCTTCTTCTCTATGATTTAGTCATATTTGTCTCATTTTTTCCATGGTCTTGGACGTCCAAACAAGGCCCAATTGATGTTCAAATCCATACAAGTTGCTACAAAATTCTACAAAAATATAAACTAAATATACACTTATACAATTTATACAAGACTAAGAAGAAAGAATAAAATTTCTAGTAGCCTACACTACAATGTAGGAGAGTCTTCTTTGATATCTATTCTTCAATTCTTCTAGCCATGAACCTTGTTAAAGGTCCAATGTGGTGTCTCTCAAATAGTCCTCCCTCAATATATGTATCTTTAGTTCCAATGATATGCTTTTGATGTCTTTAAAGTTTTTAAGATTGAAGCAAAAATATAATGCAGAAAATAAGTAAAAAATGTGAGATCAAATAAAGATAAAGATATTATGATACATACGTATAGAGATTGGACACACACCTCATTCATTTACAATATTTTTTCACAAACAAAGAATTATTGACTAATATGGTGTGACTAAAAAAGGAATCAAACATTAATGGATATGGTGAGAAGTATGGGAAGCACTACAAAACTTCACTAACTTTTTATGTGATAAAATGAGTTCCAATCAAGACTATTTTAAAGACAAATTTTTAGTTATTTAAAGGTTAGAAACTCAATTTATAACATATAAACATTCGGGGATGTCCATCTAAATAAAAAATTTATAACCCACAGAAGAAGAAATTAAATCCTAAGTATTAGTTGATATTTCATTTGGATGTCCATCTAAATAAAAAATTTATAACCCACAGAAGAAGAAACTAAACCCTAAGTATTAGTTGATATTTCATTTGATATGTTGTTGAAAAGTTCAAAACATGTCTCTTTGGAGAGGACTACCAACATATATATAATATTCACCCAAGGATATTAAAACTAACTCATCTCTCTACCATTTTAAAAAATATCTCTTAAAACTTCTTCGAGCAACCTCTAAGAATTAAGTCATAAATCTACACTCAATTTTTACTATAAGAATACATGAAAAAAATGATTTTTTTTTATAAATTTTAAGCATCGATTTTAAATTGCAAACATTTATGCATAATTAATATAAAATATTCGGTTTATCATAATGTAATATAATACTATAATCCAGTTAAATTAAAATAAAATATCATAAAAAATCTTAAGAACGATTTAAATTAGAGATACTATTGATACAAAAAAAAAATAGCATGTTATCACGATCCTGTATTTTAATTTGGTTAAATATGTTATTATTATTTAATATTTTTTCAAATTGTAATTGCGCTTTTCAAAACAACAAATTGATGTCCTACCATTGAATATTCCTGTTAATTGAACTGTAGCATCAAAATATTTATTCAATGTGGCCTTGCATGTGTATTTTTCAATAAAATATATGTTTAGTTTCTTATCTTTTAAAAGTTTCATTCTTCGAATCTCTTTGTTAAAGAATAAAACAAATCATTTGTAGTCCCTCAACAATTTTTTATTGGTCATAATCTGCCAATTATGTTTGTCTTTAATTTTAGTCGCTTCCAATTTGGATTACTGGTTACAATAATATTTTTGTTTGAAATACATGTTTTGGAGATTCCAAGGTATTATAATTTTCATAAAAAAATTTGAAAAAAATGTAAAAATTTCAAAGAAAAAATGTCAGAAGTGGGATTTGAACCCACGCCCTCTTTCGAAGACCAGAACTTGAGTCTGACGCCTTAAACCACTCGGCCATCCTGACTTTGTTATTTATAATCATGTGCATGGTTTATATACTATATTTAATAGGAAAAAGTAAAAGTTCTAATAAAATGAAAAATATGAATTAACACAATTCACAATGTTACATCAAATCTAGAGATGGCAAAATGGGCCCGGCCCGATGAGCCAGCCCGTCAGCCCGGTTGAAAAGGTATGGGCCGGGCCACGAATTTCAGCCCGTCAGCCCTTGACAGCCCGGCCCGTCAAGCCCGTTGGCCCGTCGGGCCAGCCCGGCCCGTAAGACAGAAAGAGGTGGAGGATGGCAAATAAAATACCCACAAACAAAACAATTCGTTTTTCTGTTTTTGTTAATTTTTTCCTATTCCTCCTTTGCCACCCTTTCCTACGCGCACCCCCCACCCCACCACCAAACCACAACACAACGCCACTCTTCTTCTTCTCACCTCTGCGCCACACACACACAGTGACACAGCGTCGCTTCTCCACCACCACCCGCTCTCGCCGCCGATTGTCTCCACCCCGGCAGACTCCGATCCCCTTCTCTCCCCGCCGCAGTACTTTCCAAACCCTAACTCCCCCGACGCTTCCTCTTACCTCGACCCTCCTTCCTGTGCTGAAGCCATTTTCACGTCCTTTGATGGCGAAACAAACGGCGTCGACTTTCCGGGAAGCAACAGTTAGGTGACCTAGTTGATCACCACGTCGACGCTGGTCACCACGTGGCTGCCAGAAGCAAGAAAACAGCTCCGTGCACGGAGAACGCAGAGCCACCGTCAAACACTGCGATTGACGGACGATTCCGACCGCCACGACCACCGCCAACACAGGTTTGTTTGTAATTTCCGTTGTGGTTCTCTTTCTCCCGATTTGTAAGCTAAATTCATGATTTCGTAACCCTAGATTCTGTAACCTCTTCAATTTTCCCC